>Ga0182738_1002935_pt1 | contig 19846 bp, 18 predicted proteins | sample eDN5th30CBELigMG_FD_128876 | JGI IMG/M metagenome (GOLD analysis project Ga0182738, IMG submission 128876) | Enriched Miracle-Growth compost microbial communities from Emeryville, California, USA - eDNA 5th pass 30_C BE-Lig MG (version 2)... ... | reverse complement strand
TGATTCCCTCATGGACAGGGCCCGCCGTATAAGGAATTCCTGGATTTTTTACGATCAGATCTATTCCCTTATGGATTAAACCTTCGGGATGTCCCCCAACGATAACTTTAACTCCAAGAGCCTTAAGTTCAGCAAGATGATTTGCTGGATGTTCCGCCTTTTGATCATTTACCGTAACATTTGCGCCTAAACGAACCAAAAGCTTGGACACAGCCAAGCCACTTTTAGCTAGTCCAAGAACTAGCACATTTTTGTTTTTTATCCATTCCCGTCCGAATTCCATCAATTCAACACCTCTATATAAACAGCTAATCCTGCAAAAATCAAACCTAAAAGCCAGAAGGTCACAACGACCCGCCATTCCGACCATCCACCTAATTCATAATGGTGGTGCAATGGACTCATTCGAAAAATTCTCTTCCCACGCAATTTAAAAGAAGCTACTTGGATCATGACTGACAAGGCCTCTAAAACAAAGACCCCCCCGATCAAAGCCAAAAGAATTTCAGTTTTAGTCAAGATAGATACAGCGGCAAGGGCACCACCTAAAGCTAGAGATCCGGTATCTCCCATAAAGACCTTTGCGGGGTGTGCATTAAATACTAAAAATCCTAAAACAGCTCCTACTACAGCCGCACAAAAAATCGCTATATTCATTTGACTGGACATCCAGGCAATAATCGCATAAGCACTAAATGCAATAGCACTGCACCCAGCAAGCAGACCATCTAATCCATCTGTTAAGTTTACAGCATTGGAAGAACCGACCGTAATAAAAATGAGAAACGGCAAATACAGCCAATTAAGCTCGATACCGACGGAAAGGCCCGGAATATATAGCGATGTATCGAAATCATATTGAACAAGTACATAGTACAAGATCACAGCAATCGCCAACTGGCCAAAAAGTTTTTGTTTAGCAGTGAGTCCTAAATTCCTCTTTAATGAGATTTTAATAAAATCATCTAAAAATCCAAGCAGTCCATAACCTAAGGTTAAAAACATCAAGAGAAAAAGCTCCATCGATGAATTGGCAAATTTAAGAACTGTAAAAGATAAGGCCAAAATGATAATGATTCCACCCATTGTGGGGGTGCCGGCTTTTTTTTGATGTGATTTAGGTCCTTCCTCCCGAATACTCTGCCCAAACTTTAGTCTTCGCAGGAAGGGGATAAAGAGGGGGCCAAGCAAAACGGCAATTAAAAAAGCTGCTGCTATAGCAAATAATAGTACGCGGATTGGCATCCCCAGCCTCAGCCTCCTTTACATTTTTGAGGGACGTTTGTTGTTACTCCAGGCCAATGGTTCTATGTTACTTTATTCTATTTTTTATGGCAACAGAAGCAACTTCTTTATCATCAAACGTGAAAACTTGATCTTTTACAATTTGGTAGGTTTCATGACCTTTTCCTGCGATCAGGATACAATCGCCTTTCTGTGCCTTAGAAACGGCAAACTCAATGGCTTCTTTACGATTAGAGATCACTGTGAAATTATCCTTATCATCCGGAACCCCCGCTACCATATCATCAAGAATCACCTGGGGATCTTCAAACCTTGGATTATCTGATGTGAAAATTGCATGGTCTGAATGTTCGACGGCGATGGCAGCCATCAGAGGACGTTTTGTTTTATCGCGATTTCCACCACAACCGACAATACAATAGAGTTTACCCTGGGTAAATTCTTCTGCGGTCTTAAGGACATTTTCAAGGCTGTCTGGTGTATGCGCATAATCAACAATGACGGAGTAATCCTGCCCCACATGTACTCGCTCAAATCTTCCCCTTACTCCTTCAATCGTTTCCAAACTGGAGATAACTGAACGCAGGTCAATCCCCTCAGCCAAGCAAGCCGCTGCTGCAGCAAGGGCATTATACACGCTGAAGAGCCCTACTAGTTTCATGTGTACAGGAGAGTCCCCTTTATAAGACCGTATCATGAAAGATGTCCCTGAGCTGCTAATCGATATATCAGATGCCCGAACATCTGCTTCAGTATGGATCCCATAACGAATGACCTGTGCGGAAGTTACCTTCTGAAAATGCTCGGATGCCGGATCGTCGGCATTGAGAATCGCAAATCTTTGGTCCATATGGTCATAAGTATTCCCAAGCTGAGAAAAAAGAAGGGCTTTGGCATCCCGATATTTTTCCATTGTTTGATGATAATCGAGGTGATCTTGGGTTAAATTCGTAAAGATCGCTGTGCGAAAATTACAGCCCCAAACCCGGCCTAATTCCAACGCATGACTGGATACTTCAATACAGGCATGTGTCGCACCTTTATCCGCCATATAGGCAAGCAATCTTTGTAATTCCAGGGATTCTGGGGTCGTGTTTTTGACCTCTTGAATCTCCTCTCCAAAGCGCATCTGAATTGTCCCGATAATCCCTGCCTTGAATCCAGCATCCTGCAAGATCTTTTCCACGATGTGAGTAATCGTTGTTTTTCCATTTGTCCCGGTGACACCAATAAGTTTTAGACGGTGTGTAGGGTAATTGTAAAAACGATCGGCCAAAATGGCGAGTGCCTTTTTTGTATCTGGGACTTGAATACACGTTTCAGATAGAGCATCCTCCGTTTCTACAAGTACCGCACTAGCCCCGTTTGCCATCGCTTGTGATATGTACTGATGCCCATCTACAGTAAATCCTTTTAAAGCTACAAACAGGTATCCTGGCTTTATTTTTCTTGAGTCGGTCTCAATCCCTGCAATCCGAGTATCCAGGCTTCCTCTAATAAGTTTGTATAAGTGAAGAGAGGAAAGTAATTCGCGCAATATCATCAGGCTAATCCCTCCATCCTAATCGTGTAACGCTTATCATTTTAATCATCTTTTTTCATTTTGTCACCAAGATAAATTCGCACGACACTTCCTTCTTCGATATGGCTGCCAGGTTTCGGTGATTGATAGGTGACGATATCCCCATTCCCTTCAACCTCAAGAGGTATCGAATAATACTGCAAATGCAATTTATCTTTTTCCATACCAAGTAAATTAGGAACCTCTAGCAATTTTTTATCTGGATACATATATTCTTTCGGCATTTGATCTTTTCTTTTGTCTATGTTTAGGTACCGCAAAGAAGAATCAAGAACATTCCGTACAATAGGGGCAGCGATCGTTCCACCAAATTGCCGAACCCCTTTCGGGTTATCGACAGCCGCATAGACAACAATTTGTGGGTCGTCCATCGGTGCTACACCAATAAAGGACACGATATGCTTGCTTTTGGAATATACCCCATTCTCTACTTTTTGCGCTGTTCCTGTTTTCCCTCCAACACGGTAACCGTCAATATAAGCATTACGCCCGGTTCCATTGGCTACGACAGACTCCAGTGCAAACCTAACCTTCTTTGATGTTTCTGGGGAAATAACCGTATCTACAACCTTCGGTTCCACTGTAGAAATGATATCTCCCGTAATCGGATGATGCCATTCCTTTGCCAGGTGAGGCTTCATCAATTTCCCCCCGTTGACTGCAGCGGAAACTGCGGCAATCTGTTGAATCGGGGTAACTGACACCCCTTGGCCAAATGCAGTTGTAGCCAATTCCACAGGGCCAACCCGACTCATTTTAAACATAACCCCATTTTCTTCCCCAATCAGATCAATCCCCGTTTTCTTCCCAAAACCAAATTTATTAATGTAAGCAAAAAGGCTTTCTTTTCCCAAGCGCTGACCTAATGCTACAAATCCTGGGTTACAGGAATTTTCCACTACCTGCAAAAAAGTCTGATTCCCGTGACCCCCAGCCTTCCAGCAGCGAAGACGTGCTCCCGCTACATTTACAAAGCCTGGATCATTAAAATGTTCATTGTTTAAATCCACCTTCCGTTCCTCTAATGCGGCTGCCAAAGTAATAATTTTAAAGGTAGAACCTGGCTCATAGGTTTTCCAGATGGGAAGATTACGATTGTAAATTTCTGATGGATAATCGCGAAAGCTTTCTGGATCATAATTCGGTCTACTTGCCATCCCCAGAATCTCTCCCGTTTTCGGATCCATCGCTACCACCATGGCATCATCCGGATCATACATGGCAAAGGCCTGGTCTAATTCTCTTTCAATGATTGCCTGAACATTGCTGTCGATCGTCAAGTATAGGTTTAGACCATCTTTTGGAGGAACAAATTTTTCCACTTCACCAGGAATTTCATTTCCCTTAGCATCCGAATAAAAGGAAATATGGCCTCTCTTCCCCTGCAACATATCGTCATAAACTTTCTCGATCCCCGAGAGTCCTTGATTGTCAATTCCGGTAAAGCCTAAGATGTGGGAGGCAAACGCCCCCATTGGATAGTAACGCTTGCTGTCTTCCGCAATTTGTATTCCCGGAATATCCATTTCGCGGATCTTACGCGCCAATTCCTCCGATATTTTTCTCCCACCGGGAACACGGACAATCATTTCCCTTTGCGATATGGCTCGAAAAATGTTTTTCTCATCTGCCTTTAATAAACTGGAAAGCTGCCTGGCAACCGCAGGTTTATCTTTAATCTGGATAGGGATCGCCCACACCGATGGGACGCTTATATTATATGCAAGTACATCTCCATTCCGGTCATAAATCATTCCTCTTTTTGCTTCAAAAGGAATATCTCTACTCCATAGATTTTCTGCACGATCTAATAGTTCAGGACCTTGAATCACCTGAACATATCCTAGTCTTGCTATTAAAAGGGAATATAAAAACACACCGATTAATAATGCAATAAATATTCTGCGACGGACAGTTACATTTGAAACTCTCACCTTCATCCCCCTCTTTTGCTGAAAGCCAGGCTGGAAAGTGTCCAGGCTTACCTTGTCTTACCTAAACCCTATTCAAAAATAAAGGGAGATAGAACGCTAAAGGCATTCTATCTCCCGATTTTGTCCATTGATTATTCCTGAATTACCCCAGAATCTGTTTCTTCCACTTTCAAGTCTTCTTCCACATCTGATTTGGTATGCAAGGTAATTGTTAATTTTTCTCCTTTAGTAATGATAGTACCCGGCGGGATACTTTGTCTCACAACGAAACCTTCCCCGATTACATTGACTTTTACTCCCAACAAGGTACAAAATTCCATGACTTCCCTTAGGGTTTTTCCTGTAAAGTCAGGCAAGGGCGCTTCTAAATGGTCTGACGTAATCAGGTAAACTTCTCCATCCACGGATAATGAAGAGTTGCTCGTTGGATATTGTTGAATAACACTTGTCCCATCCCCAAGAACTTCTCCTTGTAAACCTGCTTTTCTTAATAATTCCTCTGCAACGGAAGGTGTTTTACCTATTAAATTAGGAACTTGAACCGATTCAAGTTTGGCAATCTTCACGTTATCCACTTTCAGATCAGGGCTTATCTTCAAGTATTGTAAACTATTTTGCATAACATGCTTAAAGATTGGTGAAACCACATCACGTCCCCCAAAATTTGAATCAGGTACGTCCGGCTGGTCCACAACTACAGATACAAGCAATTCAGGTTTATCTTTGGGTGCAAAACCAATAAAAGAATAGATATATTTATTCGCTTTGTACCCCCCGTCAATGGCAGCTACTTGGGCCGTTCCTGTCTTCCCTGCTACATGATATCCAGGGATATTATAATATCTTCCTGTCCCTTCTGTAACAACCGTTTCAAGAATATCCCTAACTATTGTCGAGGTTTTTTCCGACACAACCCTTCTGACCGTTTCTTTTTCAGTCCGCTGTAGAATCTCTCCTGTCTGCGAAGCACGAATTTCTTTCACAATATGCGGTTTTAACAGTTCTCCACCGTTTGCGACGGCTGAAACAGCCGCTACCTGCTGGATCGCTGTTACAGCCACCCCCTGTCCGAAGGTCATGGAGGCAACATCACGCGGATATAATAACCCCTTTGGTTTTAAACGTGCAGCTACTTCACCTGGTAGGCCAATGCCTGTCATTTGGCCAAAACCGAATTTCTCCAGGTAGTCATAAAACTTATCCTTACCTAATCGTTCGTAACCAAGAATGGCAAATAATACGTTACTAGACTCCTGAACGCCGCGAAGGTAAGAAATGGTTCCCCACCCTCTTCCTCCGTTATGGTCTTTAATTGGTGGTGTAACTTTTCGGTATGTTCCAGAATGATAGGTTTCATCGTTGCTGTATTCTCCCTCTTCGATTGCGGCAGCAAGCGTTACAATTTTAAAGGTTGAACCAGGCTCAAACGTACTTGAAATCGAATTATTCGTCCAGTTACTGATATTCCGATAGGAATTCGGATTAAAGTGGGGTCTGTTTGCCATGGCCAAAATATCTCCTGTATTCGGGTCAGCCACTATAACCGAAATCCCTTTTGTGTTAAATTCTTTGGTGGTCGTATTTAAAGCATCTTCGACATAGTTTTGAATCTGATAATCGATCGTTAAATAAATATCATTTCCGTCTTTTGCCGGCTTAAAGGTTTCAATTCCGTCAGGTAACTTGAATCCCTTTCGGTCCTTCAACAACTTATATTCACCTTTTTCACCGCTTAATTCTTCATCAAATATTTTTTCGATTCCCATTACAGGATTTCCATCAAGGTCAACGTATCCTAGAATATGCGATAAAAAAGAATCATTGGGGTAATACCGTTTCTTTTCTTCATATAGGAATATGCCCGGCAGTTCCAAATCGACTACCTTTTGTGCAGTATCCTCATCGATCTTCCAGCCTCCAGGACGGAGTTCTACCTGCGTTCTGTTTGATTCGCGGCCATTTTCAATTAGTCTAGCGATTCGTTCGGCCGGCATGCCCAAGATCGGAGCAAGTTTTTGGGCTGTATCAAAAGCATTTTCCACATAGGATGTATCTGCCTTATCCCATGGTTTTAATTTAGCAATAACCGTATAGGCTTTGGCCGTATAAGCCAACACTTCACCATTGCGGTCGTAAATTGTTCCGCGCTTTGGCTGAATCGTCTCGTTCCTTTCCCATTGGGATTGAGCTTCATGCTTTAGCCATTCCGCGCTGACTGTCTGGATCCAAAATAGACGGAATGCTAATAAAAAAAAGAGGAAGGTAAACACTCCCCCTAGAAACCATGTGCGAATCCGGATTCTCTTATTCACCTTAGTTTCTCTCCTCCACATATGTTTTCGCTAGTGGGAAAGAACGCGAACCGTACTGTTCTTCATTGTCATGCCTAATTCCCTCTGGGCGATATCTAAGATGCGCTCCCGCTTGCTAAGTTCGTCAATTTTTAGTCTTAAGCTTGAGTTTTCTTCATGCATTGAATTAATAACTTCCTTGGTATTTTCAATATCGTAGTTAAATTGGGAGATAAGAGCATACCTTGATAAGATAAACCCGGAAATACAGACAACCATAATCACGCTTAATAAATAAAGTAATTTTTCTTCAACTGGAATACCATATTTAACAGCAACCTTTTCAACTTTAGACTTCTTTTTTGTCTCTAGGGTTTGTTCTTGCTTTATTTGAACTGCCAAATTCCCATACTGATTCCCTCTCAACCTTCATCCTCCTTCTCTGGCGGTTTGTGTACTACGTCGGTTCCACCCTCTTTCACAAACCATATAGTTGTCCTTTAAGGCTTCGCCCAAACCTCTTTAGAGCTTTTCTGCAATTCTCAATTTGGCAGAGCGTGCTCGGTTATTTTCGTCTAATTCCACATTGCTTGGCAAAATTGGCTTACGATTGACAATCCGAACAATTGCCTGATTTGAACACACACATTGCGGAAAATCTGGCGGACATGTACATCCACCGACATATTTTTGAAAGACTTGTTTACAAATACGATCCTCTAAAGAGTGAAAAGTAATGACACTGACCCTACCACCTGGTTTTAGCACTTGAATTGCATCTTCTAAAGCCTCACGGAAAGCATTTAATTCATCATTGACGGCAATCCGGATAGCTTGAAAGGTTCGCTTCGCGGGATGTCCCCCTGATCTTCTTGCCGGAGCAGGGATTCCCTTTTTGATCAACTCGACAAGCTCACCTGTTGTTTCAATTGGCTTCTCTTCCCTTGCACGGACAATTTCACGGGCAATTTGCCTGGAGAATTTCTCCTCCCCGTATCGATAAATCACATCGGCGAGTTCTTTCTCACTCCATTCGTTGACCACATCCTTTGCAGTAAGTGGCCCACTTGTATCCATCCGCATATCCAAGGGAGCGTCCGCATGATAGCTAAACCCTCTTTCACCCTCATCAAGCTGAGGGGAGGAAACACCGAGATCAAAGAGGATGCCATCTACCTTGGGGAAACCCTGTTGTTCAACTATTTCCCGCAGATTACGGAAATTCCCCTTTATAAGAGTGACACGATCTTTATATGGTTTTAGTTTCTCTGTGGCATTATTCAACGCCCATTCATCTTGGTCAATTGCAATTAATCGCCCTTCTGAAGAAAGCGCAGAAGCAATCACTTGGCTGTGTCCAGCCCCTCCAAGGGTACAATCAACATAAATCCCACTAGGTTGTATCTGTAATCCTTCAACAGCCTCTTGTTTCATTACGGTTATATGATGGAACACGTTTCTCTTCACCTCGCTGCCTCATTCGGAGTCTTCCATCGACAAGTTTATAAATCGAAATCCACTATTTTTTCGGCAATTTCATTAAACGAATTCCCCGACTCCTCAAAATAGGATTCCCAATGCTGCATGCTCCAAATCTCAACCCGACTCGATACGCCTATAACCACACAATCTTTATCGAGATTGGCATGCTGCCGCAGCGGGCCTGGTATATTTACCCTGCCCTGTTTATCCAATTCACATTCGGTTGCACCAGAGAAGAAAAATCGGGTAAAGGCCCTAGCATCTGAACGAGTAAAAGGCAATGTTTTCAGTTTTTCTTCCAGTTGTTTCCATTCCCCCATTGGGTAAACGAAAAGGCATCGATCAAGTCCACGGGTGACAACAAACTTTTCTCCCAGCTCTTCACGAAACTTTGCCGGGACGGTAATTCTTCCCTTCTCATCAATCGTGTGCTGGTATTCCCCCATGAACATGTAACCTACACCCCACTTTCACCCACTTATCCACCACTTTATGCCACTTTAACCCACTATCGATTATTATTCGTGAACATAAAAAAAAATCCTGCCTCCCGACAGGATTTTTATAAAAAAATTATTGATCATTAAACGGGCGGTAATCCCCATTTCAAAAATTTCCGAAAGAAGTTGAGTTAGGAGATAACTGTCAGTAAATTATTCCGTCCAACTATCTAAGTATTCACGCTGCTCTTCCGTAAGTTGATCGATTTTAATTCCTAAAGCTTCAAGTTTAAAACGTGCAACCTGTTCGTCCAATTCATAAGGGACATTAACCACCTTGTTTCCCAATTCTTTATATTTTTCATTCACGTAAGCAAGGGAAACCGCTTGAAGAGCAAACGTCATATCCATGATCTCAGCTGGATGACCATCCCCTGCAGCAAGGTTTACTAATCTTCCTTCAGCTAACAAATATATTTTTCTACCATCTTTTAGTTGATATTCCTCTATGTCCTTTCGAACCGTACGCTTAGAAGTGGATAATTCAGCCAACTCGACCTTATTTACTTCCACATCGAAGTGTCCTGCATTGGAGAGGATTGCTCCATCTTTCATGACAGCCATATGCTCCCCGCGAATTACATCCTTATTTCCCGTCACAGTTACAAAGTAGTCTCCTACCTTAGCAGCTTCTTCCATTGACATCACTTCAAACCCATCCATATAGGCCTCGACACCTTTGATCGCATCGATTTCAGTAACAACAACCTTTGCCCCTAATCCTTTCGCTCGCATTGCTACACCTTTTCCGCACCAGCCATAGCCCACAACAACCACAGTTTTACCAGCTACAACCAAATTTGTTGTACGGTTAATTCCATCCCAGACAGATTGCCCTGTTCCATAACGGTTATCAAAAAGATATTTACAGAAGGCATCGTTTACTGCCACCATAGGGAATCTGAGATTTCCAGACTTCTCCAACGCCTTCAAACGCAAAATTCCTGTAGTTGTTTCTTCGGCACCACCGCGAACTTGCTCTAATAAATCCTGTCTTTCACTATGCAGGATGGTTACTAAATCCCCCCCATCATCAATGATCAGATCAGGTCTGGTCTCTAATGTTTTAATGAAATGGGACTTGTATTCTTCCGGATCTGGGTTATATTTTGCAAAAACTTGTATTCCATCTTCTACAAGTGCAGCACAAACATCATCTTGCGTGGATAAAGGGTTGCTTCCTGTAATGGTTACCTCTGCCCCACCGGCTTGAACTACCTTAGCTAAATAAGCAGTTTTGGCCTCCAAGTGGAGGGAAATCGCAACCTTCAAACCTGCAAATGGTTTTTCCTGCTCGAATTTTTCTCGAATTCGGTTTAAAACAGGCATATGTTCCTTTACCCAATCTATTTTCAAATGACCTGATGGGGCTAATGACATATCTTTTACAATACTTTCCCTTGTTGTATTCATCTTTTTTCCTCCTATTATATGTATATAAGTTTATGGTTTGAAGTCAGCGGTATCCTCATCTCTACTAATTCATCAATGAAACTTGTCCCATATGTATTAAGATAACCAAAAACATTATAAACCCTCTCCTGCGGTTTTTCCAATGGAAAGAGGGAATTCTTTACCTTTTGCCATTGGAGAAGAGCGGCCCCATGACGTTGCTCGATCGCGTACCAAGTTTTTTTCTCCAAAAATTCAAGATGGGAGAGTATTCGTTTCAGATTGTCTTCCCCCAGTTTTTGGACCCCTGGCTCAATTCGTATAAGTTGCTCAAGAAATGGTTGGTATACGGATTCTACCCTGTTTTTTAAATTTCGAAATTCCGATTCAAGCGGCAAACCATTTTGTTCTTTGAGCCATTCCTTTCGGAGTTCCTCCCATCGATCACGAACATCATAGAAGGAAAGCCCAAAATGGGCCATATACTTTTCGATCTTTCTCTCAACAATGGTAAAAGTCATACGCGGATAAACAATTGGCATTTGCATCCTGAACATATCAAAAATCCCCTTCAACTGTGCCCAATAAGCAATTTCTCCAGGGCCTCCGACAAAAGCAAGCACAGGAAACAAGTACTCCTGCATAATTGGCCGGGTAACTACATTAGCGCTAAAGGATGAAGGGTTTTCTTCAAGCAATTGTTCAATCTCATCTTTCGTAAATGTATATCTGCCGTTCTTTGAAACAAACCCTCCCTCTTTTCTTTCCATCAACTCACGCTCCCCATTACAATAAACAAAAAAGTGAGCGTTCTCCGGATCAACCTCCAATTGGGAATGGTAGCCAATTTCCTGCAGCTCTTTTTGAGCGGCATGGAGGCGGGAAGAGGGATCCTCTGTAATTAACTGTGAGAAAACAGCCTTTTCCAGTTCCCTAATCTTCGGATCTGCGGAATCCACTAAGATTAATCCATGTTTACCAAACAGCCAAGCCATAATCCTAGCAAAGAAATCCGGAAGCCCCTTGCTGTGTCGTGAAAAGTCCAGCAATTTTGCTATTAAATCTTGCTGATTTTGTGTGTCTGGTAGGTAAGAGAAATATTGTTGTATAACTTGGACAAATTCTGATAAATTGATTTCTAGATCACTAAGTGATTGCTTTCTCAGCACCTTCTTATGCAACTGAATTTTTTTCGGAGTCTGCTCTTGACCTGTAGGCACATAAATATGATTGGCTTCGTCAAAATCATGGTCTTCACTGGCAATCCAAAAAACTGGTACCACTTGTATCCCTTTTGTTTGTTCAACTCTCCGGCAAAGCTGGAGGATCGTAACCGCCTTATGTAACACATGTAAAGGACCTGTCAGCACACCGGCCTGTTGCCCCCCGATAATGACATAAACATCCTCGTCCTTCAGCTTTTCTATATTGCGGAGCGCACCCGTATTTCCGACAGTTCGGTTGTAATAAAGGAGCGCCTTCGCTAATTGGTCCCGATGTTTGATTTTCGATGCAGTCAACCAGTCTGCCCGCTGTTTCCAACTATTCTCCTGAAAAGGATTATAGGTGAAAAAACGATCTATTTTTTCAAAATGCTGGCTATAATCGTCTGCCAGCGGATTACTCCTCAATGGTGAAACCTCTTCAATCCTCACCATAACCCTTCCTTCCCAAAAAACTTCTCCTTTTTCATCCTATTATCATAATTTACCTTAACAAATAGTAATGAACAATACTAGTGATTCTTAGACTTCAAAAATTAGAATAGGACCTACCAAAGGTAAGTCCCTAATGAAGCTGTTTTAACTTAAAAGATTTAAGACAAACTTCTATACTTGCTAATTTCTTGTTCATACAAATCCTGACCATACGCATCATAAGCAACCAGAAGGGGAAAGTCTACCACCTCCAACCTTCGAATTGCTTCTGGTCCTAAATCCTCATAGGCAACAATTTCAACCTCTTGAATACACTTGCTCAATATGGCCGATAGTCCACCTACCGCTGCAAAAGAAACTGCCCCATACTTTTGACAGGCTTCTTTTACTATCTCCCTCTCTTCCTAAATAGAAGGAATGAAAAAAGTTATCCTGCTCGACAGTAATCGCTAGAATTAAACATTTCCTGTTCTGAGAAGTTGAACAAGTGCTGGCTTCATTCCTTCTTGAATTATATGGTGCAGGTATGCGGAAACGATTTCCGTTAATTCTTCAATCTCAGTTAGATTACATCCCCACAAACATTCATTCGCCAGAACGGTTTCAACTAACAACTTTACATCGTCTTCCCGTCCTTGGTAACCGGCCCAAGCATCTCTAAAGAATTGCAGCGTTTCTGTTTGCTCACGAACAGAATATTCTTCCTCCCCCCGATATCCGATCATCAGGTTGCCCTTCACGAGCTCGCCCCGATAGAAAGCAATCAGAGCTGCCAGGGAAAAACAAATCGCTGAAGGCAGATGTCCGCTTTCCGCCGAATCAATTAGCGTAGGCAATACCCTCACCCTGTATTTGAATACTGCATTGAGTCCCAGATCAAGCAGCTGATGGTGGGTAAACGGATTACGAAACCTCTCTACAACGGAATTAGCAAAGTCTTTCTTCTGTTCTATCTCCATAGGTAAAACGGGCAGGATTTCCTGATAAATTCCATTTATTATATATTCACGCAGAATCTTGTCTTGCATCGCTTCCAGAACTGTGTTGGCACCGGATAGATACGCCGCAGCAAACATCATGGTGTGAGCCCCATTCAAAATCCTAACTTTCAACTCCCGGAATGGTTTCACATCCCCCCATTTGACATTTAATCCTGCAAGATGAAAAGGGATGGATAGAGCGGTTTCCTCATCCGCTTCAATTGCAAAAAGGTGAAAAGGTTCCCCCACAGTCAACAGTTTATCCTCATATCCCAATCTTTTCATAAATTCTTCCAGATTATCTTTCGGAAACCCTGTTACAATGCGATCCACAAGAGTATTACAGAAACGGTTATGCTCAGTAACCCAATTAATAAACTCGGTTGGAAGATTCCAATCAGCAGAAATCTGGAGGACAATTTGTTTTAACAGATCTCCGTTATTCTCTAATAATTCACAGGGGAAAATTTTTAGTCCAGTATTTGGAACATCCCCCATCACTTGAAATCGATGAAAAAGGAAGGCTGTTAGTTTTCCCGGAAAAGATAAAGGGGACTTTTCTGGTTCATACTCCTCTTTTACGTAACTCAATCCAGCTTCGGTTGTATTAGAAAATACAAACTGTATATCCTTACTTTCAGCCAGCTTTAATACTTCCTCCCAATTCGTGTATGGATTAATTCCCCTGGTAATCGAGGAAATGATTTCAACATGGTCTATTTCAACCCCATCTTCGATCCCCCGAAGTACAACAGTATAGAGTCCATCTTGGACGTTAAGCTTAGGAACAACCTTACCGTGAGGTGTTGGTTGAATTGCCACTACCCTTCCCATAAACAAATCCTGCTTATTCATTTGTTGGACCATCCAGTCTACAAACCCACGCAAAAAATTACCTTCTCCAAATTGAATAATTCTTTCGGGTAAGCGATCAAACCTACGGCCCTCTACATATGCCCTTTTGCTTAATTTCTCCATTCTGTTCACTCCTTTAACGGGCTAAAATCCCCGTCCGTTTCCACTTTTGCCCGATCCATTCCACTTCAATCGTGAGATATTGGTTCGTTATACTTAAGATCTCTGGTCCCTGTTCACTAACCACATTGTTGGTATAGATTTAGCAGAAAAAAAGAATAGACATAGCTATGTAAAAACAATACTATGTCTATTCTGAAATGCTAAGCGTTTCTAAGCCATCTGTGGTCAGGATCCTCGTAAGGCTGTAGTTTTCTTCCAGAGTCTCCTGCCATAAACCACAAGTAATATACTTCATAACCGCCTGCATCTATCACAGGGAAAAAAACGAGGACAATAAACCCGGCAAATATGAAAAGAATCACATAAAATGTTGAGATACGCCAACCTCATAATTCACTCATAGACATGGTATACCCCCCCATAATGCCACTAGGTCTCACTTGGTTTCTCCTTAATTACGTGATTCACATTAAATTCAATCACATTCCCATCCGGGTCGCAGCAGTAAACTTGGGCAAACCCCGCTGTACTATTAGGCTTTAGGACTACCTCAACACCATGAGATCTTAGCCAATCTACTGTTTTCATATAATCCTTTACTCGCAGTGCAAAATGACCATCCCTAGTATCAATCCCGCCTTTCGTTCTTAATACCTGGGCTTGGGGGTGTACAATTAGGTGAAGTTGCTGATTCCCCACCTTATACCATGCACCTGGAAAGTCAAAGGCGGGCCGAGGGATTTCATTTAAGTTAAGAACCTTACCATAAAAGTTTTTAGCCCTGTCCAAATCGGTTACAATCAAGCTTACATGATGAATTCCTTCATAATCGATCATGCTATTCACCTCTTTTATCAATAAGTACATTATTAATAACTAATAGATATTTTTTCACTTATGTTATTTTTATGACAACTATGTTACTAATACTATAATAAAGAAAATGGTCCTTTTCAACACAATCAAGAAAATTGCAAACATAAATTGCAGGAGGTTGCTTGAAGAATTTATGGAAGTAACAATCACAGACATTGCACGCATTGCCGAGGTGAGTTATTCAACAGTTTCCAAAGCCTTAAATAACAGCCCACTTGTAAAAGAAAGTACGAAGAGGAAAGTACTGGATATTGCTAATCAGATGGGTTACCATCCAAACATGGTAGCAAAAAGTTTAGTTTCCAAGAAGAGTAATACAATTTAAAACGAAAAAAAGAACCAGTAAAGAATTGGGAATAACATTCGGCTAAAATAAAAGAAAAGACGACTCTGCATTCAAACTTAAATAGGAGTCGTCTATTGTTATTTCGACCAATTTAGGTCATTTTCACTTCTCGCCTTAAATTTAAATATGTGACGATGTGAAAATAATCTCAAAGGTTGCCTTATCATTTGTTTCATTGGTGAATTGGAAGGGGCTTTGGCTGTCAAAGAACAAACTGTCCCCTGCAGATACAGAATAAAATTCTTCGCAAATCCCAACATCCAATTGCCCATATTTAACGAGTATGCAAACTTCACCTTCAATCGGCAAGTCAGTGTGGGCTACCTTTTCCCCTGGGTGCAGCAAGATTTCCATTGCCTTTAGACGAGCATTGCTACTCTGTCCAAGCCACTCACAGGAACCAAGGATTCCCGGTAAGATAATCTTTTTCCGCTCATCCTCACGAGTAATCCGCACCCGCTGATCCGTTAAGTCATCGAAAAAGTGCACAATCGGTGTGTCCAAGGCCATTGTAATCTTCCACAGGGTTTCTAACGATGGTTGCGAAACGCCGCGTTCTACCTGACTCAGAAGCCCTTTCGACAATCCCGTGCTGTGCGATAAATCCTCCAGCGTCTGTCCCTGTCTTTTACGAACAGCCCTTATCTTTCCCCCAATCCTTTCTAAAGGTAATTCCATATACCCCAACTCCCCCAAACATTAAGATTCTCCCCACTAAACATTTTCAACAGGGAAAAGTTTATCCCTGCTTAACAATGTGAACAAACTGAGAACAAACGGAGTATTGTTAAGGAATTATTTTATTGGTAAAAAGAATGATTAGGTATGCTGAAGAAAGTAACTAACCCCAGAAAAAAGTAAAACTACATATGCGACGGTGAAGAATAAGAAGGCAAGCCTCCAGGAAGCCCGGAAGACCTTTGGTAGATCTATCTGCCCGCGGACTTTCACCTGCAGGAAGGCAAGGGCTCCTCCGATAATGAGAAAAAATAACAATACCCACCAAAAAGCGGAGGCGGAGCCTTCATCTTTAATCAATCCATACATCATGATAACAGCAGTAATGAGAAAAAAGGTTGTAATATTTACAGCCATAGTTACCGCATCCCGCTTTGTTTTTCGCTTCCACCCCGAATAAAAGTAAACCAAAATAAAGACCACAAAGGGTACAAAAATTGGTACCGTCACGATGCCGGCAAGAATTCGAGCAATCGCCTCCACTTCTCAGCCTCCTTCTACTACGGTTAGTGAATTACGTCGAATTATAGCCCTCTTTCAAAAACCATTTAGTTGTCTTTTTAGGGCTTTAGAACTTCTCCATTTGTTGACGTGCCTGCACAAGTTGAATCATCATTGTATGGTATGGAACATTTATCCTATGTTTATCAGCAATTTTTTTTATTGCACCGTTTATGTAATCAATTTCTGTATTCCTGCCAGCTTCTAGGTCTTGAAGCATAGATGATTTATTATGGTAAGTATTTCTACATACTATGACAATTTCCTGCAAAAAACTTCTTTCAATTCCTATCCCTTCTTTTTCCGCAACTTTGGCTGCCTCTTGGAATAGAGATTCCATTATACCAAGTGTATATGGGGATTCGACCAACCAACCATTTTTCACCCGAAGAATTCCGGTTAATGGGTTAATGCAGCTATTAATGATCAGCTTTTTCCAGATCCGTTCTGCGATTTGATCCTCAAACGATACGTCGAGCTGACTGCCAGTAAATATATTAATCAACGGCCAACTTTCTTTCCAATCTTGACCTCTCATTTTCTGAGACGGACCAATCCATGTAGTACCCTTTCCAGTATGCCGAATTCGATCCAATTGTTCGCGATAAGCCCCCTCAGTGGTCACCGCAAGAAATAAAGGATGTTGTGGGAAAACCTGACGGAGCAATTCCTCATGACCAATTCCATTTTGAAAGGCAATTATGCGGGTACTTGGATGTATGGGTAATTTTTCTAAAATAGGAAGGACATCTTTCAATTGATGCTGTTTTACCGTAATAAACAGATAGTCTAGCGGCAAATGACATTTTTCAACGGTCACAGCGTCAATTATCAACTTTTCTTCCGTACCGTCTAACTGTGTATAAAAGAGCCCGTTCCCCCGTAAAAGATCTGCCTGCTTGGGGGTACGACAAATTACTGTTGGATTTTTTCCTGCAAGAAAAAGCTGAGCAGCTAAATGCAAACCAATCGATCCAGCACCAAAAATCCCAATGGTCATCTCCATCATCCTTTCTAATTGTTTTCGCTCTTGTTGTATCTTCCTGGTATTTCTTTCTCTTTTGCCGGACAATTTCCTGCCGTTACTGTAAATCTTTGATTGCTCACCCAATAAGAAAACAAGTTGCTAGTTCTATAATCAAAAAAAAATCTTGCCGAAAAGCTCTTGAGAGCCTTACCAGCAAGATTGATCTTAGGTATCAACCCGTTCCAGGTTTCCGTTTGCATCCATTTTAAATCTTGGTTTCATCACAACTTCCTCATTTTCTGTTAAAAGGGCCATTTTTCGTGCTCGATCCATGATTTGGATGAGGGTTCGATAGTCTTCGTTGACAACCTGATAGTCGGTTTGTACATGGTTTAGCTGTTTACTCATTCTTTCATTTTCTAATCTAAGCCTGTTTAGTTCTTCTTCTTTTTCTTCTAATTCTTTTTCTACTTGTTTCAGCTTCCTACCTAAATCCTTTTGATTTTTCAAAAAGCGAACAACCGCTTCTAACGAGATTTCATCATCAGGGCTGTTCATGCCGGCCGGTGCCGTGGAAACGGTGGATTCAGCTGTAGACGAAGCCATGGCGCTTTCTTGATAACTTACATTTACAGGGATATTTGGTTTTGCTCGTTGTGATTGTTTACGCTGCTTTCGTTGCGCCTTTGCGATTTGAATAGCGGCTTCGTATTTTTTACGTACAAAACTATTCCAACGAAATCCACATGCTGCCGCCGTTCTTCCTAGCTTCTCTCCCACTTCCTCAAAGGCGGCTAATTGGGTACCCCCTTCGCGAATATGTCTTAGGGTAACCTCCGCCAATAATAGGTCATCATCAGGAGTCCAAGCATCTTGTCTCGCTGCTGTCATAAGAATCCCTCCGTTTAAATTGGTGGTATTTTATTCTATGCAGGTAATAGAGTTCATAGAATGATTTTCTAGTAGAAAAGTATCCCCAAAATGGACGTAATTTAAACCTCTTGATCCTTATTCGGTTGTCATACACTTTCATACTTTTAAAAACTTGTACTTTCCTGTAAGGTAAAGATAAGCTTTGGACAAGAAAGGAGTTCTATGATGGATAACAAAGAGACAAGCAAACTCTTAATTGTGGATAGTATGGCATTATTATTCAGAGGTTTTTTTGCCACTTCCCAGTTTGGGAAGATCATGCAAACAAAGGACGGCCTATATACGAATGCACTGTATCAATACACAAAATATCTAATGGATGCTGTTAAAACCTTTTCACCTTCGCATATAGTATGTGCCATTGATATGGGGAAGAAAACTTTCCGAAACGGTCTTTATCCGGAATATAAAGCAAATCGCGGAGAGCCGCCAATGGAATTAATCCCGCAGTTTGATGTCCTGCAGGAACTAATTGCTGCCTTCGATATTCCGGTTATTGGGATAGAGGGATATGAGGCAGATGATGTCATCGGAACATTGGCAAAGAAACACGCCAATGAGGACGTTCATGTCTACATATTAACCGGTGACGGGGATGCGTTACAGCTTTTGGACCACCATATATCAGTCATTATGATGAAAAAAGGGTTTGGAAATTATCAGATGATTCAACTTGAAGACCTGCCGAGTGTCAAAGGGGTTGATTCACCGGAACAAATCATTGAATTAAAAGGCTTGATGGGAGACACCGCAGATAATATCCCTGGATGCCCGAGTGTTGGTCCGAAAACCGCGCTCAGGCTATTGGACAGCCACAAAACCATTGATGGAGTCTATGCCAATATCGATGAGATTAATGGGAAATTGAAGCAAACCCTATTAGATAATAAAAACCAGGTCTACCTTTCTCGGCAGCTGGCTACCATTAATCTTTCTGTTCCGATCGAGTGCAATCTTGATCAGTGCAAGTACCAATTCAACGTGGACAAGGTTCATAGCATGTTAGACAAACTAGAGTTTCAAAGTTTGAAAAAATGGTTTGCATAGGAAAAGCTTTTATCGAAGCCCATTCGAAGAAGTTGTCGAATCCATCTTAAGCGGAAGCTCTTCATGCCGATAGGGATGTTTTTTCAAGAAGATTAAACATTCCTATGCAAACCTATGCAAAAAAAAAGTAACGGGATTTTTTCCCGTTACCCCCCAAATATTCTTCTCAGGCTAGCAAATCTTCCATGGCCACCCGATTGTACCCGATAATCAATTTCTCATCATCAATCAAGATAGGCCTTCTTAATAGTCTTGGCTCCTCACTTAACATTTCGAGAAGTTGAAAGACGGTTAATTCTTCAATTTGTACATCCAATTCTTTAAAGGTTCGGCTTCTGGTCGATAAAATATCATCCAGTCCATTGTCCGTCCTCTTAATGATATCCAAAAGCTCCT
>Ga0182738_1002934_pt1 | contig 19846 bp, 13 predicted proteins | sample eDN5th30CBELigMG_FD_128876 | JGI IMG/M metagenome (GOLD analysis project Ga0182738, IMG submission 128876) | Enriched Miracle-Growth compost microbial communities from Emeryville, California, USA - eDNA 5th pass 30_C BE-Lig MG (version 2)... ... | reverse complement strand
GTCTCCGAGACGCTGAAGACCGTGATGGTGGATCGCTGGGGCGCGGAAGCCGGAAAGACGGTGCGCATCTACAACCCCGTCCCCCTGCGCCCGACAGAAGTCGACGCGGAAAGCCTTGCGGCGCGGCCACCCGCCGTCGTCGCCATCGGTCGGCTGTCCCGCGAAAAGGCCTTTGGCGATCTGATCGAAGCCTTCGCCCTCGTTACGACGCATCATGCAACGCTGACCATCGCCGGGGAAGGGTCGGAGCGCGCCGCGCTGGAGGCACTGGTCCGCAAACACGACCTCGATCGGAAGGTGAAGCTCGTCGGCTACACAGATCCGGCACCGCTCTACGCGCGGGCGCGTCTCTGCGTGATCCCGTCCCGCACGGAAGCCTTCGGCATGGTTGCCGTCGAGGCACTGGGCGCGGGGCTCCCCGTCGTCGCCACCGCCTGCGCCGGCCCGCGCGAAATCCTCCAAGGCAACACGTTCGGCAAGATCGTTCCGATTGGCGACACCAGGTCGATGGCCCATGCGATCGACGCCTCCCTCGCCGATCCCGGCGACCCGGCGCCGCGCATCGCCCGGGCAAAGCTGTTTTCGAGCGATGCCGGTTTTGCCGCCTGGCAGGCTCTGCTCGACGAGATCATGCGCAAGGGCTGAGGGTCAGGTGCGGGCGGCCGCAAGCTGCCGGTGGCGTTCGAACAGCTTCGGCATCTGTATCTCGGTCGAGTAAGGAACCGCCCTGGCCCGGATCGCGCCGGGATCGAGTTGGCCCGACTGGATCTCGTCCCATAGCTTCAGGAAGCCCGCCGTCATCGCCTCGGCCGAGGCGACCGGATCGGCCGGCCGCTCGACGAGAAAGCCGCTCTCCCCCTCAAGGATCAGCGGATCGAATTGCGGCAGGCGGATCGCGCCGACCGGGCGGCCGGTGGACAGCGATTCCAGCAGGTAGCAGGGCATGCCCTCGAAGAACGAGGTCAGCACGCCGGCATGACACTGCCGCATGATCGCGGCGACGCCTTCGGAGTTCTGGAAGCCATGCCGGATCGTGAAGGGCTCGATCGCGGCGAATTCGGCGAAGCGATGGGGATCGCTGGTGCCGATATAGTGAAACTCGAAACGGCCATCGAGCGCCTCATGCAGCCGGCGCATCGTCTCGAACATCAAGGGTGGGTCCTTGAACGCGTCGAGGCGACCGGCGAAGACGATGCGGAAGATGTCGTCTTCGGGAAACGGCGCCAGCGCGAAGCGGTCCATGTCGACCGAGACGGTCAGGAGCTCCGACTTCGCCACGAATTGCGGCATCACCTTCTTGAAGCGCTCGATGATGTTCTGGTTGACGCAGACGATGCGGCTCGCCAGCCGCAGCGCGATGCGCTCGTTGACCGCGTTGATGTACCAGAAGCGCTTGATCAGCGAATCCATCTGGTCCTTGCGGCTGCCCTCACCATGCACGAGTTGCACGACCGGGCGACCCAGCATCCGTCCGATCGGCGCGAACTCGAAACGCTGCAGTTCGGTCGTCGCCTGCGGCGCCGCGCCCAAGCGACGGATGGTCGGCAGATATCGCAGCGCGCCCAGCGCAAAGCGCAGCGTCACCGATTGCCAGAGCTTCTTGGCCGCGCCGTGGATCTCCTTGTCGGGGATATGGACCACGGGGAGGAAGTCGATCGTGTGGTCGCCGACTGGAAGCTGCACCACCTCGCCAAGCTCGAGATCGCCGCGCTCGTCAACTCCGACCAGCAGGACGGAGAAGTCCGGCGGATGGCGCTCGAACATGAGGCGGACATGGGTCTCGATGCCGCCGACCTTGGAGCCGCGCGGATCGATCGGATGCAGCATTGTCAGGCGGTGTTGCATTCCAGAGATCCCTCAGCCGCGCGCCGAACCCTTTAGCAGATAGCCAAGGTAATAGGCCATCGAGCGCGCATAGCGCATGCCGAGCCGGCGCGGCTCCTGGAGGAAGCGCCAGACCCATTCCGTGCCGGTGCGCTGGAAAGGGACCGGCGCGCGCTTGCTGTGGCCGGAGATGAAGTCGAGCGCAGCACCGATGCAGATATAGACGACGCCGCCGGCGCGCTGCGTGGCGGCGTGGGCGAACAATTCCTGCTTCGGCGCGCCGAGCGCGACGAAGCAGATGCCGGCGCCGGACGCAGCAATCCGGTCGGCGGCAGCCCTCGCCTCCGCCCCGTTCGGGTCGAAGCCGCGCGGCGGCGATTCCGATCCGGCGATCACCAGCCCCGCTATCTCGGCCCGCAGTTCTTTCGCCGCGGCAGCGCGGATCGCGTCGGAAGTGCCGAACAGATGGATGGAAACACCTGACTCGGCCGCCGCCTGGCACAGCGGCACGACCAGGTCCGCGCCGGTGACGCGATCGACCGCCGCCCCCAGCCGCCGGGCGATGCTGACGACCGGCGCGCCGTCGGCGGTGACATAGGTCGCCGCCGCATAGGCCTCGCGAAAGGCAGCATCGTCGCGCAACTTCACCAGATGATCGAGATTGAGCGTGAAGACGGAACCGCCTTGGCCGCTGCGGGCATCGGCAATGACGCGCGCGATCAGCTCGGCCTGCGTGGCGACATTGACGCGACCGGCATCGATACGCACCAGGTCGGCGGGGGCTGCCGATCGCGGGATGTCAGCGCTTGCCATGGTTGTCCGTTCGCATCTTTATTCCCGTTCTTCAACGCATGTCGGATCGCGACAGCGACGCGGTACCGGCGGAGATCCCGCGACCCGCAATACGTCTTGTTCGCTACCGATATAGCTGAGAAGGTTAAGAAGACTGGAACCCGAGCGGGCACAGGTGACTTCATGAGATTTTCCCGCCGGGAGGTCCTGCGCCTCGGTGCCGCCCTTTCAGCCAGCGTGACAGCGCAGGGCAGCCGCGCCCTGGCCCAAACGGACGACGGCACGCTCGGCGCGATCGCGGAAAAGTCGGGCATCACCTTCGGAACGTCGATCGCCGCGGACACTATGGAGATCCCCGCCCAGGCGGCGCTCTATCTGCATCAGGCGCGGATGTTCACCGTCGACTGGGCGCTGATGTTCGGCAATCTGCGGCCCGAGGCAAACCTGTTCCTGCCGGGCGACGCCGAGGCCATCCTGGCTTTTGCCGACGCTGGCAACCTGCCGGTACATGGCCACGCGCTGGCCTGGAACGAAAGCCGGCCGGAATGGCTGATGTCCCTGTCCAAGGCCGGGAAGCAGAAGGCGCTCGACCGGCATATCGACGAGACTGTCGGCTATTTCGCCGGGCGATTGCCGTCCTGGAACGTCGTCAACGAGCCGTTCTGGCCGGGCCATGGTCTCGACGGCGGGTTTCGCGACGGGCCCTGGCTGCAGGCGTTCGGCCAGGACTATGTCAGCCGAGCGTTCAAGCGGGCGCAGCAGGCCGATCCGAAGGCGCGGCTCGTGCTGAACGAGGCGATGGCGGAAGTCTGGAGCGAAGACGGGGCGAAGATACGCGCCGGGCTGCTCAGGCTGGTCGACCGTCTCCAGCATGACGGCGTGAGGCTCGATGCTGTGGGGCTGCAGGGCCATCTCGACCCAGCACGGCCTTACGACGATGCCGGCTTCGCCGACTTCCTGCATCAGCTTGCCGAGCGCAGGATCGACATCATGATCACGGAGCTGGATGTCGATGACAGCAGTCTTCCCGACGACATCCCGACGCGCGATGCGGCCGTTGCCGCCCGCTACCGCGATTTCCTGAAGGCGGTGCTCGCGGTTCCGGCGGTGAAGACCGTGATCACCTGGCAGCTTGCCGATTCCGCCAGCTGGTATGACCACGCCGCGCGCGAGGCGGATCCGGACGCGAAACGGCTGCCGCGCCCCCTGCCCTTCGACGCAGCCTTCCGGCCGAAGCCGGCCGCCGATGCCATCGCCGAGGCCCTCAGGAACCGCCGGACCTAGCCGCGCGCCGCAAGCTTGGCAGCCAGGCGCTCGATCAGCTGCGCGTGATCCCGATCGGCGGCTGCGTTCCAGCGGTCGAGATTGCCGCGAGCGCGCGCCGCAGCGGCGGCTAGGCCATCCGGGGCATCGACGAGCCGCGCGCGGATCTGCTGGGCCGCCGCATCCGGCCGGGCGGGATCGACAAGCAGGCCGGAATCGCCCAGCGCCTCGCGAAACACCTTGATGTCGGCGGCGATGGTCGCGAGACCGCCATGCTGCGCCTCGAGCGGCGCGAGGCCGAGGCCTTCATCATGCGACGTGGTGATCAGCGCATGCGCGGCCGCGATGAGGTCGCGCACCCGATCGGCCTCCTGATAGCCGTGCAGCGTGACATGCGGCATCGCCTTCAGCGCCTCGACCTCATTGCCCCAGCCGAGCCTGCCGACGATATCGAGCTGCGCTTCGAGGCCGATCGCCTGCAGGGCGCCCACGATGGCCGCTGCCGCACGCAGGTTCTTGCGCGGCTCGACCGTACCGATCGCAATCAGCCGGAGCGGCTGGCCGGCCGACCAGGAGCGAGGCCGGTCGGCCTGATTTGCAATGCCGAAGACATCGCGCACACGCGGCCGATAGAGCGAGATATCCGCATCCGGCCGCGCGAAAGCGGAGACCTCCGACCGGGTCGTCTGGGAGTTGACGAGCAGCCATGGCAGGCGGCGCAGGGCGAAGCGGAAAGCGGGCGCCATGTAGGTCTGGGCGCGCCAGTTCAGGTCCTGCTTGCGGGTCAGCAGGAAGGTGTCGTGGATATAGGGAATGACGCGATCGCCAAACAGCGACAGGGGAATCGATGGCGGAAAGCCGGGGCAGAGCGCGAGCGAGCGCCGGTTGGAAGCCAGCCGCGCCGGCAGGCGCATGGTTTGCGCCACGATCATGCCGCGTGTGCCGGACGCGCGCAGTGGCTCGACGGCAAGGGGCGCGAGCGCGGCTGCGGAAAACAGCTCCAGCGTGATCCGCTCCAGCCCCGTCACATAGCGGCCGAGATGGCTCTCATCGACGTAGATAATGGGAGCCCGGGCCATGCTCTCACGCCATTGCCGTCGCAGGGGGCGTTTCGACGACGATGGTGGTCGCCCTTGTCGCGACCATGCCGCGCAGGTCCGGCACCAGATGCCGGAGGTCCGCAAACATGGCGCGAATCTCCGGCGTGTCTGCCTCCTGCGCGTCGACGACCATGACGACGTCGTCGGCAATTCCGATCAGGGCGTTGAACAACGCCGGCGGGCAGGATGGCCCGAGATCGACCACGACCCGTTCGAAGCCGTCCGCGACATCGCGGATGGTCTCGACCAGGCGATCACCATGGAAGCCGATCTCATGGCGCAATCGGGCGCTTGCGGCGGGCAGAAGCACGATCGAGGCATCCTCGAGCCGACTGCCGATGGCGTCGGCTTCGGCGTGATTGAAATCGACATCGAGAATGCCGTGCGCGTCGCGGCCGATCAATGAGGAGCCTGTGGTCACGGTGCCGCTATTGGCGTCGATCAGCAGCGTCTCGGCCGATTCTTCCGCCATGACGCGCGCCAGCCCATAGGCCACGGCAGCGATCGCGCCGCTGGCGGCGGTGCCGAACAGGACATGCACGGCCGGGCCTTCGGTATCGCCGGGCCGGGTCAAGGCCTCTGCGAGCGCCTGGAAGGCAGGACGGGAATCGACGGCGACGCCACCGATCAGTTCACCGGCGGCCTCTTCGGTCAGCGCATCGCCGCTCGCCAGCGAGCCCGGCACCCCGATTTCGGCAAGCACGTCCGGAGACTCGCTCGCCAGAGCGGCGACGGGTTCCGGTTCCGGTTCCGCCTGCGGCAAGACCGGATCCTCGACGACCGGAAGAGGCTCCCGTACCGCCGGACGCGCCGGCCTTGTCCTTCCACGATAAAGCGCCAGCGCCAGGCCGACCCCGAGCCCGCCAATGCCGGCCAGTCCCAGGATGATCTTCTTGCGCGGTGACGAGGGGTAGAGCGGCACCTGTGCCGGGCTGATGATGCGCGCGTCCGAGACCTGAAGGTTTTCCTGGAGGCCCGTCTCCTGGGCGCGGGCGACAAAGGCGCGGTAGACATCGCGACGGATCGCCGCCTCCCCCTCGAGATCGCGCAAGGCCACGCTGGCGTCGCTGGTCTCGCTCACCTTGCGGGTGGCGGCAGCCAGCGCCGCGGCCGAACTGGCCACCTGCGACTTGGCGAGATCGGCCTCGACGCGGGCGCGCGCCACGAGGTTGTTGAGTTCCTGCGCAATCAGGCTGCGGCTGCGGGCGATGTCCGCGCCGATGGCCTGCATGCGCGGATGGCGATCGCCCAGCGTCTGCTGAAGCTCCGCCTGCTCGCGCAGGGCCATCGCATACTCGACCTTAAGCCGTCCCAGCACCGGGGAATCGATCGACGACAATGCCGAGGCCAGATCGCCGCCGTTCGTGCGCGCGATCGCGTCCAGCTTGGCGAGCCGGCTGGAAGCTTCGTCCGCCTTGAGCCGAGCCGTGACATTGGCCTCGTTCAACTGCTTCAGCGTCTGCTCGTCGACCGGCCGCCCGTCGACCTGGACGACGCCGTTCTCCTTGCGGTAGGCCTCGACCCGGTCTTCCGCCTCGCGCGCCTTGGCCTTCAGATCATCGATCTGCCGCGCGATCAGGAGATTGGCCTGGCGGGCGGCGTTCTGCTTCGCCTCCGTCAGACTGGCCATGAAGGCTTCCGCGACCGCGATCGAAAGGCGGGCCGCCTTTTCCGGCGATGTCGAGGAAACGATGATGTCGATTACATAGGTCTGGGCGCCGCGCTCGGCGCGCACGTGCCGTGCCAGGGACGTCAGCACCGCATCCATGTCGGATGGACTGCCGGTGCCGCCAAATTCCGGGTCGTCGATCAGGTTCTCCCGTTGGACCACCTTGCGCAACGTGCCCGATGCGGTGACGAGGTCGACCTGCGTCTCGATCCAGCTCAGATCGACGCCCTGGGTCGGGCGCACGACCTCGGGCCCGACGAGCTGCTTGTCGCGCGGATCGAGCAGGACCCGCGTGGTCGCCTGATAGACCTTGTCGGCGAGGTAGCAATAGGCAAGGCCGGCGCCGACGAAAAGCGCCGTGGTCAGGAGGATCAGCAAGAGCTGGCGCCGCAGCACTCCGAAGAGGGCCGAGAGATCGATAGCATCCGAGGCAGGGTCGAACACCCCGCCGCTTTCGGCCGCCAGCTCCGGCGGTCGAGTCATCGAAAAATTGGCCCTGGCCGCCATTGTCTTCCACGGACGTGGTTGGAATCCGCAGGGTTCGCGGGCTGCCGGTCCGCCCACCCGGCCCGCCGACTATGGCCGGGCGCGATTAAGGATATCTAAACGATGATTTTCCGGCGTCCGCCTTGTTTCCGGCCAAGCCGAGCCTCGAAGGCCGCTCCCGGCGCGGCCAGTCTCGCGGCGGGCGGAACGAAACAGTTAACGCTATCGACAGAAACCGGCCTTCCACGGGAAGATTGGCCGTATAGATCGTGCGCGCGCGTTCCTGTCTAGACGGACCAGTTCAACGGTATGGTGACGACCACCCCTCGCAGAGACCGGCATATCGACGCCCTGCGCGGGCTCGCTTGCGTGCTGCTCGTCGCCTACCACGTCATCGGCAACGATTCCGAACACGGCATGCACATCGTCGCCCATAATGGCTGGCGACTGTTCACCGAACTGTTCATCCACATCCGGATGCCGCTGTTCTCGTTCCTGTCCGGCTTCGTCTTCCAGGCGTATGTCGCCGACAGCGCCGCGCTTTCGAGCGCTTTCGGCAAGAAACTGCGTCGGATCGGCATCCCCTTCGTCGTCGTCTCGACGCTGTTCTATCTCTGCTTCGGCATCATCAACCACGATTTCTCGCAGCCGATCTGGCAGATCTACATCCTGCCCTACGAGCACTACTGGTACCTGCAGGCAACCATGCTGATCATGGCGGCGCTTCTGGTCGGCAGCTATCTTGTCGGCAGCCATGCGCGCGCCTTCATGACCGGGCTGTTTCCCATTGCCTGCGCGATCTTCATCGCGGCCCCGACCTTCGACCCCGACATCTTCGCGATTGGCTCGGCGCTCTATCTGCTGCCCTATTTCCTGCTCGGGCAATTGCTGAAGATCTGGTCGCTGAACCAGTGGCTCGGCGAGGTCCCCGCGCGGCGGCGCGTGGCGATCCTGGTGTTCGGGATCGCGGTGGCGATCCTGTTCCTGCTCAATCTCGGCCAGTATGAAGGTTGGAATACGCTGAATTTCGCGCGCCAGTCGGCGTTCGGGCTGCTGTTCGGCGTTTCGGCCTGCCTGTTCCTGTTCTTCTCGCCGTTGCAGTGGCGGCCGCTCGAGTTCGTGGGCGCCTATTCCTACACCATCTACCTGTTCCACGTGTTCTTCACGGCGGCGTTGCGCAAGGCGCTCAGCATCGCGAATCCCGGCCTGCCGCTCGGCATCTACTTTGCCGCGGCGCTGATGGCGGGACTGTTCCTGCCGATTGTGTTGCACAAGGTGCTGGTGCGCTGGCGCTGGAGCGCCCTGCTGCTGCTCGGCATCACGCTGAGACCGTCTTCTCGTCGTCACTCCGACGAAGCGGAGCCGAGGCAGAAGAAGGCCGTGACCCCGTGAGCGCTTCCTGGACCACGCCGGTCCACCGGCCGATCCGCATAGCGCGACCCATCGGGCTCGCGACCGGATTGACGGTGCTCACCTTGGCCGTGCTGTTCCTGGTGTCGTCCAAAGTTCTGCAGGCCGTCGGCATCCCCTATGCGTCAACGGGCGGTTCGCCCCTGACCAAATTCCACCCCGCCACCTTCCTGGCGCTGGCGGCGCTCGGCACCTGGGCCATCGTGATCGGCCCCGGCCGGCTTCTGGCGGCGCTCGCGGCGCAGCGCCCCGGCATTCTCGTCTTCGCCATGGCGATCGGGCTCCTGACCTTCCAGACGGCGGTGGTGCAGCAATTGCCGATCTCGGCCGTCGTCGACACCTTCGTGCTGCCGCTGGCGCTGTTCATCTCGATCCTGGCGCTCCGCGCCACCGTGATGGAGCGCCTGGTGATCGCGCTGCATCTGTTCTTCCTGCTCAATTCGACGCTCGGCTACGCGGAATATTTCACCGGCTGGCGGCTGACTCCCAACTATGAGGGCGGCGCGCTGATCACCTATGACTGGCGCTCGACAGCGTTGCTCGGTCACCCACTCATCAACGCGCTCGCGACAGGCGTGTACCTCCTGATCCTGAGCGGGCCCGGCGGCCGACGCTTCGACCTGCCGATACGGACCTTCCTGCTGATTTACAGCCTCGGCGCTATGGTCGCCTTCGGCGGTCGCGCCGCCACGGTTATGGCGCTGGCGCTGCTGACGGCGCGGGGCCTGTTGAGCCTCGTCAAGATCCTCGCCGGCCGGCCGTTCGGACGACGGGACGCCCTCGCCGTCATCGTCGTCCTGACCCTGATCGCGACGATCGGCTCGCTGCTGGTGCAGGGCGGCGTCCTCGACACTTTCCTCAGCCGGTTCGAGGACGATTCCGGCAGCGCCGCGACCCGAGTGGCGATGTTCCACATCTTCGACGGCATGGCGCTGCGTGACGTCTTCTTCGCGCCGGACCTCGGCCATGTCGCATCCAACCAGCGCCGGCTCGACCTCGCCATCGGCATCGAGAGCTTCGTCGTGGCCTTCTTCGCCTATTACGGCATCGTCACCACGGTGATCTTCTTTGCCGGCCTTGTCTTCTTCGGCGCGGAAATCATCCGCACGGTGGGAACGCCGGGGCTGATTCCGCTCGCCTATTTCTTCCTGGTTTCGTCCACCTCGACCGGCATCGCCAACAAGACGACCGACATGGCGCTGATCATGGCGATGATCCTGATCGGGCTCGACCGCCGCTTCATCCCGCCCATCTCGGACGGACGTTCCTGATGCTGATCCGCCAGACGATCCGCTACCTGCCGGCCCAGTTGCTGTCGCCGGCATTCCAGCTGCTTTCGATGGTGGTCTGGACCTATTTCCTGCCGCCGGCGGAAATGGGCTCCTACGTGCTCATTACCGCCACCCAGGAGTTCGCCTATCTGATCGCCCTCTCCTGGTTTTCGGTCTATGCGCTGCGCTTCATGCCGTTCGAGCGGGGCCGCTCGGAGCGCAGCGATTTCCTGCATACCGAAGCGGCGATCATCGCGCTGTCGGTTCCGATCAGCCTGATCGCGGCGCTGGCGACGGTGGCGATCATCGACGAGACGCAGCTCTCGCTGCAGACAGTGCTGATCACCGCCTTCTTCTTCGCGACGCGCGGCATCAACACCCACTATTCGGAGCGGGCGCGGGCGCAATCGAACATCTTCGCCTACACCATGCTGCAGATCCTCGGCCCGATCCTTGGCTTCGGCTTCGGCCTTGGGCTGGTGACCTGGTGGCAGCCGACCGGCGAGGCGCTGATCCTGGCCTATGGCGTGGCGCAACTCATCGCCAATCTGGTCGCCGCGCCGCTGATCGGCTTCGCCATCCTGCCGCGGCGGATTGACGGCGCCATCCTGCGCGCCGCCTTCGCCTATGGCGGCCCGATCCTGCTGCTCTACGGCCTCGGCTGGATCGCCGAGAACAATTTCCGCTATGTGATCGGCCATATCTCGGGCGCGGCCGCCTTCGGCCTGATGGCGGTGGGCTGGGGCCTCGGCCGCCGCTGCGCCTCGTTCGGCGCCATGCTGGTTGCCGCCGCCGCGTTCCCGATCGCCGCACGCCTGCTCAACGAGGGCAAGCGGACCGAGGCGCTGGCGCAACTCGCCACCAACGCCGCCCTGCTGATCGGCGTCATGGCGCCGACCGTCGTCGGCATCGCCATGATCAGCACGCCGGCCACCGACCTGCTGATCGCCGAGCCCTATCGCGAGATGACCAAGGCGATCCTCGGTCTTTCCGCACTCGCCGCCGCCATCCGCTTCCTGCATGTGCATGTCAGCGACCAGATCTTCATCCTGGAAAAGCGGCTGAGCTATGCCGGCATCGTCGACATCGTCGAGATCGTCGCCGCCGTCATCCTGACGATTGCGGGGCTGCTGCTCTACGGACCGGTCGGCGCCGTCATCGGCACGGCGCTCGGCTCGGCCATGGCCGCGATCGTCAGCCTGTATCTCGCCATGCACAAGCTGGACTTCGTGCCGGCCGTGCGCGACATCGTCAAAGTCCTGGTCGCCACCAGCGCGATGGCGCTTGGCCTCGCCGTGATACCTCCGGCCCAGAACATCACCACGCTGGTGCTTACCATTCTGTATGGAATGGTCGTCTACGCTGCCGCCATCCTGGTCGCCTATCGCGGCGAAGCGCGCGATATCCTGCGACGCCGGCTCGACCGCAGGGTGCAGGTGTCTGGCTGAGGCTCAGGCCGCCCGGCGCATAACCTTGCGGGCCAGCCTTTCAATCGAGGGATGGCGTTTCACGAACGCCTTGGCACTCTGGTAGCCCACGGTTCCCCATCCGCGCCACGATAGGCTCTGGTGGATGTCGACGAGCGGGATGTGCCGGACCTCGAAGCTGCGCTTGTGGCCATAATCGCCGATGGTGAAATCGAAGGTGCGGAAGCCCTGCCGGTGCAACGCCTCCATCGTGCGCTCGATCAGCAGGCGGCCGGGCGAGCAGTTGGCCCACTCCCCGCCCGCCGTGCTGATGCGCACCATCGAATAGTGATCGCCATGCGCGATGCCGAACAGGCCGGCGACCAGTTCATCGCCCGCCGTGAGCGCGGAGAGCTTGGCCGAACCGTCCTTCAGGCCGTCGAGCAGGAGCTCGCGATAGAAAGCGTCATAATCCGGCTCATCCAGCAGATAGGGCAGCCCCAGCGACCGGATGCGCGCGCTCTGCTGCGCCGTCAGATATCCGTAGATCTTGCCGACCATTTCCGGGTCTTCGGCAAACACGAACCGCGCCCGCTCGTCGCGCGTGAACACGCGCCAGAACCGGCCAAGTTCCTTGCGGTTGCCCTTGGCGAGACTGCGCAGCCAAGTCTCATAGTCGGTGTCGATGCGGAGATAGCTGCCGAAGAGGTTGGAGACCTCGCCGCCAAACGCCTGGACCAGCGGATTGGGACGGTCGCCGATCGTGGTCAGCACCTTGGTGAATTCGATCAGATCGGCCGGCGGCAGCGCGGCACGCACCGCGCGCCAGAGCGCGCGCGCCTCCGCCTCGTCGACCGGCGCCGCGGGCCCAAGCAGCGGCGCGTTGTAGTCGGTGATGCCGAGATCGGCGAACTCGACCGTTCGCAGGCTCTTCCGCCGCAGGATCAGCGGCAGCGCGAGGGCGTCCCGGCCCATCGCATCCGCGACATGAACCAGCACCGGCGTGACATCGTCCCGGCCAGAAAACGTGCCGTACCAATGCGATAACCAAGGCTCCGCCTGGAACGGCGTCACCGGGGCATCGCCGGCAAGGAACGGCCGCCACAGCGGGGCGGCCTCCTGCCAGGATCGGTGCAAGGTGACGGTCCAGCGGTCACGCGACGCGTTGGTCATGACGGAACTCCCGCTGTCGTCGCGAGCCTTCCGGGCGCAGCTTCAGACGACATAGGCTGGGATATCGACGATCTTCGTCACGGTTCCCGGCGCCAGGCGGAAGTCGACCGGAAGCATCTTGCGCTGCTCGCGCTTGTACCAGGGGCTGCGGCGCCAGCCGGCCTGCAGAGCGGCCTTGGTCCAGAAGCCCGCCCCCTCCGTGGCGCCCCGCTTGGGGGAGATGCCGAAATGCTTGCGCAGGATTCCGTTGGCCACGGTCAGCATCTGCTCGCGGCGGATCTGCTCCGTCCAGTGCTCGGTCGTCATCGAAACGCTCAGTTCGTCATGGTTCTCGACGCGATGCGGCGCGTTCAACTCCCATGTCAGCATCTGCCCTGGCTCGAGATCGAGCACCAGCGCGTGCCGATCGAATTCGGGATCGTACTGCAGCGCCGATTCCAGGCTGGTCAGGGCGATCTTCTCGAGTTCAGCCTGCGGCAGGAAGGGTTCCTCGGCCGGATAGATGTAGACCCGCTTGCGGCCCATGATCTGCCAAAGCGCCTGTCCGGGCAGGTCGGCATGATAATGCGCCTTGGCGTTGGGCGACGAAATCAGGATGCCCATCTCATGATTGAAGGAGTCGAATCCGGGCACGCGCTGCTCGACTTCGCCATAGATCGACATCAGCAGGTCGTAATAGCGCTTGTCGACGAGCTTCAGTTCTCGCAGTTGCAGCCACAGACCGCCCGAGGCAATCTGGGCCATGACTTCGTGGCCGCTCAGGCCGCCGACTTCACCACGGCGCCAGATCTTCTTCTCCTCGCCGCGCGAACTCGTGCGCATCAGCGAATAATGCTCGATCGGGTAGCGCTGGATCAGTTCCGCCAGGGCGTCCTTGGAGAACAGCTCATTCTGGCTCAAGGAATGATCGATCCGGAGCGGCTTCTTGCCCCAATCCCGGCTCAGGTCATCCGTCCAATTCCTGAAAATCGTCTCCGGCACGACAGCCCCCGCGAAAAGCACAGAATTCTTGACTACAAATTTAACGAACCGCGACCCGCCCAGCCATCGAATTAGCGCAACAGCGTAAATGACCCGCAGGCTCGATCCCGCCGATTTATATCAAATCGTCTTGACCAGGCAGCAGCCAAGGCTCGCCGCGGCGATCCGCTACCCGACAAAGAGAAGCACCGAGCGCGGTGGCACCTTCAGGGATGAAATCGGGCCGGATTCCGCCGAACGGCTCGGGTCTGGCGCCGCGGACGCGGCCGCCAGCTGCCAGGACGTTCCGCCGGCATTGGGCGGCAGGCGCAGATCGGTCGGCGTCGTTCCGCCATGCAGCACGAGACAGGCGCGATCGACCTCGCCGGACCGCGTCGGCACGGCGAAAACGGCGACCAGCGTCCGGGCATCCGGCGCGTGCCAGCCGGCCTCGTCGAGCGCCTCGCCGTCGGGACCATACCAGCCGACATCGGGCTCGCCGTCCGGGACAAGCGGTTGTCCGGTGAGGGGGCGCGAGTCCCGCAGTGCCGGATGCGCGGCACGCAAAGCTATGATCTGGCTTGCGAAATCGATCAGATCCCGGTCCGCCTCCGCCCAGTTGAGCCAGGTGAGCGCATTGTCCTGCGCATAGGCGTTGTTGTTGCCCTGCTGGCCTCGGCCGAGTTCGTCGCCCATGGTCAGCATCGGCGTCCCGCGCGAGAACACCAGCGCCATCAGTAGCGCGCGGACGTTCGAGCTGCGGCGCGCGCGGATCGCGGCGTCGTCGGTCTCCCCCTCGGCGCCATTGTTCCAGGAGCGGTTGTCGTCGGTGCCGTCGCGATTGTTCTCGCCATTGGCGCGGTTCTGCTTGCGCTCATGGGCGACCAGATCGGCGAGCGTAAAGCCGTCATGGGCGGTGACGAAGTTGATGCTTCTGTTAACCTTCCGGTAACGGGGCGTAAAGATGTCGGAGGAGCCGGCCAGCCGCGTGGCGAGATCGCCGATCATGCCCTCGTCGCCCCGGAAGAAACGCCGGATGGTATCGCGGTAGCGATCATTCCACTCGCCCCAGGCGGCCGGGAAATTGCCGAGCTGGTAGCCGCCCCGGCCGATGTCCCATGGCTCGGCGATCAGGATCAGGTCGCGCAGCAGCGGATCCTGGTCGATGGCGGCGAGCAGCGGCGCCGCCGGATCGAATCCGTCGTCGCGGCGGGCAAGCGTGGTGGCAAGGTCGAAGCGGAAGCCGTCGACGCCGGCGCGCTCCACCCAGGTCCGGAGTGCGTCCATGACCATCCGCACCACCGCCGGCCGGTCGCAGGCCAGAATGTTGCCGGTGCCGGCATCGTTGACGTAGTGCGCCGGGTCATACGGATCGAGCCGGTAGTAGCCAGCATTGTCGAGGCCGCGCATCGAGACGGTCGGGCCGAGATGGTCGCTCTCGCCGGAATGGTTGAAGACGACGTCGAGGATGACGGCGATGCCGGCCTCATGCAGCGCCGCGACCGCCGCAGCGACCTCGGCAAAGCCACCGGGCGCCAGGCGCGGGTCGGGCGCCATCCAGGCGATCGGGTTGTAGCCCCAGTAATTCGTCAGCCCGAGCGGCGGCAGATGGCGCTCGTCGAGCCAGGCGGCGACGGGCAGCAATTCCACCGTGGTGACGCCGAGGCGCTTCAGATGCGCGACCGAAGCCGGATGGCCGAGCCCGGCAAAGGTGCCGCGAAGGGCCTCGGGAATGGCGGGATTGAGCCTGGAGAAGCCGCGCACATGCAGTTCGTAGAGGACCTGCCGATCCCAGTCGATGGGCGGGTCCAGGCGCGGCTGTGGAGCCGCCGCCGATGTCACGATCGCCTTGGGCACGACGCCAGCGCTGTCGCGGTCGTCGCTGGCAACGCCAAGGCGGCGGGCGTCGAAGAGAACGTCGTCGAGCCGGAATGGCCGGTCGAGCGCCAGGGCATAGGGATCGACCAGCAGCTTCGCGACGTTGAAGCGCTGCCCGGCTTTCGGACGCCACTCGCCGTCGGCGCGCAGGCCATAGCGGTCGCCCGGCTTGATGCCGTCCACATGGCCGTGGAACACGTCGCCGGAGCGGGCCGGCAGGCGGATGCGCCGGAGCTCGATCTGCCCCGTCGCGTCGAACAGACAGAAATGGATCGCCTCCGCATGGCCGGAGACGACGGCGACGTTGACGCCCGTCGCCGTCGGCGTGACGCCGAGCGGCTCGGGCGAGCCGTCGCTTACAAACGCATCGACCTTCATCCTGCGTGGCCGGCCACGAGCTCGCGGTAGAGCCGCGCATAGGCGGCGGCGGGCCGTGTCCAGGAGACGTCGGTCTTCATCGCGTTCTTCTGCATCTTCTTCCAGGCCGGGCGGTCCTGCCATAGACGGGTCGTCCGCAGGATGGCGGATTCCAGCGCGTCGCCATTGACCGGATTGAACTGCACGCCGGTGCCGACGCCTGCCGCGAGCGCCACCTCGTTGGCATCGATCACCGTATCGGCGAGGCCGCCGACCCGCGACACCAGCGGCAGGGCGCCATAGCGCAGCGCGCAGAGCTGGGTCAGGCCGCACGGCTCGAAACGCGACGGCACCAGGATCACGTCCGAGCCGGCCTGGATCAGATGCGCCAGGCCCTCATCATAGCCGTTGATCATGCCGACGCGGCCACGATGCAGCGTCGTGGCGCCGCCGAAACCGTTCGCCAGCCACGGCTCGCCGGAGCCGAGCAGCGCCAGCTGTCCGCCAGAACCCAGGATCACCGGCAGGCGGTCGAGCAGCAGATCGAGCCCCTTCTGCCAGCTCAGCCGGCTGACGACACCGAAGATCTGCGCATTGGGATCGACATCGAGACCCAGGCGCTGCTGCAGTGCCTTCTTGTTGGCGGCGCGGCCGGCCATCTTGGCGACGTCGAAGGGCGCGGCGATCGAGGTGTCCGTCGCCGGATTCCAGACCGCCGTGTCGATGCCGTTCAGGATCCCCGAGACGGCGTTGCCGCGACTGCGCAGCAGACCGTCCAGCCCCATGCCGCCCTCGCCCGTGCGGATCTCGGCCGCATAGGTCGGCGACACGGTGGTGACGCGATCGGATATCTGCAAACCGGCCTTCAAGAAGCCGATCGTGCCGTAATATTCGACGCCGTCCACGGCATAGGCGCGCGCCGGCAGGCCCAGGGCCGGCAGCAGGTCGCGGCCGTACTGGCCCTGGAAAGCGAGGTTGTGGACGGTCATCACCGTCGGGATGGCGACGCGCTCGTCATAGCGCATATAGGCGGCGGTCAGGCCGGTCTGCCAGTCATGCGCATGGATGACGTCCGGCGTCAGCCTCGGCACCAGTCCCTGGCCGATTTCGGCCGCAACCCGCGAAAGCGCGGCGAAGCGGAGCGGGTTGTCGATCCAGTCCCGCCCCTCGTCGTCGACATAGGGGTTGCCCGGCCGGTTGAAGAGATGCGGCGCATCGAGCACCAGGAGGTCCAGCCCCTTCGCCTGCGCCTTCAGCAACCGCGCGTCGTGGCCGAACAGTCCCGGAAAGGTATGCACGACCTCCGGCTTCTTCAGTTCCGCCATCACCGCCGGATAGCCCGGGATCAGCGTGGTAACGGCGACATCCTCGGCCGCGAGCGCCCCCGGCAAGGCGCCGGCGACATCGGCGAGGCCGCCGGTTTTCACGAGCGGATAGATCTCGGAGACGACGGCGAGAACTTTCAGGGTCATGGATCAGCCAAACCTTGGAACAGGAAGCAAGGCCCTCGCCCAACCCTCTCCCGCAAGCGGGCGAGGGTTTTCCGACTTGCTCTTCATCAGCCTCGCGGCTTGCGACTGGCGCCCCCTCTCCGCTTGCGGGAGAGGGCCGGGTGAGGATCTTCAGAGATTCAACGCATCGATCATCGGCTGGGTAATCAGGCAGATGCCGTTATCGGTGCGCATGAAGCGTTTCGCGTCGAGTTCCGGATCCTCGCCGACGACGAGCCCTTCCGGGATCTGCACGCGCGCATCGACCACGACATTGCTGAGCCGCGCCGAACGGCCGACCTCGACATAGGGCAGGATGACGCCGTTCTCGACATGCGAATAGGAATTGCAGCGCACGCCGGTGAACAGCAGCGCCCGTTCCAGCGACGCGCCGGAGACGATGCAACCGCCCGAAACCAGCGACGACAGCGCATAGCCGCGGCGGTGATCCTCGTTGTGGACGAACTTCGCCGGCGGCGTAACCTCGCTATAGGTCCAGATCGGCCAGTTGCGGTCGAACAGGTCGAGGTCAGGCACGATGCTGGTCAGGTCGATATTCGCTTCCCAATAGGCATCGACCGTTCCCACGTCGCGCCAGTAGCTGACGGATTCCTGGGTCGATCGCACGCAGGAATCCTCGAAGTGGTGCGCGACGGCCTTCCCGTTCTTGACGATGTTCGGGATGATGTCCTTGCCGAAATCGCGGCTGGAATTCGGGTCGTTGGCGTCGCGCTCCAGTTCCTCGATCAGGAACTTGGTATCGAAGACATAGATGCCCATCGAGGCCAGCGCCTTGTCCGGCTTGCCGGGCATGGCCGGCGGATCCTTCGGCTTCTCGATGAAGTGCAGGATGCGATCGGTGTCGTCGACATGCATGACGCCGAAGCCGGTCGCCTCCATGCGCGGCACTTCCAGGCAGCCGATCGTCACGTCGGCGCCGGAGTCGACGTGCTGCTGCAGCATCAACTCGTAATCCATCTTGTAGATGTGATCGCCGGCGAGAATGACGAAATACTTGGCTTCATAGTCCTTCAGGATATCGAGGTTCTGATAGACCGCGTCGGCCGTGCCGCGATACCAGGCGTCCTCCGAGACGCGCTGGCTCGCCGGGAAGACGTCGAAAATCTCGTTGCGCTCGGGCCGGAAGAAGTTCCAGCCCCGGTTCAGATGCCGGATCAGGCTGTGCGCCTTGTACTGGGTGGCGACGCCGATCCTGCGGATGCCTGAATTGACGGCATTGGAGAGCGCGAAATCGATGATGCGCGACTTGCCGCCGAAATAGACCGCCGGCTTGGCGCGCCGGTCGGTCAATTCCATCAGGCGGCTGCCGCGTCCACCCGCCAGCACGAAGGCCATGGCATTACGCGCCAGCGGCGCATTGGTTTGCGGCCGTTCCATCCTTAGTCCCTCCCGAAACGCTCGTTGTCCTGCAGTGTTTTTGTCAACCGGCCCCCCGCGCGGACGGTTCCTTCGGATCATATTCGAAGAAGACCGTCGCAAGCGGAGGTAGAACGAACTCGGCCGAAGCCGGGAAACCATGAGCGGGCACGGCGGTCGCCTGGACGGCGCCGAGATTGCCGACGCCGGAGCCGCCATAGATCGTCGCGTCCGAATTGAGGATCTCACGCCAGCGGCCCGCCTCGGGCAGCCCGATGCGATAGAAGTCGCGCACCACCGGGGTGAAGTTGGAGATCACGAGTACCGGCTTGTCGCCCGGCGCGCCGAAGCGCAGAAAGGCGAAGACCGACTGGTCCTTGTCGTCCGGAATGACCCAGCGAAACCCCTCGCCCTCGCAGTCGCGCGCATGCAGCGCTGGGTGGCTTCGATAGGCGGTGTTCAGGTCGCGGACGAAATCCTGCAGGCCGGAATGCTGCGGGTCGGCGAGCAGATGCCAGTCGAGGCTCTGGTCGAAGTTCCATTCCCTGGCCTGGCCGAACTCCTGCCCCATGAACAAGAGCTTCTTGCCGGGGTGGCCCCACATGTAGCCGTAATAGGCGCGGACATTCGCGAATTGCTGCCAGCGATCGCCCGGCATCTTGCCCAGGATCGAGCGCTTGCCGTGAACGACCTCGTCATGGCTGAGCGGCAGGACGAAGTTCTCCGAGAAGGCGTAGAGCAGGCCGAAGGTCAGCTTGTCGTGGTGATAGCGGCGGTAGATCGGCTCGAGCGACATGTAGTCGAGCGTGTCGTTCATCCAGCCCATGTTCCACTTGAAGCCGAAGCCGAGCCCGTTCTCATGCACGGGCAACGTGACGCCCGGCCAGGAGGTCGATTCCTCGGCGATGGTCGTGGTGCCCGGATGCTCGCCATAGCAGAGCTGGTTCACGCGGCGCACGAACGCCACCGCGTCCTTGTTGTCGTTGGTGCCGTCGGGATTGGGCGACCATTCGCCATCCTTGCGCGAATAGTTGAGATAGAGCATGGACGCGACCGCATCGACGCGGAAGCCGTCGACATGATAGCGGTCGAGCCAATAAAGCGCGCTGGCGGCGAGGAAGTTCGACACTTCCTTGCGGCCGAAATCATAGATCGCCGTGTTCCAGTCGGGATGGAAGCCGCGACGCGGATCGGCGTGCTCATAGAGAGGTTTGCCGTCGAAATGCGACAGGCCATGCCGGTCGGTGGGAAAATGGGCGGGCACCCAGTCGAGGATGACGCTGAGCCCGGCCTGGTGCGCGCGATCGACGAAGCGGGCGAAGCCGGCCGGGTCGCCATGCCGCCGCGTCGGCGCGAACAGGCCGATCGGCTGGTAACCCCAGGAAGCGTC
>Ga0182738_1002932_pt1 | contig 19852 bp, 15 predicted proteins | sample eDN5th30CBELigMG_FD_128876 | JGI IMG/M metagenome (GOLD analysis project Ga0182738, IMG submission 128876) | Enriched Miracle-Growth compost microbial communities from Emeryville, California, USA - eDNA 5th pass 30_C BE-Lig MG (version 2)... ... | reverse complement strand
CGCTGCCGGTCGCGAGCTGCGGCCGCCCTTCCTGCTCGAAGGAGAGCGAGAGATCGGTGAGCTTGAAGCCCTTCGTGTCCCCTTCCAGAGCGCCGCGCATGTCGAACTCGCCGCCGGGCTGCGTCCTTCCGAGACTGCCCAGCAGGCCGCCTTTCGCTTTGCTCGCCAGTGAGGCCGGCAGCGGCAGACGTGCCGTGAGCTGCCCCGCGACCTTGATATTGCTCAGGACATCGTGTGCGTCGCCTTCGAGGCTGTAGCTCACGCCGCTCGATGGATCGCGGATGGTGCCCTTGAAGCGGACGCTTCCGTTCTCGGCCGGCTTGGCGGTCGACAGCCGGATCTCGCGCGCCTCCTCTCCCCTCGCGAACGTTGCGGTGAGGCGATAGGGACCCTCCAGCGCCTGCGCGGAAAGCTCTCCGTCGACATCTTCGAATTTCGTCTTCAGCGTTCCGTCAGGCGCCAGGATCGCGAGCGTACCGCCGGTGATGCGCACCGAGTCGAACGCGACGCGGGCCGGAACGTAGCTTCCCCGGAAGTGCTCCGGCGAAAGGCTCGACCAGTTGCCGCCGCCCTTGCCGTCGAGCACGAGCGTAACGGTCGGCTTCTTCAGCTCGATGTTCTTCGCCTCGATCGCGCCCGACAGCAGCGCACCGACCGAGAGCCACACGGTGAAATTCTCGGCCACGAATATCGGGCGGCCGACCGAGCCGCGCGTGTCGGCGATGCGAACCTGCTCGAACTGGACGTAGGGCACCGGAAGCAGCCGCAGGTTGACTCTGCCTCCGAGCCGCACCTCACGCCCCAGGAAGCGCGTCGCCTCCTCTTCGAGAACGCCACGATACCGGTTCCAGTCGACCATGGCGGGAGCAGCGAACAGCGTCGCGAGCAGCCCGACCAGGAGACCTCCGATGGCAAGCAACACCCGGTTCATTGGCCGTCCACGTCTCGCGGGCGGCGCGTCATCGCACGGCCCGCAGATTCCCACCGTTTCGGCCGGGCATGCCCGGCCGATCCTGTCCCTCCATGCTTATGCCACAGGCGGCTCCGCTTTTGGACCGGCAAATTGCCCGTCTTGCGTGCTGTCGATGCCGATTCGCACCGAAAACCGGCTCACACGACCGGGCAGAGCCCCCCGTCGACGTTGATCGCCGTGCCCGTGATGTACGACCCGGCGTCCGACGCGAGGAACAGCGCGGCGTTCGCGAACTCCTGCGCCGTGCCGAGACGCCCCATGGGCAGCGACCGCCCCATCTTGGAATAGTAATCCTCGAGCGAGGTATTGCTGCCTTCCGCTGTGTGGCGGCGCACCCATTGATCGCTCTCGATGCGGCCGACGAGCAAACCATTGACCAGCACGTTGTGCTTGGCGCCCTCGCCGGACAAGATCTTGGTCAGTGCCATGCCGGCCGCGCGCGATACGGCCGTCGGAGCGCCTTCTGCCGGCGGGGCCTTGGCACCGGTGTTGAGCACATTGATGATGCGCCCGAAGCGATTGGCCTTCATCGACGGCAGGGCCAGCCGGCAGAGCCGGATCGCCGCGAACAGCTTGAGATCGAGATCATGCTGCCAGAGCTCGTCGCTGATGCTTTCGAACGCCCCGCGCTGCGACGTCCCGGCGTTGTTGACCAGCACATCGACGCCGCCCATTCCGGCCACAGCCTCCTTGTAGGCCCGCTCGCAATCGGCCGCCTTGCCCACGTCCGCCGAAATGGCGATCGCCTTCGGCGCGCCTGCCTCGGCAATCTTGGCGCGCGCCGCATCGAGTACGTCCTGACGCCGCGCGACGACCGCGACACTGCCGCCCGCGCGGGCGAATGTCTCTGCGATGGCGAGGCCAAGTCCGAGGCTGCCACCCGTGATCAGGGCCTTGCGGCCTTGCATTGTGAACTGCATGGACGTTCTCCTTCCCGTGGAGCTGGGATGATTGGAAAGGCCGTTAGCTTAAGCCGGCAGCGCGCATTCGCGCCAGCGACGCGTTCCTCGGCCGAGTGCAGGATTCCATCGACGCTTGTACTGGGCCTCGCGTATGAGACCTCGATTCCGACCGGAGACGGCCATTGATGTCCAGTGCCCAGTCCGCCCCGAGCGAAGGCAAAATGACAACCCGGCGCATCGTCGTCTGCGCGGACGACTACGCATTCACGCCTGAAGTCAGTCACGGCATTCGCGAGCTGATTGCGGCACGACGCATATCGGCAACGAGCGTCATGACCGGATCCGAGTTCTGGCCGTCGGAAGCGCAATCGCTGAAGGCGGTGGCAGGCGATGCCGATATCGGGTTGCATGTGACGCTCACCGACCAGAGACCGCTCGGCCATATGCCCACGTTCGCCCCGGACGGTCGGTTTCCGCCATTGCCAGCCGTATTCCGCGCCGGACTGCTGCGACGCCTTCCGCTGGCCGAGATCGAGGCGGAGATCGAACGCCAGGTCGAGGCCTTCGTCGCGCATTATGGCGCCCCACCGTCCCACATCGACGGCCACCACCACATGCACCAGCTTCCGGGCGTCCGCGACATCGTGGTGCGGATCGCGGCCCGTATCGGGGGTGGCCGGACCTGGGTGCGCTCATGCGCCGAGCCGACGTCATCCATCCTCGCTCGTGGCATGGGCGTTGCGAAGGCCGTCATCATCAGTGCCCTCGGCCCCGCCGTCGCGCGACGCGCCGAGAAGGCTCATGTCCCGGTCAACAGGGGATTCTCCGGCGTCTACGACTTCGCAACCGAGCGCCGCCCCACGGCTGAGCTATTCCTGCGCTTCGTTCGAGGACTACCGTCCAATGGCCTCGTCATGTGCCACCCCGGCTTCAACGATGCGATGCTCGCCGCACGGGACGTCATGACCGACGCGCGCGAAGCCGAGTTGCGCTATCTCATGAGCGACGCATGGCCCGCACTGCTCCTGGAGCAGCGCCTCGAGATCGGACCGCTGGTACGGGCGGCCTAAGCCCGGCTGCCCTCCTTATCGGCCGCGATAGCGGGGATGAGGCGTGCACGGCCCAACTATCGCCACTTTACTGACCGTCCTGGACGGTAGCGCCGACAGGCTGATTTACAGCCCACAAACAAGGAGTCCGCCATGAAGGACGACCATCACGCCCCTCGACGCCTCATCTCCATTGCTGCTCTCTTGGCCGCCGGTCTCGCCTCGGGTGTGCTCGCGACGCCGGTCGCCGCCCAGGCGCCTTCCGCCAAGGAGCAGGACGACAAGAAGGATCCGCGTGCAAAGAAGCACCAACGCACCCAACCGCAACACAAAGCGGCTCCCTCACCTAAGGGCGCTCAACCGCCGCGCGGCGCGACGCAGCACGGCGCGCCACCACACGCCCCTGGACATGCCAATCCTCGGACAGCCCCCAAGCCACCGGCAGCGGCAAAACAGATTCCTCCGAAGCAACCGCCGCGCGGGCCTGGACACGCCACGCCTCCGGCACCCCCAAAACCACCGGCAGCCGCAAAACAGATTCCGCCGAAGCAACTGCCGCGCGGGCCCGGACACGCCGCGCCTCCGGCACCCCCAAAACCACCGGCAGCCGCAAAACAGATTCCGCCGAAGCAACTGCCGCGCGGGCCTGGACACGCCACGCCTCCGGCACCTCCAAGCCCGCCAGCAGCCGCAAAACAGACTCCACCGACGCAGCCGCCGGGTGAGCGCCACGGCGCACCCCCCGCGAAGCAGGGACAACTGCCGCGCGGCGCACCTGCCCCCGATAAGGACGGGCACCGACATCCAGCGCCCTCCACGGTGGCTCCGGGGCAGCGCCAGATCCCTGGCAAACCCGGCTTCGACCGCTCGGATCGCGGCGGTCCCCGCCCCTCCTTTGCCACGAGAGGCCACGGTCCGCGCCGGATCGACGACGTGAAGAAGCAGCGCGTGGAGTCCGTCTCAAAATCCGGCGCACGCATCATTCGCGAGCCCGGCAACCGCACGATCGTGCACCAGAACAACCGCACGATCATCACGCACAACGAGGGCGCCGTCTTCAACCGCTTCACGCCGAATGCCAAGAGGACGCCCCGGCGCGGCGGCGGCACCGAGACGGTCGTCGAGCGTCCGGGCGGCGTCCGGGTCCACTCGGAGTTCGACAAGGATGGCCGCCTGCTACGCCGCTATCGGCGCGATCGGTCGGGCAAGGAGTTCGTTTACGTCGACAATCGCCGCTTCTATCGCAATCTCGCGGTGGGCATCGGCGTCGGCGCCCTTGCGACGGCCGCAGTTGTCGCCCTCGCTCCACCGGCTCACGCCATCCCGCGCGACAAGTACATCGTCGAGTATGTCGATGCGTCCGACGATGATCTTTACGAGACGCTAACCGCCCCACCGGTCGAGCGTCTGGACCGCGGTTATTCGCTGGAGGAAATCCGCTACAGTCACTCACTGCGCGAGCGCATGCGTCGCGTCGATCTCGACAACGTCAACTTCGATACGGGCTCGTTCGACGTGGCGCCAGATCAGTACGACAAGCTGGCGCGCATCGCTCATGTTCTGAAGCGCGTCATCGATCGCGACCCGACCGAGGTCTTCCTGATCGAAGGTCACACCGACGCCGTCGGCTCCGACGAGGACAATCTCAGCCTCTCCGATCACCGCGCCGAGAGCGTCGCCCAGATTCTGGTCGAGCACTTCGAGATCCCGATCGAGAACCTCACCACGCAGGGCTACGGGGAGCAGTACCTGAAGGTGGACACCCAAGAGCCGGAACGCGCCAACCGCCGCGTCTCGCTCCGCCGGATCACCCCGCTGCTGAGCCGCAACGACAAGTGATCTGCCAGAGTCCCCGGCCAAGCACTGCGTGGGCAGTGCGCAGAGCCGGGGCCTTCCCACGTCTCGAACCGAAGAAAGATCCCGGATCAGCGCGCTCCGCACACTGTCCGGGAGCTCGATCTATCTTCCTACCCCGACCAGGGAGGGGTCTCAGGCCGTCCCGTCGCGCAGCGCCTTCGCCGCCTTCTCGTAGGCCGCGATGGTCTTCGTCACGTCGGCGTCCGTGTGCGCGAGCGAGATGTACGTCTTGCCCTCGCTCTTCAGGATGCCCTCGCTCAGCATCACCTGATTGAAGCGGCGCGCCTGATCCATGTCGCCCTTGAAGAAGCCGCGATAATCCTTCACCGGTCCATCGGTGAACACGGCATCGAACATCGGCGCTTCGCCGACCACCTGTGCCTTGAGCCCCGCGTCGCGCAGGATGCGCCCGAGCGCATCCATCAGCTTGCGACCGGTTCCCCAGATGCGCTCGTAAGCTCCCGGACGACTCAGGATCTCCATGGTCTTCAAGCCCGCGACCGACGCCACCGGATTGCCCGACAAAGTCCCGATCTGCACCAGCGCGCGATCCTCCGGCACCGCGGCCTTGTCGAAATGCTTCATGATGTCGGCACGGCCCGCGATCGCTGCCAGCGGGAACCCGCCGCCGACGATCTTGCCGAGCGTGCACAGGTCAGGCGTCACGCCATAATACGACTGGGCACCGCTATAGGCCCACCGGAAGCCCGTCACCACCTCGTCGAAGATGAGCACGATGCCCGTCTCCTCGGTGAGCTTCCGCAAGCCCTCGAGGAATCCCGGCTGCGGCCCGATCAGCCGCTGGAACGGCTCGACGATGATGGCCGCGATCTCATCCTTGTGCTGCGAGACGAGGCTCTTCACCGCCTCCAGGTCGTTGAACGGCGCGACGATCACCTCGTCCCGGACGGACTTCGGAATGCCCGCCGAGTCCGGCACGGCCTCCGGAAAGTTCGCGAGGTGCTTCGGCGCGAGGCTCATCAGCCCGTAGTCGCTCATGCCGTGATAGCCGCCCTCGAACTTGAGGATCTTGTCGCGGCCACGGAAGGCACGGGCCACGCGCATCGCATAGAGATCCGCCTCCGAGCCCGTGCACACGAAGCGCACCTGCTCTGCGCACGGCACCGCCTGGACGATTTCGGAGGCAAGCTGAATGCCCGGAGGATTGTTGACGAAGAACGTCGTGCCGTTCACCACCTGCTCGACCACTGCCGCCGTCACCTCCGGGTGCGCGTGGCCGATCAGCATCGGCCCCGAGCCAATCAGGTAGTCGATATACTCGTTCCCCGAAGCATCCCAGACGTGCCCGGCCTTACCGCGCGCAATCACCACGTCGAGCGCGGTATTTCCGAACGTACCGGCCGGAAGCACGGTGTTTGCGGTGGAAACGAGATAGGCCTCGTTGGTGTTGACGACACGCTGCTGCATTGGTCCCTCGAGGAGGCATTGCGGGGCGATCGACCCGCGGATTCGAGCTCAGTCTTGCGGCGACGGTGAGAATCCGCTTGCCGCCCGGGCCACCGATGCCGGATGCTCACGCCAGATGTCCAGACACGTCAAGCTCGGCTGTTGCGCGCGAGCAGAACCCGGAGGAGCACCATGCCCGTTGTCGTCAAGGCCGACAAGCTGACTTCCATCGTCACCGAGCTTCTGGTTGGCGCGAAAGCGTCCCGCGAGGAGGCCGAGTGCGTTGCAAAGGGCGTCGTGCTCGCCAACCTGACAGGCCACGACAGCCACGGCGTCATCGCCATTCCCACCTACATCGATCGCATCGACAAGGGCCACATCGTCCCCGGCGCGCCGTTCAACATCGTCAAGGAAAGCGCGACGACCACCGTCGTCGATGGCAACTGGGGCTTCGGCTTCGTCGTTGCCGAGCGCGCCATGCGCCTGACCATCGAAAAGGCGAAGAAATCCAACGTCGCCGCCACCACCATCCTGCGCCAGAGCCACGTCGGTCGCGTTGGCGCCTACCCAATCATGGCCGCCAGCGAGGGCATGATCGCCATCATGACCGCCGACAGCGGCCGCTCGCCGAAGGCTGTGGCGCCCTTCGGCGGCGCCGAACCACGCGTCGGCACCAATCCGCTGGCCATGGCCATCCCGTCGAACCTGCCGGGCACCTTCTGCCTCGACATGGCGACCTCGGCCGTCGCCGCCGGCAAGATCAACCTCGCCATCGCCAAGGGCGCCTCGATCCCGACCGGGTGGATCGTTGACAAGAACGGCAACCCGACCACCGATCCAACCGAATTCAAGAAGGGCGGCGTGCTTCTCCCGCTCGGCGGCGAGGAAGGCCACAAGGGCTACGGTCTCTCGGCCATGATCGAGATTCTCTCGGCCATCCTTCCCGGCCTCGGCTTCGGCGTCGATCCGACCGGCCGCCACAACGACGGCTGCTTCATCGCCGTGTTCAACGTGGCCGCTTTCCGCTCGCTCGACACGTTCAAGCAGGAGGTCACCGAGTTCGCCGAGTACCTGAAGGCGACCAAGAAGCAGACCGGCGTGAAGAACATCTACTACCCCGGCGAGGTCGAGTACCTGAAGGAGCAGGATCGCAAGAAGAACGGTATCGAGGTCGACGACAAGACCTGGGCGCTCTTCAAGGAACTGGGCGCGAAATACGGCATCGCCGACAAGATCGTCGCCTGATCCACGCCACGACGAGTCCCCGGACGAAGCGGGCCGTCGGCACGCGAAGATCCGGGGGCTTTCCACGTCCCATTCGTGCATCAACCTCCGAATGCGTCGGAGTCCGGTAGACGCATCCCAAGATCGTGAATTTGCTTTCAGAGATCCAACCAGCGCATTTTTCCCTCTCCCCCTCGGGGAGCGGGTCAGGGTGAGGGGGCTTTGCGTACGAGCTTTGAAATGATTGAGTGAACTTTACTCCGTAGCAGGTTCGAACGAAGCGCGGAGAATGGGCGCTCCCCCTCACCCGGCTCCCTTCGGTCGCCGGCCTCTTCCCAAGGGGAGAGGTGACTCCATCTGCGAAGAACGTGGCCTAGATGAACCTTTCCCGCATCCTTCAGTCCGTCGCCCTCGCCTATCCGTCCCGGACGGCCATCTCCGCGCCCGGCGTCTCGCTCGACTACGCCGGACTGGAGTTGCAGGTCGCGGCCATCGCCGGAGCGCTGCGAGAGCGCCACGGCCTCGGGAAAGGAGACCGCGTCGGCATCTGGATGGAGAACTGCGCCGAGCTCTATCCGGTGCTCTTCGGCGTCTGGCGCGCGGGCCTCGCTGCCGTCCCGATCAACAACAAGCTGCATCCGAAAGAGCTTGCCTGGATCCTCGAGAACTCGGACGCACGCCTCTGCGTGGTAACATCTGATCTAGCCGAAAAGTTAAGTGAGCTTCCGGCCGGCACTCCGCTGCCTCCCGTCATCGCCACCGGCACGCGCGACTACGCAGCGCTTCTGGCTGGCAATCCTCTACACGAAGCCCCCGTCTCGCCCACCGACGAGGCGTGGCTCTTCTATACCAGCGGCACCACCGGTCGCCCGAAGGGCGCCGTGCTCACGCACCGCAACCTGCTGTTCACAGCCCATACCTACTACGCCGACATCGATTTTATCGGCCCTGACGACACGATGCTCCACGCCGCGCCGATGACGCACGGGTCGGGCCTCTACGGCCTCGCCGCCGCACTGAAAGGTGGCCACAATGTTGTCGTGCCCGGCTCCTTCGAGCCGGAGCAGATCTTCGCCGCCATCGCCCGGCATCCGAACGTCTCGTTCTTCGCCGCTCCGACGATGGTTTCCCGTCTCATAAACCATCCGCTTGCCGGCACCGCCGACACGCGCAATCTCAAGACGATCACCTACGGTGGCGCGCCGATGTACTTGTCGGACCTGAAGCGTGCACTCGAGATTTTCGGCCCCCGCCTCTATCAGCTTTACGGCCAGGGCGAGAGCCCGATGACCATTACCGGCCTCCCGCAAGCTCTGCACCTCGGCCCCGACGGTAAGTTCGCCAGCGAAGCGCGCCTGATGAGCACCGGCATCCCGCGCACCGGTTGTGCCGTCCGCGTCGTCGACGAAAGCGGCCACGATCTTCCCGTCGGCGAGATCGGCGAAATTCTCACCACAAGCGACTGCGTGATGTCCGGCTACTGGAACAATCCCGAGGCCAACGCCAAGTCGCTGCGCGACGGCTGGCTTTGGACCGGCGACATGGGCAGCCTCGATGCCGACGGCTTCCTCACGCTCAAGGACCGCTCCAAGGACATGATCATCTCGGGCGGCTCGAATATCTATCCGCGCGAGATCGAAGAAGTGCTCCTGACACACGAAGCGGTTCTCGAGTGCGCCGTCGTCTCGCGTCCCCACGCCGACTGGGGCGAGGAGGTCATCGCCTTCGTCGTCCCGCGGGCCGGCGCGAGCATCTCCGGCTCTGCACTCGACCGGCTCTGCCTCGACAACATCGCCCGCTACAAACGCCCGAAGGGCTATCGCATCGTCGATGCCCTGCCTAAAAACAACTACGGCAAGATCCTCAAGACCGACCTGCGCGAGCGCCTGCAAAACGAACCGCAAGACGGCAACTGAACTCCCGAGTTCCCGGACAGGCACACCGCCAGATGTGCGCAGATCCGGGACCTCTGCCCGTCAAGATCGAATCGCGACGCGCATCAATCCCGTTGCCGAACGGAAGCTCTTGTCAGGTCTCGAACACCCGTCTCACCCGTTCACCACCTCCGACTTTTCGAGCACCGCCTCCAGCAGCACATTGGTGCCGGCCGTCGCCCACGCCGGCCTGATGTCCTCGGCCTCATTGTGGCTGATGCCGTCGACGCACGGCACGAAGATCATCGCCGCCGGTGCCACGCGCGCCACGTTCACGGCATCATGGCCCGCTCCGGACGAGATCTCGCGCGCCGTGAGGCCGAGCCGCGTCGCCGCCTGTCGCACCGCATCGACGCAGCTCGCCTCGAACGGCTGCGGCGGGAAATCGGCCACCAGCTTGTAGTCGCACGTCACACCCGTTCGGGCAGCGATCTCGGCAATCCCCTCTTCGGCCGCCTTGGCCATCGAAGCCAGCTTATCGCCATCGGGATGGCGCAGATCGATCGTCAAGAACACCGATCCCGGGATCACGTTGCGCGAGTTCGGATAAGCCTCGATCATGCCGCACGTCGCGCATGCCTGCGGCTCATGCGCATGGCCGACGGCGTTGACGCGCTCGATGATGCGGGCAGCGCCGAGCAGGGCGTCCTTACGCCGGCTCATCGGCGTCGGCCCCGCGTGGCTCTCGACGCCTGTGATCGTTACCTCGTACCACTTCTGCCCGTTGGCCATCGTGACGATGCCGATGTCCGTCCCTTCCTCCTCCAGAATCGGCCCCTGCTCGATGTGCAGCTCGAACAGCGCATGCACAGGACGTCCGCCGACGGGCGCATCGCCCATGAACCCGATCCGCGCCAACTCCTCTCCCATCGACTTGCCGTCCGTATCCTTGATGGCCAACGCCTCCTCGACGCTCAGTACGCCAGCGAACACACCCGATGCCGTCATGGCCGGAGCGAAGCGGGAGCCTTCCTCGTTGGTCCAGTTGACCATCTCGATCGGATGCCGCGTCTTGATGTCGAGGTCCTGCAACGTCCGCATCACCTCCAGCGCTCCGAGCACGCCCAGCACGCCATCGAACTTGCCGCCCGTCGGCTGCGTGTCGAGATGGCTGCCGAGCATGACCGGCGGCAGCGACGGATCGGTGCCCTCGCGCCGCGCGAACATCGAGCCCATGCGATCCACCTTGACGGTGCATCCAGCCGCCTCGGCCCATGTGCGAAAGAGCAGGCGGCACTCGCGATCGAGATCGGTCAGCGCCAGCCGGTTCAGGCCGCCCTTCGGCGTCGCACCGATCTTGGCCATCTCCATCAGGCTCTCCCACAGGCGATCACCGTTGACGCGTCGGTTCGTATCGGCTCTGACCATCGCTTCCCTCTTGCCGGCTGTCGGGCGACTTGGGCCGCATGCTGCGGTGCGGCAGCACGGTTGCTGCAAACCGTATCGATCGTTATAAACCGCGCGGCGCCGGGCGGAAGAGTTCCTCCGGCATGACACAGTCCGTTGCAGGAGCCCCAGATGGCCATCGAGCGCACGTTTTCCATCATCAAGCCCGACGCCACCCGTCGCAACCTGACGGGCGCGATCAACGCCGTCATCGAAAAGGCCGGCCTCCGGATCGTCGCGCAGAAGCGCGTGCTCTGGACGAAGGCGCAGGCCGAGAAATTCTACGAGGAGCACAAGGCCCGGCCGTTCTACGGCGAGCTTGTCACGTTCATGACGTCAGGACCGATCGTGCTTCAGGTTCTCGAAGGCGATGGCGCGATCGCGAAGTATCGCGAGGTCATGGGCGCCACCGACCCCGCGGAGGCCAAGGACGGCACCATCCGCAAGCAGTTTGCGGTTTCCAAGGGCGAGAACTCCACGCACGGCTCCGACAGCCCCGAGTCCGCCGACCGCGAGATCGCGCTGAACTTCCGTCTCGACGAGATCGTCGGCTGACGGCTTTCCGCCGATCTGACCGGCCCGCAGAAGCGCATCCATACAGATGTGCATGGGCCGGTGACATCGGCTTGCACTAGGGCGACGGCACGCTATAGTCCGCGCCTCGCTTCTCCGGAGAGATGGCCGAGTGGTTTAAGGCGCACGCCTGGAACGCGTGTGTACGTGTAAGCGTACCGTGGGTTCGAATCCCACTCTCTCCGCCAGATTCGCCGATTGCCCTCTACAGCGCGATATTGCTGCCGATCACCGCATTCCGCCAATCGGCATGCAAAACCGCCGGTTCTACGCTACAGCCCGATAAAACTTGAGAGCCAGCGAACGGCACTTTGCGACCCCATGTCGGTCACCAGAACCAGAAGAGGGCGACGCCGAAAGCGGTCGTTTCAGCCGTGAACGGTTTCTCCGCGTTCTAGCATACCAACGAAGTCCCTAATCTTTCGGGCTCTGGTCTCAGCCTTCTTCACCGCGCCAATCCGATACAAGATCGCATATCGGTTAGCGCCAGTGAGCGTAGCGAAGAAAGCTGCGGCCTTCGGGTTCGCATCGAGCGCGGTCTGCAAATCCGGTGGAACCTCAGCTTTGCTAGCTGGTGCATACGCCGCTTCCCATCTGCCATCTGCCATCGCTTTATCAATTTCCAATTGTCCAGACGCCTGCATGCGCCCCGCCGAGATCAGTTCCAGCGCGCGTTTCCGATTTTCATCCGACCACTTGCTGCGCGGTCGGCGCGGGGTAAAGCGGACCAACCAGCTGTCAGCGTCGTACTTGTCGAGTTGGCCGTCGATCCAGCCATGGCAAAGGGCACTGTCGATCGCCTGAGCTTTGGTGACGCTTGCGACGCTCGAACCCTTCTTACGAAATCTAATCCATGCACCGTTGGAATCGCTCGGTTGCTTCGCCAACCAGCTCTCCAGTGCAATTTGATCAGCAAATGAAACTATCGGAAGGCCAGAACGCAATTCAATCATTCTCTACCCTTAGCGCGGCTTGTGGATTCGATAAAGGTCCGCTTCTGTTAACCTGGGTCTGATAGCTGTCGATCTGCAAACCACCCCATTGTAGCCAATCGTTCTTGCCTTAATTTAGAGGGCTATAGCGTAGACGTAGTTCTCCGTTTCGTCGGCTTCGGTCCGCCAGATTCACCCATAACAGACTGAAAAACATAATTATTCCAGTTTGTGGCGAACTGGACAGATAGTCGGACTCACAACCAAACGTGAGGTTCCGAATGCGTTCAGTTGCAGATAGTGCGCCAGACCACCCTCCGCACAGACCCGAACCCAATCATAAGCGCTACCGACACGACGGCTTTCCGACCGTCTGCCGCATCGAGGCACTCCTGCTTGCCGCCGAGCACTTCGTGTCGAGCAAGTGAAAACCCGCAAATGGGACCGCGCAGAGGAGGCCATCAAGTTGGAGCGCCAGCCCGCAAACCGGCGCCCCACACTGGCTACAGAGGCTTGACGACAATCTTCCGGAATTTGATCACGCCGTCGCCGTGCTGAAGCGCAAACGACCCTTCGGAGAATAGACCGTTGTGAAGCTCCGCGGTCGTTTTCCCGTTGAGGACAACAGTGATATGACGTCCCTTGGCAGTGATCTCATAAGTGTTCCATTTGCCGCCCGCCTTAGGCATGGGATTTACCTCGACGAAATGCACGATCCCGCCGGTTCCGTAAGTCGGATCCTTTCGCTGGTCGAAAATATTCACCTCATAGCACGAACGGTCCGTGATCTGCGCGGGATCCTGGCAGCGAACGAAGATGCCGCTATTGGCGTCATCGCTCGCCCAGAACTCGACATAAATCTGAAAGTCCTTATACTTGCTCTTGGTCACCAGGTATGCGGGTGTCTTGCTTGTGCGCTTGTCTGCAACGATCGCGCCGTCCTCTACCCGCCAATTGGTTTCGCCGACGTGGGCCCATTGATCGCCGATGGTCTTGCCGTCGAACAGAGGCTCCCCACCGGGGCCGGTCTGACCTGACGCCTGCGGCATGGTTTGAACTACGGCGAGCGCCATAACGACGAACCCAAGAGCAAAAGCGTATATGCGCTTCGATGATTGCTGCACGTTGAGTACTCCCTGAATAATTGTCGCTCATCCGCGCTGGACGAGACGTTGTCGGATAACGTTCGATCTAAACACGTCATTGATAGGTCGTTTCTGCATCTCCCGAAAGCCGCACGCATACGCGTTATCGTTCGAGGTGCATTACAAGTGAGCTGCCGCGCTGCGCCCCAAGAGATCCATCAACGGCCAGCCCGACCCATCTGGGTTACGGATCAACGGCATAACCGCCGCAATGCAGAAGTTCGCGGCCGTCAGTCGTCGCCCGAAGAAGCCGACACGCTCTTATGCCGGCTCGGACATTGCGGGCCTGCTACGCAGAAGCGCTGACGGCGTTGCGCTTTACAGCTCCGCAAAGCCTGGTCGCGTTCAGTGGCCGTTCGAAGAACGCTGAAGTCTAAAGTCGAGGAATCCAACCTGGGCGACTCAACAGGTATTTGACCATTTGTGGCGGAATGCTCAATGCTTTGGCTATCTCGATCTCATCCTGCGGTAGTCCCGGAAGGATTGTTGCTTCACTCTTGCTGCGAACTTTGGATAGCCACTCTGGATCAACCACCACCGCGCGTCCTACGGCAATCAGATCGGCTCCCAGTTCGATCACGCTCTCCGCATCAGCAATGGTTTTTATCCCACCACTTGCCATGACCGCGCTGCGGCCTGCTACGACGCGAGCAATTTCTGTGATGGGACTCACTGCAGGAGCATGACTTTTGCCGATCGGATTTTCGTAATTACGAGTCTCGCTCATCGGTCGGCTCATCCGATGATCGTCGAGGGAAATGGAGATGTAGTCGAGCTCCAACTTGGCAAGTTCATCGCAAAGCAGCTTGGCATCCTCGAGCGCATATCCATCCGCCTCGGCCTCGAATGGTGTAACACGAAACCCCACGACCAGCTTTGGACCGAGTGCATCGCGAACGGCTTGCGTGACCGCAAGGGCAAAATTCATACGCTTTGCGAGCGTGCCTCCCCAATGATCGACGCGATGGTTCGCTCGGGGCGAAAAAAACTGGTGAACCGCGTAGTGGTTGGCACCATGGATTTCGACCCCGTCGAAACCAGCTTTTCGAGCGAGGGACGCAGCCCGTCCAAAGCTTGCAATCAGGTTTTCAATTTCAGCGGCTGTCATCGCCTTCGGCGTCTTTGCTCCCGGACGCAATGATGCAACCGCGGACGGCGCACGCAGACACTGCTCACCTATCAGCTCGGGCTTTGCGATGCGGCCGCCGTCGTATATCTGGAGGATCGCAAGCCCCTGTGACGCGCGCAACGCTTCGGCAAGCTGGCGAAGACTGGATAGGTGTCCATCGTGTGTCGCACCTATTCCCTGCCAAGAGCGCCCGTTCTCCTCGACGTAAGCGGCAGCAGAAATATTTGCGCCGAATCCATTGGCGGCGCGTCGCCGGACAAATTCGAGTTCGTTTTCGGTCGCGGTCCCATCTTCATTGGAAGAATTGGTTGTCAGGGGAGCAATCGCGAAACGATTCGCCATCTCTCGCCCGCAGTTGAACCTGAAAGGAGACCAAACAACCATCGATCAAACCTCCGATATTCCTTAGGTTGGGCGACCTCGAATAGAAATCTGTACGCGGCCACTCGACAGACCATCGTGAACGCTCTGATCAGTTACTCGACAATCCTCCAGGCCTCAAGGTGACCGCCTTGGCGAATGACGCAAAGCCGAACTCTGCGATCAGGACTGCTTGCGGTCGCCGGCGACCTCTTGCGGATTGATGTGAATGAAAGCTGCGAGAGCACCCGCCATGAGGAGAGCCACGAGACCAAACGCGAGACCCCAGCCCAACGAAGACATGCCACCGGACAGATCGAGCGTCCAACCGATCATCAACGGGCCGAGGAAACCACCTGCGTAGCCAAGCATGGAATGAACCGCCAAGGTCGCCCCTCGGCGAGACGGCTCCGCAGTTCCTGCGGTGCCGGCGGTGAGCGAAGACGAATCCAGCCAGATAACCGTCCCGTAAATGAGCACCAATATAGCTGCAAACTCATAGGATCCAGTGCCGATGAAACCGATCGTGGCACCGAGCATGATCGAGCCGATCATAGCTACTTGAACAAGCCGTCGCCGCCCGAAGCGAATGGCCGCTTCGTTGCCCAGGATACTCGCCACCGTTCCGAGCAATCCCAATGTCGTCGCCAGTACGGCCGGCGATAGTGCGGCCTGCGTTGCTCCTGTTTTCGCGGCCACGTAGGCGAGAAACGCAACCCCCCAGCCCCGCAGTGCACTCATCTCGAGTGTGTGGACGGCATAGGCCGTCGCGTATGCCATGGCGGATCGATTGCGAAAAACGGGTCGGAAATCATAGAGACCGGCTCCATCTTTCGGCTTGGCAGCCACTTCCAACTGCCGAGGTACAACGACGGCGATAATAATCCAGGCTGCCAGAGCGCTGAGCGAGGCCGCAATGAACGCGGATTGCCATCCGAAAAGCTGTGCCAGCCAATCGCCCGTCGCAAACGAAAGCGCACCTGAAACACCGATGCTGGCGGCATGGCCGGCTGTGGCGCGCGACATCATCTTCGCATCGACGCGGTCCGCCAGAAGCTTCAATCCCGTCATGTAGGTGCCGGCCCAGCCGATGCCTGTCAGCGCACGGCATGCGAGCGCCGTCCAGAAGCCGTCGGCCAACACGCCGAAAAGCAGGTGCCCGAGAATGGTGAGGCCAACTCCGAAAAGATAGACACGCTTTGGATCGACGCGATCCGTGAGTGTGACGAGCACCGGAACCGCGAGCATGTAGGCGCCATAGAAGGCGGCTGTGACCCAGCCGGCGGCGCTATTGCTGAGCGCCCATTGCGGCGCGAGCTGCGGGAGCAGCGCCGGCCAGAAAAAGGCGCCGATCTGCACCAGTGTTTGAGCGACGCAAACGAGCAGCACGAGCCGCCACGCCGAGGACGATCGGACCATGGTTTGATCATTCATTATGCGCGCTCGGGCGATGCGGATCGGCGGGGTTGGGAGGACACGGCGAGCAAGCACGTCATTGCCAAGAGGCAAATGAAGGACGAGAACGCCAGTGCCAATGCGCCATAGCGATCGATCAGCACTTCAAAGGCGAGCGGTGCGCCTGCCTGAAGAATTCGCGCCGGGGCGCCGATGAGGCCGAGGCGGTAGCCATAGTTCTCAGGGCCGAATACGGCGAGCGGGACTGTGCCTCGCGCGATCGTCAGAATGCCATTGCCGGCGCCGTGCAGCAGCGTGAACGGCATGGCAAACCAGCCGCCGAGAGTCAGAAGCAGCCCTGCCCCGATCGGATGCGTTATTGTCGAAAGACGGGCCGAGACGAGCGGATGATAGCGACTGAGGAACCCCGCTTCGAGAACGCGCGCAGCCACTTGTGCCGGCCCGACCAGCGCTGCGGCAGCGATGGCCTCAGCCGGAGTCGCCCCGGCGGCTTCCAGCACGCGCGGCAGGTGCGCGGCCATGGCCGTCGAGACGACCCATCCGGCAGCGAAGGCGAAGCCGAGCAGCCACATGGCGCGATCCATCGGCACATGCGGCTTTATGCTTTCTGCCGCCTTCGCGGCGGCCGTCCGCAGTTTTGGAAGGATCACCAGATTGAGCGGTAATCCAAAGAGGAGATGTGCGGCAGCCCACACGAGACAGGTGCCGCGCCAGCCCAGGCTCGCATCACCCCAGGCCGTCAGTGGCCAACCGACGGTGCTCGCAAATCCTGCGATCAGTGTGATCCCGGTGATCGAGGAGCGGGCCGACGGGCCGTACATCCGACCGAGCGCCGCGAATGCCGCGTCGTAAAGTCCGAGCCCCATACCAACACCGATGACGAGCCACCCCAGCCACAGCACAGCGAGCGAAGGCGCAACGGCCAACAGTCCAAGACCGGCCGCGAAGATCAAATTGGAGACGGCCAGCACCTCGCGACCGCCGAACAAGTCGATCGTGCGGCCAACGCGAGGTCCGAGCAGCGCCGAGATCAGGAGCGAGGCCGAAAAAGCAGCAAAAACGCCGGTGGTCGAGGTGCCCAGATCGCGCGCCATGGCCGGAGCCAGGATGGCAATCAGGTAGTAGCTCGAAGCCCAGGCCAGCGTTTGGGTGGTCCCGAGCCCTGCGATGACAAGCCATCGCCTGCGTTCGGCATCAGCCACAGCAGGCCGAGGCCCGCTTGGGCTGCGATGCGTCAGCAGTATTGCACCCGCAGCCGGCCTGTCCGCCCGCTTTGGCTATCTCGTCGTCCCGGCAGCAGGCTGATTCGTCGACCTCGGCTGGGCCACCGCAACAGCTTGCTGCCTCTTCGATCGGAGATCGCGAGCACACACCTGTCTCCGGCAAGACGAGCTCGACGCGCGCCGCCGCCGCTTCATCTCCCGCGATATCGGCCACGATGGAACGGACCTGCTCGTAACCCGTGAGCGCCAAGAATGTCGGCGCGCGGCCATAAGACTTCATGCCGGCGATATAGAAGCCGGGCTCGGCATGCGCGAGTTCACGCGCACCATGTGGGCGAACCGTGCCGCAGCTATGCTCGTTCGGATCGATTAGGGGCGCCAGAGCCGTCGGGCAATCGAGCGACGGATCGAGAGATAATCGGAGCTCGCGCAAGAACCCGAGGTCAGGCCGAAAGCCGGTTGCAACAATCAGCTCATCTGCGATGACGTGCCGACCGCAGCAGGCCGAGCCGGACGCGATCCGCAAGCGACCTCGCTCATCAGTCAGATGCGTAACCCCGAACGCGGCTTCCACCTGCAAATGCCCATCGGCGACCAATCGGGCAAAGATCAATCCAAGTTCACCGCGCGCCGAAAGCTTGTCGTTGGCGCCGCCGCCGAACGCCTTTTCCGGACGATCCCCGCGCAGCAACCAGATGATAATCGTCCCGGGCGCTTCTTCTTTCAGAGCAACCAGATCGATCAACGTCCCAATGGCCGAATGTCCGGCGCCCAGCACGGCCACCGTCTTGCCGGCATATCGCGCCCGGTTCGCGCCGCGTACATCGGGCACGCCATAAGCGATGCGATGCGCTTGCTCGGCCTCCCCGACGGCAGGCAATCCGTTGGCGCCCGAGGGATTTGGCGTGTGCCAGGTTCCCGAGGCGTCGATGACCGCGTCAGCATCGAGTTTTTCCGGCCCCTTGCCGTTCTGAAAGCGAACTTCGAACGGCGCGCGCTCACGGCCTTTGGTTTTGACTTTGTCGATGCCTGCTCTGCCGATCGCCGTCACCCGTGAAGACGTCCGGATGTGCTCTCTAAGCACCGTCCGCGTAGCAAGTGGCTGGATGTAGTGCTCGATGAAATCGCCGCCACTCGGATAGGAGCTCGGGTTCGGCGCATTCCAGCCGGTCGCAACGAGCAGTCGCTCAGCAGCCTTGTCGATGTTGTATTCCCACGGCGAAAACATGCGCACGTGGCTCCATTGACGGACCGCGTGCCCTGCCTCTGGCCCCATTTCCAGCACGACAGGCTTCAGGTTGCGTTCGATGGCGTGGGCGGCAGCCGCAAGACCGACCGGTCCGGCCCCTATGATCGCGACGGTCCTTTGAGCGTCAGCCATGGCGCGGTCTTTCCAGAATGATGGAATGTACAGATAAATGCCTCACGTGGCGTTCGCCTTCTGTTTCGGCGGCGGGCAAACACCCTCGGCGCAGCACTCATCGACCAGGAAGCCGACCAGCGCGTTCATAACGTCGTAGTTCGCGCGGCAGATGAGCGTGGTCGATTGGCGCTCCTGATGAACCAATCCGACGATGAGCATCGTCTTCAGGTGATGCGATAGCGTGGAAGGCGCGATGTCGAGCTTGGCTTGCAGCCTGCCAACGGCAAGTCCGCCGTCGCCCGCCCTCACCAGCGCGCGGTAGATCTTGAGCCGGGTCGGATTGCCAAGCGCTTCAAGGCGCGCCGCCGCATCGTCGAGCTTCATGAGCCTGTCATATCAAAACAGTTGACCCGTCGCAATGCTATTTCTAGAAGCATCGAATAAAAGAACCATCGGAGCATGAGCGATGTCGACCTTCGAGCGCTATCTGACCGTCTGGGTCGCTCTTTGCATCGTAGCCGGCATCACGCTCGGCTGGATGATGCCGGGACTGTTCCAGGCCATCGGTTCAGCGGAGATCGCAAAGGTCAATCTGCCGGTCGCCATGCTGATCTGGCTGATGATCATTCCCATGCTGGTCAAAATCGATTTTGCAGCATTGGGCAAAGTCAAGGAGCACTGGCGCGGCATCGGCGTGACGCTCGTCATCAACTGGGCCGTGAAGCCGTTTTCGATGGCCCTCCTGGGCTGGGTCTTCATCGGCTGGCTGTTCCGCCCCTATCTGCCGGCCGACCAGATCAACAGCTACATCGCAGGTCTCATTCTGCTCGCTGCCGCGCCTTGCACCGCCATGGTCTTTGTCTGGAGCAACCTGTCGAATGGGGAACCACACTTCACGCTGAGCCAGGTGGCGCTTAACGACATCATTATGGTGTTTGCCTTCGCCCCGATCGTCGCGTTGTTGCTCGGCCTTTCGGCG
>Ga0182738_1002930_pt1 | contig 19861 bp, 8 predicted proteins | sample eDN5th30CBELigMG_FD_128876 | JGI IMG/M metagenome (GOLD analysis project Ga0182738, IMG submission 128876) | Enriched Miracle-Growth compost microbial communities from Emeryville, California, USA - eDNA 5th pass 30_C BE-Lig MG (version 2)... ... | reverse complement strand
CCAAGGAGATATTTACCAGTTGGGCAGATTTGGTTGCAGACAACACTGCTCCCAGAGGTTCCTGTCGTGTAAGGATAAGTACAAGTTGCTTTGCAAGTGCCATCTGGATAAAGATACAAACCAGAAGCGCAAGGGTCGCAGAAATTTCTGAAACTCCACACTCTCGGCCAGTAAGTGCAGGTTGAAGAGCAAGTACCGTCCCAGTATAAATAATCAGTGGAAACTGCACAAGGGAAGCTGCAGAATTTAGCATTGACCTGCGTAGTCGAAGTTAATGGTGCGGGACAAGTTTCTTGGCATGTGTTGTCCCAATACATATAATAGCCGCTTGCTTGGCATGGTGTTTGGCAGACCATGTAATTTGTACTTGTGGATAAAGCGATATATGGAGTAGCGCAAGTTGTTTGGCAAGTATTATCCCATCTGAGGTAGTAATTGGGGGCACAGATCATGCAAGTGGATCCGGAGCACCAATAACAATTTGTTGGACAGCTGACACAAGCTGTTCCATCCCAGGAATATTGAGAAGAACAAGAATAACATTGAGAACTTGAGCTTCCGAAGCAGGTTTGACAGGCTGCGTTACAAGCAGAGCAACCTGTGCCTGTGGAATAATATCCAGCGGGACATGTGCATGTATTGGTTCCATAGATCGCGTTAAAAGAGCCAGATCCCATAGCGACACAGTAGCCTTCAGTGTCTGAAGAAGTTTGTGTGGTAAAATGGAGTCTGAGGCCTCTGAAACCGAAAGAAGCGATATCAGGAGCTTGCTGAATATTTGAAGTGATTCTAATAGTGACAGTGCTGGCAGAATGGAGAACTTTGCCTTGAATCCAGTAGACACCAGTGTCAACATATTGAGAAACTCCGCATAATTCGGATCCATAAAAGTCTTTCGAAGTCATTGGCTGGAAAGTCATAGGCACTTTATCATCAATACGAACTTGGAATAAGTCATTAGATTGCCAATCATCAATGATATAGAATCTGAACAAAAAATAGATCATGCTGTGAGTAGAAGTAGATTCATAGGTTCTTTCAAAATAACCTCCAGGATTTAGAAACCCTGGACCACCAAAGATAAGTGCAGAATTGCATGTTTGTACTCTACTTTGTGTGGAATCGACTTGTCCAACAACTGTCCATTGATTCACAACAGCATTAAAATCACCTGCTAGCCCAAATACCATATCTTGCACAAAGTTAGCTAAGGAGGTTAAGGAAACTGTTAATCTATTGAGAGAGTTTACCATAAACGACTGGAGGACTTAGGCTTTTGGAGGACTGAAATTGTATAAATACGGTGAATAATAAAAGGAGGAGAGTGCAAGGAAGCCGAAGGGGTTGGTGCAACATTTCTTTCGAGGTGGAGATGACTTTACTCTATAATTTTTGACGTTTTGAAACACTCTCTCAAGTTAAAATTTATTGTCATTATCAGAAAAAAAATTTGTGAGTTGTACTCCGGAAATTAAGAGATTGTCCCCCTATTTTTAGTAATTATTATAAAATAGAAAGAAATGATAGGTTTGGATTTTTGTTACCATGCTAACCTTGTAAATTATGGGAATCTTACAATTTTCTATAGATAGAGAGAGGGAGAGGGAGAGAGGGATATTAAAAAAAAAAAAATATGTCAACAAAAGTTTATCTTGTCTTATCTTATCTTTTTCCTTTACGTTGCTGTTATTTTCTTTTATCAATTGGAATAACATTTTCTTCTTCATCAATTGATTCACCGTGATTAGTTCTGGATCCAAAATTCAAGCTCATATCTTGTCTAAACATCATTTTTGAATCATCCATTTTACTCGAAGTCGGGATCCTTGGTTCAGGTTCAGGATCTTCTAAATGATAAACCAAAGCATCCATCGGCATATGCTCTGGCAAATTATCTTCCGTATCCAAGGGTGGTGTTGAATCAAGGTCCACTTTGGGAGTCTTATTAAATCCTCCAAATGGCTGGAACTTGGGTGTATTTATTGGTTTTGAAGGAGCTCTTTGCTCTAAGGTGTCACTAAAGCTTCTATCACTATCCTGCTCAGGATGTATTCTCGGGCCGTCCAAAAGCCACAAGCACCATCTAAATGAAATGGCGTCCTTTCCAAATGCTTTTCTGATGACTGTAACGAGCAAACAGCCGATTCCGAAAACAGCGAAAGCGAAAGCACAAGCAATAATCATGTTACCAAGATCTCTTCTTACGCTAGGGACTTCTTTGCAAGCGGAATTTAAAGAGGTTAAAATAAATACTCCCAGATTGGCAACAAGAAAGATAACTTCCATGGCAATGTGTTGAACCTGATGAGATAATCTTTTGAGGGGCTTGACAAAAATTACGTAAAGAGTCATTGCAATAGTGGAGATGATAATCAGCAAGGATTGTAAGAAGGAATGTTGGAAGAAATATCCGAGGATTATGCACACAAAATACACTCTGAAGATGAAAATCAAAAGGTAAGAGTGTTGGAAATAAGCTTCTTCTTTGATATTATCAAAAAGGACTCTGAAAGTGACAGTAGATTCTCTTGGAGAAGTAATTGATGAAGGTGGGCCTCTAAAACTTTCGGGACCATCTTCAGACACATCAATATCATGGACTTGTGTGACTCTTTTTCGTGCTTCTTTGAAGGCCAAGAAAGCTTTGATCAAGAGAACGTGATAAAAGATGTTTATGAAGAGCATGATGATGAAGCTAAAGACAGGAAGGAAAGCAGTGAAATGAAGAGAGCGAAACTCGATTGAAGTGTAGATTGGGATATCAATGAAGTGAGTGGTGAGGAGAAGCATCGTCAAGATATTTGGAGCAGTGAATGCGGGCTTTATTTTTGAAGCGAGCCACTTGACAAACTTCACGTCTTTGAAATAAGCTTCAGCAAGGAAAATAACTACAATGACAATAGCTACAACAAAAAGAGAGAATAAAAAGTCCCAAGAGTTGACAAAATAGCTTGAGTGAAGTCCATAACTGTAGAATGAGGGAGGGATGGTGTGTAGCGGGAAAGCATCATAGACTTCATAAGGAAGATCAGGCGAGAAATTCAGCAGCCCAAGACCAAGATGCTGGACGTTGAAGACTTGTTGTAATACAGGAGGATATTTGGCCTGAATAAACTTGAAATATTCGAGCATTTTTATGTAAAGGAGTAAGCATAAGGGTCTTGCATCATGTGGGTCTAAAAGAATGGCAAGGATAGAGAGCCCACTGATGATCCCAAAAAATACATGAAGAATATTGGCAACGTTGATAGCTCGCTGATATTCACCTGAAGATAGATCTAGTACACATTCTCCAAGATCTGTTTGAGCGAAAGGATAAGTGTAAACACTTGAGCATTTGTCGTACTTTTCTGTATTGAAAACCCCGTAGTCACCTCCACAAGGATAGAAGCAGAACTTAAAGCCTCCAGAGGTTTTGGTAACCATGGGAGATTTACAAGATGCTTTACAAGTATTATCAGGATAAAGATATTGGCCTCCAGAACAAGCATCACAGAATTTATATCCATTTACCGTTCGGATATTGTAAATACATGTCGAAAGACAAGAGGCATTCCAATAATAATAATCCGTGGAAGGATTAGGACAAGGAGAATTACAATAATCAACTCCATTTACAGTGGATATAATGAGAGGAGAAGCACAGCTTGAGACACAAGTGCCTGAAGCAGCCAAATAATAATTTCCTGTTGTACAAGCTGGCTGACAATAAAGGACTCCAGCGATAGTTTGGAGGACATTAGGAGGGTCACAAGCATCTGGAATTTGGCATTCACCGCTTGATAATAACGCAAGTCCAGTATTACAAGGGTTACAGAACTTGCGGAAATGATGATATCTCGATTGGAGGACGCATGAGCTAGAGCAAGAACCGTCTTGATAAAGGAAATTCGTTTGTGTCACACAAGGAAAACTGCAGAATTTAACACCGTATGAAGTCGTTGTTGCTTGTAAAGGAGAGTCACAAGATTCCTCACAGGTATCGTCCCAGTACATGTAGGTATCGGAAGCTTGACAAGGAGTGCGACAGACTTGGAAATCTCCACTTCCAACAATGACGTAAGGAGCATTACAAGTAGCTTGGCAAGTCCCATCATAACGGAGATAGTAGCCAGTTTTACAATACGTGCAAACTGATGATGACGAGCAGCGTGCACAATTTGACGGGCAAGAAAGACAGCTGGAGCCACTCCAATAATAATTTGCTGCACAGGTATAACATCCAGTGTTTCCGCTTGTGAAACAGGATGAACAAGAAGCGTGGCATGTGAGACACAAACTTCCACTTGGATAATACCCGTTATTACATTGGCAGTTTCCAACGCCGTAGGCTCCTCCTACGGTGGCACAGAAGCTTTCTGTAACGGAGTAAGTTACAAGAGAAAATCCGACTTCTCGAACTCCAAAAGAAGCGAGCTCAGGATCCTGTTGTATGTAAGAGGTTATTCGGATTTTGAGCGAGCTGGAAGTGTGGGAGACTTTGCCGACGACGTAATAAGAAGTGAGATCTTCTGCGTCGCTTTCAGCGCAAATTTGAGAGCCGTAATATGTTCTAGTGAAGACTGGATTGAAAGTCATTGGCTGTTTGTCATCTAATTGTATTTGAAAAGCATCAGGAAATTTCCAGTTATCGAGAACATACATACGGATTGAAAAATAAAGAGCAGTGTGGGAAGATAAAGATGTGTATGTGCGTTCGAAATATCCTGCTGCAGGTAAAAATCCTGGACCTCCCATCATCATTAAAGTCTGACAATAAAATATTTTTGATTGTGTTTGATTTGTTAAACCAGATACTGTCCATTGGCTGACTAAGTTGTTGAAATCATAATAGCTTGTCCCATAAAGATCAATAATATTCATGCCTAATTTGGAGTTAGTAAGAATTAATGTCAGAAAATTACCAGAAATGACAGGTGGGATTAGAGTGGAGGCTTGAGAGAGATGAAGTTGGTTTAATAGAAAATTGAGGAAAATTATGAATGAGGTGAAAGAGGGCAGATAGGTGATTGGCTTCATTTCCTTTGCTGAAAAGATGATTGGTAGGATAGAAGCTGAAAGTTTCTAAGGGAGATTTTACTTTTTGTAATTAATAAAATACTGTTAAAAATTTATCCTCATCATCATTGTCAACACCTTTGAGTTTTTCATAACAAAAAAGTTTTTGTGAAGTTCCATATGGCTCATTTTATTATCTTTTGAAAAAGAGGGGTGATGCTTTTCCCCTTGAAGAGTCGAGCAAAGAGGTGAACGAAAAATTTTCCAATGATGATTCTTGAGGAAAAAACAAAAAAAATCGAAAAATTTGTTGATAGAAATTTTTTTCCAAAATTTTCTTTCAAAAAAAATTCATCAAGCAAACTTCATTAAAATTCTCTCTTGATTCCTTCGGTTGCCGATCTACATCTTTTTCTCTCAATTGGACTGAGAGGAGAAAAAAATATTTGATGCAGTCAGTTGGTAGAAAATAAGTCAATAAAAATATAAAAATATTCATGAAATTTAGAATGACCATTTTACTTCATTGGGATTGCAGCTTGCCGAGCAATAGGGCCAAGTAAAAAGATATTAATCAATATTCTCCCATTCCCATTTCCATTTCAAGCATCCCAATTTCAATATCAATCCCAAGCAATATACAAATATAAATCAGTCTGAAGATCTGAGAAAAAGGGTTTTGTATCAGGCTGAACAGCGAGGTATGCGAGAACACTTTTAATTTTGGAAATCTGTCTATTTAAAGGGCGATACAATATAATTTCATTATATCATATTCAATTGTCAGAGTATATTTATGCAGAGCACAATGACAATTAAGTAAGGTTAAGGTTGGAGACTTCAGCAGTGTCCCAAGATGTGTGTTTGTCGGTTCTCTTTAAGCTGATAACTTTTCTGAGGCATGCCTTGTAAACAAATCTTTCTTCTTCACATTCCCACAAGAAGTGCTTATTCTTCTTTGTCAAAGGTCTCATACTATACAATTTTAATCCGCTTTCTTTTGATATTTTTACTAAGTGTAGTTGTAGATGTTTTCAGGGTGGAAAGGAACTTTGTCGAATTCCTAATCAAATTAGTTTGTTGAAAACCACAGTAAAAGCAAAAAAAAGCAGAATTGGGAATAGGCTATACCAAGATCTTTCCGTCAGTTAACATACGAGGCCAGATAGTGGGCCAGTTGGGATGAACAACTTCGCCTTGAGGGACATTAGCACTATTCGAAAATGCTCAGAGATTTGAAAAGATTTGAGTCTTACTCATGGATACAATCCTCATAATTCAACATTTCGTTCATGCATGGAGTAGTATCCAAGACAGGAGGAACTGAAACGGGCAAATTACCGAAGAAAAAATATGACATCTCAAGTCAATTGAGGAAAAATTAAATTTATTTTAAGATGCTTTGATCCTGTACCAAAATCACTTGTGAAATCATCATCAAAAAAATCCTTTTATTATATTTCAAAAAGATTTTCTCCTTGCTACGATGTCGTTGTTGGATTCGAGAAATCTTGTGTGAAAATATTTTTCAAAAAAAATTTTGGTTGTTCGGTTTTGTGAAAATTTCTTCAAAAGAATATTTATTGGATGGTCTTAGCAATTGAGAAACCAAAAAAATTTTTTATGAGAAAAAAAAAGTTACGGTTCTTTTTGGAGAAGCAAAAAGGAAGGATGCAAATCTTATTCATCAAGAAATCGAAAAGTGAAAGTGATTTATTGAGAAATTGAAAGAAAAAAATCGAATATAAAAGGTGCGAGGTTAAACAAAGAATAGCTTTGTTGATGGTGGATCAGACTTTTCTGAGGGCTCCTTATCACATCGTCACGTTTCATGAAAAAATCGTTACAGTGTCTCCCTCCCTGATCTCTTACTGTAAATTTGGATAAAAAAATTAAATTGCTCTGGGAGGAAAAAAAATGGAAGTATCTTTAAGAAAGGGAAAGTCGCTGCTTCTGAGAAGTTTTTTGCTTTCAATCTTTGGGTTGGAACGTCTGATTTGAAAAGGAATATCGAGAAAAATTTGTTATGAAAATAAAATCAGAAAAAATTGACGAAGTTGACTTTCGAGACAAAATCTGAAAATTGAAAGGGCACCAGAATATCGAAAGGCCGAATGCCTAATCATGTTCCACTGAATAAAATGAGAAGTGATGAGGTCAAAATTGACAATATTTGAAAATAAAATGTAACGGAATGGAAGGAGATGCTAATCAATTTGAAATTATTTGTGTGAAGAAGACGTCAAAGTCAAGGATTCCAAGATAGAAAATTTTCTTTTGAGATTAAGAAATTAAGCTTGATGTAAGAGAGTAAGAGGCAAATTAGTTGAAGGGGAGCAATAAATTAAAAAGGAGGCTATTCAAAAATTTTTCTATCGATGTCAAAAAAATTTTTTGCTTTGCTATTGATTAATTCCGTTAAAAGTGGCGTCAATAGCCCTAACAAACTAAAAAAATAAGTGAATCCACAAATCAAAATTTTCCCTTAGAATAGTCTTGAAAAACAGGCTTTAAATTAAATTTTGTAGCGTTCACTTGACATTTAAATTCAAAAATTTGTAAAACTAGATGTTTAACTTCCTCAAGTCCAAACTTTGCTGCCAATCTGATCAAAATGACCTCACCCTTCTTCTTGAACTGGTCCACTCAAAAAATTATTTTACGCACGAGAAATCAGACTCCAGAAGCCGATTCATAAATAACGACTATATTTCCACCACTTTAAGCACATTAGACCTTCAGAACTACTACTTCTACGTCTTCCTCAGCTTCAATTGCGGCTTCATCAGCAAAGACCAAGACTTTATTTACCTTTCTTCTGACATGACATCCCCTAAACCTTCCCAAGAAAACCTCGATCCATGCAAAATGTATCATCTTTCTATGTTCATTTTACTCACCTAAGCTAGGCTGGAAATCAACGTTAACCCCTACAACATCAGCTCTGGGCATGTCTGCTTTGGCTTACAGAATGTCGACCTCACTAAAGTGTACTCGAGATTGAAAGTCCTTCAAATAATTATTTATAGATATAAAGTTCATTATATGAGAAAGAATATGAGAACAGGGCAACTACACACTCTTTACACGACCAAGAAGTTCAAGATTGCCCTTAAAAATAGAATATACAACCTCTTTTTGGATTCTATGAATGATCTGACATCTCAAGAACTTGCTATTATCTATGAGAATGATCCCTTTTTCTCAAAGATTAGCTGCCAAAAAATGTCCAAAACTCATCGTAAAAACATGTCTATGATCCCTCTCAGTACTGATGGAGTAAGATGAGAAGTCGAATATATTTGTTAACCCGTTTTGTGTAGAATTCATTTAGCACGTCAACAAAGACAGGAAGCTCAAATGGGAAATCAAGATTTGATGAAAATATCCTTCACAGAATTCCTAAAGGCTCAATTTTTACCACAGGAAGTTCTATTGGCGGAGATGTGAATATTATTCATCATTCCAACCCAAGCTATGTTCATTTCAACAGAGATTCTTTTGATTCAAATAATCAACAGACTGCTCTTAAGAACAAAAAGGCTGGCAGCATTGGAAACGGCCAAGACATGGCTAGATGCTTATTCAACGAGAACTATCCTTCTTCTGGCAAGGATGTCGGCGAGTTTATCGCGACAAGCCAAGAGAACGAGGAAGCTAATAATGAGACCGTGATTATCAATGAAAACAAAGAGAATGACGAATATATTAAAAAGCTTTGTGCTGTATTGAATGAGAACCTTGAAAATGCTGCATATGCAGTCCAAGATAGGGAATCTTTAATTAGTCCCTTTGTTGACTACAGAAGCAGAATGGAACCAAGAGTTCCTTGCCCTTTCAAGAGTATTGAAAGGATCCAAAATACTGACTCTTCATTGAAAAGTAGCAGTGAATTTAGCATGAGAGCTAGAAGATTGATTGACTTTAGTGGTCAGTCTTTGGGAAAAGAATCAGGAGAAAAGAAGAGAAGGATTTTTAATTCTGGAGATAAGGACTCATTCTGTGAAAAAGGCTCCCCAGAATTTTTAATAAGCCAACAGCAACAAAGATTTGAAGTGAATTTGAGGACTACAGCTGATGATGAATGCTATATTGGCTTCAGCGTTCCCAATAGAAAACGCGGTCGTGATTTATTTTCAGGATCTTGGGGTTCAAGCAGCAAGCTAAACCGCCAACAAAGAGATGAAAGCCTTGAAAAGAAACTGTTGAAATCGATCAGTGGAAGCAAGAGTGACAGTCGTGGAAGCAGGGAATGTGTTCCTAGTGGACAAAGTGAGCCAAGTGAAGACTCAGTGGTGATTTTGCATTCGATTCCGGAAGAGGAAGAAAGAGAAGAAAAGATGTCGAAGAATGTTCCTTTGGGAAACACTGAGAACAGTCAAAATCAAGGAGAGTTGGAATCTGAAGAAGACCAACAGATGATCTGTATGACAGATAGCCCAAGAGAAAGTGAGGCTGATTTTAGAACTCATCAAACGCCTGGATATAGTGAAAGATTGTATACAGTCGAAGAAGTCTGTTCTGCTTCAAAAGAAAGCTCAAAGATATTGAATTCTGGCTCAGTTTCTAATAGAAACTTTAGAAGTAGCAAGAAGCTCAATGAGGTAAAAATTGTTTGAGGAAGAAAATTTTAACATACTTTTGATAGAAATTCTTAATGAGAAGTGAGCAGCATGTGAATGAATTTGGAGAATGGAAAAGTTTGGATTTTGAAAACGTCAGTGCGAATATCACACAGAATAGCATGAGAGAAATGACATTAGAAATGATGATTTTGAAGCAAAAAATCGAAGATTTAGGAGGACTGAAATTCGAATATTTGCAAAAGGAATGTTTGATTCAGATTCAAGACAGATTGAATAAGGAGGTTAAATTTGTATTCAGATGGTATAAAGAGACTGAAGAGAATGATCTTTCTTCATATTTTGATGAGATTTTCCAAAGTGTAAAAGCTTATGTCTCTCATCAAAGAAGAAGAGGGAACTAACTGATCAGGGAAATAATCATTTGTGATTATTATGGTTTTTGATTTATTCTTATTAGAAAGTGTTTTACTTTGTTTAATATGAGGAAAAGTTTTTGAGTATGTTTTGAGATTTTTGTTGTTTTTGCACAATTCACATTTAATGATTTTATCAGATTCTTGGTTTAATTTATCATTTGATAAACTCAGATCTCTTCTCTTCTTGTTCAGAAAGGCGACAGATTTTTTTCTTAGAAGAACAGAAAAGATAATTATAAATGAAATTCTGATAAACTTGAGAATATTTATATTTAATTTCTTTTCCAAAAAACAATTTTCTTTAATTATTTCCCGCAGAAATGTCATTAAGACAAATCAAGAAGCTTCAAGGCACAACCAAAGCCACTCCTGACCAAGTTGATGAAAAAGCAGGTGAAGATCAAGAAGAGGAAGAGCAGCCTCAAGCTCAAGCTAAAAAAATCAAAAACGTTTTTGATATGTTCCAGAACGATGATGATGAAGATAACGATGATGACGACGATGAAGAAGAGACTGAAAACAAAGCTAATAAAGGCAAAGGAGCAGATGGAGAAGCTAAAGCTGAAGGTCAAAAGAAGAAGAAAAAGAAGAATAAGAAGGCCAAAAAAGCAAAGAACGCAGAGAAGACTGAGGAACAAGCTGAAGTAGAAGAGAAAAAGGTGAATAACGAGGACGATGAATTTGATAAAGCACTGGCAGAGTTCAAAGAAGAATCTAAAGAAAGAGAAATCCACAGACCATGCCTCGAAATTAACGAAAAAGCTTTGGATTATAATAAAGAATTGGCAAGATTCTTTAAGGGCACAAAGCTGACAACAAAGGATTATGCTACAAAGGAAGGCCGTAACAATAGAGAAAGGGGAATATTGAAGCATATGAAGAATGATAGAAATGCTAGAAATTTCAAGAATTACAAGCTCGTTTATACTGACACCGCTCATATGTTTAATCCCGAAAGATTTAGCTGTGAGTTGGTTGGCCACAATAAATATAAAATGAAGGTGTATGCTTTGGAGCCCACCAAGAAATACGCTGAATTACAGGAGGCCTTTGATAATTTGAGAAATACAGGAGATCCTGACCATTTGGCTGAGTTTGTGCGTATGAATCCTTTCCATACAGATGCGATGTTTTCTATTGCTGAGCTTTTGAGATTACAAGGAGATTATAAGCAAGTGAATCAATTGCTTGAGAGTATTATCTTTATGTACGAGGACTCTTTTGGCTACGAAGTGAATATTTTTGAACATGATGATGTGATGATTTCTTACGATGCTAATGAATATTCAAGAACTCTTTTTGCTGCTTTGAATCGTTTCATGGACGTTCTCGGCAAAAAGGGATGTTACAAGAGCGCTTTTGAATACAATAAAGTCTTGATAAAGCTCAATCCCTATGACGATCCTGCTGGCGGTTTATTGTCTTATGATTATAATGCAATTAGTTCTCAGAGTTATGACGCTTTACTGGACTTGCCTCATAAGTTTGGTAAACAATATTATAAATCTGATGAATTTTCTTTGATTTATATGCCAAATTTCGCTTATTCTTGTGCTTTGGCTAAATTCCTCAAAATTGTTCAAAATGAAGATCTTGGTATCCCACAATATGCTAATGTTACAGAAGAAGATTTTAAGCAAGCAGTCAAGACAGATATGGATCCACTTGAACAAAACGCTAATGTGATGTTGATGCACGCGATTTTATTATTCCCCAGTGTGATTAAGGAGCTCGCTGAAGCAAATGAATACGCCAAACAGACAGGAGCTCTTGGTGGAGATAAATTCTCAGAATGGCAAAAGAAGAGTTATAAAGAGATTTTGGGGCATAAGTTCTGGGAGCAAGGCAAAGTGGAATACATTTATCCTTGCATGAATATTAACAACAACGAAGATATTGAAGGAATCAAGAAAGCTATTGAAATTTACATTGAAAGGTCCAAGATTCTTTGGAAGAACAATAAAGTTATGCTCTGGGTTAAGGCTTGTGTGGGTATGATTTTGAATCAAATTCAACAAGGAAACTTCAATTTCGAGCAATTTACTGAAGGTTTGTTCACTGCCAAGTTCAAATATAAACTTCCTTTTGAAATGGCCAGATGTAAAGGACTTATGAGATCAAACTTCTCTGATAGAGTTGAAAGAATCGACTTTAATAATATTCCTGATAATGTTGGTGCCCCACAACAACGTGAAAGACCTGGCTTAAATCCCATGAATCCTAATTCTGGGTTCTTGAATTTGTTGCTTGGGTCATTATTGCCTTGGAACCATCTCCCAAGGAATAATCAACAACAACCTAGAGAGGGTCCTCATGATCCCGATGACGTCGAAATCGAAGAAGAAGAGTTTTAATGGAATCGAGATTGAGAGGGTGTTTTGTATTGTGTCTCTTTATGTGTCTGAATGGAATACATATTATTAATGATTGAGTTGATATTTAATACTGAAAAAAAGGAAGGCAAGAAAATAGGCAAAATAAAATCTCCTTTAAAAAAATAAAAACCTCACGCCTCGCACTCAATTAATCCACAAATCTATAAAAACTTTGTGTGATTTTTTGAAAATGAAGGTCAGTAGAAATTGTTCATCTTGGCAGAGATCTTAATAATGTGTGTCCTGTTTATTAATTTTAGTCACTCACCACAGATTGTTTAGTTTTGTACAAAAATATTCGTTTAAGGAATTTTATATTACAAGTAAAAAATCCAAAAAGGAAATTAAATCTTCTGCTCTGCATCACAATGTTGAGAAGATCACTCAATTTCATCTCCAAGGCCAAGAGAGTTACTGGTCTCCCTATTGCTCAGATCGAAGCCTCTTCTGTCCTTTTACAAAATGTCCAAAAAGCCATGTTTTCTTCTGTCTGGAACACCCCCAAATACCAATCTAAAAATCTCACCACCCTTACCAAATACAACTTTGCTTGTAAGCTGCTTGAAATTTCGTCAATAATAAGTCTTCTTTCATAGCCGAACCTTCCAACAATAAGCTCGCCATGCCTGCTTTGTCCCCAACTATGGAACAAGTAATGAATTTCGGAAATTTTTCTAAACAGAATTCAGGGAAATATCGTTAAGTGGCACGTTAAAGAAGGTGATAAAGTCGGACCTGGAGATCAAATCTGTGATATTGAAACTGATAAAGCTACTTTGGGTTTCGAAATGCAAGATGAAGGGTATATCGCAAAAATCCTTGTCCCCGATGGCACCAAGGGAGTCAAAGTCGGAACTGTAATTTTTTCAAAATATCCATTGAACTTATTGAGCATAGCCTATTGTTATTTTAGTCGACAAGAAGACTGATGTTGCTGCTTTTGCCAACTATAAAGGAGGTGATTCTAAGCCTGCCGAAACTAAGGAAGCTCCTAAACAACAAACTATTGAAACTGCCCAAGCTTCTACTACTGCTAGCGCTGGTCATGGTCATTATGCTGGTGGTTACCAAAGACAAAATGTCAGAAGTAAGAAGAGATTTAATAGGGTATATGCTAAATAATGGATAAATAGTTAGATTTACTCACGGAAGAGGAAATCAACAAGCTGCTGCTGGCGGCCATGGGGTTCAAGCCCATGGAGCACAAGGTGATAGAGTTTTTGCTTCCCCATATGCCCGCAAGACTGCCGCTGAAAAGAGTATAGATTTGAGCCAAGTTAAAGGATCTGGTCCTAATGGAAGAATCCTTTATCAAGATGTGGTCAGCTTCACTCCTCGTGCTGCTACTGAAACTAGAGCTGAGGCTCCTGCTGAAAAGAAGGCTGCTCCTAGTGCTACTGCTGGACAAGTTGCTCATGGTGGCAACCAATATCAAGATATTCCTTTGACTTCTGTCAGAGAGATTATTGCCAAGAGATTGTTGGAGTCCAAGACAACCATTCCTCATTATTATTTGAAGATTGAAGTCGTTATGGATGAGATCTCTGGAATGAGAGAAAAATTGAATAAAGAATCAAAGTCCAAGATTAGTTTCAATGATATATTTATTAAAGCCGCTTCTTTGGCTTGCAGAGATGTTCCCGAAGTTAACAGCCAATGGCATGGCTCTTTCATTAGAAAGTAAGTTTTTGAGATGTGAGATTGTGTTGAAAATGTCTAGGTACAAGAATGCTGATGTCTCCGTTGCTGTTGACACTGGATCTGGCTTGATCACTCCTATTGTTTTCGCTGCCAATACTAAGGGCTTGAATGAAATTGCCAGCACCACTAAAGCCTTGGTTGAAAAGGCCAAATCTAATACATTGAAGCCCCAAGAGTTCCAAGTATAACGATTGTAGGATGAGCTCTTAATAATATTATTAGGGAGGTACTTTCAGTATTTCAAACCTTGGTATGCTTGGAATCTCCAAATTCTCTGCTGTTATCAACCCTCCTCAATCTTGCATTCTTGCTGTTGGTAAAACTGCTAAGAAGGTCGTCCCTGATGGTGATAACTTCAAGTAATTTTCTTTGGTTTCATTAGAGAAATTAAATGAAACAATTAGGGAGGTGAATGTGATGGAAGTCACTTTGAGTTGTGATCATAGAGTTGTTGATGGTGCTGTTGGTGCTAGATGGTTGCAAGCTTTCAAGGGATATTTGGAAAAGCCTTACACTATGCTTCTTTAGATTGGAAATTTAGAGAAATGAGATTTATGATTTGGCTCTTTTGGAGTTGATTGGCCTTAGAATGAGATTTTACCATGAGATTTACAAAGTTTGGTTGTTGAGAATTAAATTTATAAAATGATATCTGATTGTGATTTTATAAAAAATTGAATTTTTCAACAATAAAAAAAGAAAGCCTTTAAATTTATCGAAAAAGAGTGAGTGGGAATATTTGTTTAAATTGGTCAAACAGATAAACACAATACAAAACGATTTAGAAAAATCAATTTTGAATCAGTTTTGCTCCTCCTGATCCCCTCAATACAAAAAAAAAAAATATAAACAAATAAAAATATCTATTCTCAATCATGCGCACATCATTCCATTTTTCACATTAATTAAATCGTATCCATCGTTTACTTGACCTTCTTGGCCTCTTGTTGATGTCTTCTGTTAGCAAGTCTTCTAACAATTGGTGGAATCAAAAAAACAATAGCCAATCCTGCCAACTATAAAACATTATTTATTTGGTATTCACCCTCAATTACCATGAAGTAAGTGGTACTATCAAAGATATCTCCCTTTGATTTGAAAGTACTGATCACCAATCCAGCCTTGCAAGTCAAAAAGTTCCAAGGAATAAGTCCTATTCACATTAAATTTCCTCTCGATAAAGCTCAAAAATACCAATAGCAATAGAACCAGCGAAGTAATGAATAGGGATATTCAAGTGAGGGAAACTAAGATTCATAGCCCAGTTGGGTGATCCAGGGAAAACTCTTGAGGAAACCAAATAGAAGAATAAATCCTTTTGATGATCTTGTAACTAAAAGCAAAGGATAAATCATTGAGAAAATTCTATTTATACCTTATCATTCAACATCTTGACTTTATCAGGGAACCATTTCATGATGGTATCTTTAAAGAAATATTTAGACAACAAGAAAGCATTAAGGGCTCCCAGAGTGTTGCACTAAGAATAATTATTTCGAATTTTTATGCTCTGATTTTACCAAAACACAAAGAGGGAATCCAACAGTGAGACCGAACAAAGCACCACCCAAGAGGTTGAACATGAAGGTTCCAGGAATACACCAAGTTTGAAGGCTATGATTGTTAGTGAAAAGTCACAAACAAGGACTTACAAGAGGAAACTGGAGAATTGGAAAAGAAGAAGATCGAAATAATTGGTTTCTAAATAGCCTCTAAAAGTTTCTGCAAAGATTTTGGCTTGATCAAAGCTCTGAGGGAATCCGACTTTTGTGAATCTGATAATAAAAGGTGATAAATTGATGAAAAAATTGAGATGGGTTACTCAGGAAGCTTGGTGGCAGTGTTGTAAACGACTGCAGCTTGGAACAAGAGATGGCAGACAAAAATAAGTGGGACAAACTTCCAACTGTAGGTACGATGTGTCATTTTTGAGAGGATAATAGATAGGAGTTAATAAATTTAATTTAGTTTTGTAGGCTGTTGGGAATATCACTGTAGTCAGTTTTTTCCCCGTGTCAGTACTTCTTTGATCTAGAAAAAGTTATTGAAAATCTTTTGATGCCTGATGATTGAATTGAAAGAATTTTTTTGGGCCTGAGAAGTGGCAGAGGATCGATATTTTTAGTCGACAGTGAAGATGATGGAAAGTTCTGTTTTGTGATTTGATTTGAAATGATCAGAATTGAAAGAAAAATAATTGGGTGGATGAGTCTAATAGCTGTGGGAAATTGAGACACGCAAGCAAAAATTGGAAAAAGGACAGATTTATTTTGAGAAATCTTAAGTTATTGGAGAGAAGAATAATTGAATTTTTTGGGGTTTACTTTTTTTTTTGTGGACTAAAACTGGCATAAAAATGAGAGAGCACCAAATATTTGTTGAGAAAAAAAATTCGTTCACAATGAGAAAATAAGAATTTTCGGGTATTTCTCTGTCAAACAGATCTCAAAAAATTTTTTTCCTCCAAAAAACTAATTTGTGTAAAGAAACCCAAAAGCTAAATAAAAAAATGGAATCAAGTCTATTCAATTTTTCTTCGAATGTTTCTTCCATTTCAGAGGGGAAAAAAATTTTTTACCCAAAAAATCAAATTATAAAAAAGTAAAGTCTATCAATTTATAAAAATTTACCAAAAAATTTTTCCTTCAATATTTTTTTCTCTACTGCAAAATTTTTAGAATATCAAAAGGTACTATTGAAGGACAAATGCATGTTGATTAAAAATTTATTAATTAGAGAAATCAGAAAAAGCAAATCAATATTCTGGTGAGAAAGGAAGAATTGGCTTGAAAGATACAACGAGTCAATGAGTCTTAAATTGCGCTAATGTGGATATTAATTTTAATGGCAATTAAAAAATGTAAAGGCAAGATGGACGTTTATTTTTCTTTGGCAAAGATTGAGAGAAAATGAGAAAGAAGTTGGCCAGAAATTATTTTCAATGTGATGAATCAGGAAGAGAGAGAAGAAATGTGAATTTTAAAAGGGAATATTGTGGGTGTTAATTATTTTATTAGGGGAAAAGTTGAGGTCAGAGAATAGAGTTTGTGATTTTTGATTTAAGGTGTGTATTAAATAATTGAGCAATCTCTCTATAGATAAAATCATAAATTATTCAAAGGCTTAACAATGGTAAAAATTTTGCTTCTTCCCGACTCATGTTTTTAGCCCAAGGAAATCACTGACATCAAGAAATTCTTAAACATCGCCAAGCCTGAAGAAAAGGCCGCTGCCGGTGGTGCCAAGAAGCCCGTTACCAAGAAGGGTGAGAGTTTTCGAGTTAATATGTTTATTGATAATGTTTAGTCTTGATCATCAAGCACGGTAAGAAGGTCACCAAGTTCAAGCTCAGAGGTCTTAAATATTTATACACTTTCAAGACTACCGATAAAGAAAAGGCCGGCAAGCTCACCCAAAGCTTACCCCCTGGTGAGGAAAACAGATTGAGAATGAGAATCTAATGTTTGATAGGTTTGGAAAGAATCGAAATCAAGTCAAAGAAAGTCCTCGCCAAGAAGAGAAGAAACTAAGCTAGTTCAATTCCCCAGACTCCATGTCGTTAGTGCATGAATTTGTTTTGAGTATGAGAATTTATAATCGATGTATCAGTGCTCGTAATCTCCGAACTAAGAAGGAACCGAACCGAATGATTACTTAACACTCAGCTCATTAAACATTGAATTTGTATAGTCTCGAAAAATGACACCTCTCTCTCTTGCAAACTGTGATTTACATATCCTTCATACAATCCCCTGAGTTTCTCTCTCAAATCTCATGGTCTCTCGTATGAATCACTTATTCAAGATAGGGAGGGTGCTCGCTCGAGACCATTTTTTTCCCCTTAGTTAATATAAAAATCACATCCTCTTCTTCACACCTCACAATCCTTTTTTCTACGGAGGATCACTAGATATTCACATGTGAAAGGAACTAGATTAGGCATATCTGGGTATTTGCGAAGGTCGTATGGAGATTTTGTGGATAAAAAATAAAAAGATATGGAGAGAGATTTGTCTGTAAAATCAGTGATCGGAATCTCAGGAATGTGAGCCTTAAGTTTTAATACACATTGACTAATACTAATTTTGTTTAATTAAAACCTAAGCAAGACTTTAATAAATTAAGTAAATTAAGAAAGCAAATTTTTTCTTTAAAAGAGAGGGATGGAGGGAACACAAAAAGGAAAATTTTTTTGAAAAATAAGGCACGCTGGGAATAGCGTGGGTAGCTAGACTTTCGCTTACGTAATTTTTTATAAAATAGATAAAGTTTCAAGTTTTAAACAATATAGACAAAACAAAATAAAGAATAAAAATTCTTCCCATACATCATGATCTAAAACTGGAGAGAGTTTCGCTTATTTCAGCCTCTCTTTACACTTTAGAAGCATGTGCTTAATATTAAGTCGTAATTGCAAAAGTCTTAAGCTGATGAGCCCACAACGCTGTCTTCAAAATGAGATTCGGTACTCAATAATCCATTAAGATTGGAGAAGCCCTTATATTCTGCAAGCATGAGTGGAGTATACCCGCTCTGGTTTAAAGCATGAACGTCAGCACCTCTAATTACCAAGTACTCAGTAAGTTGGTAGTCACCCTGATAAGCTGCGAGATGAAGGGCAGTCCATCGAAGACCATTAATAGTTCTATTAACATCCCATCGCAAGTCTTCGAGATATTGAATGGTATCATTAGTGTCGCCAGTCTTTATTTGAAGAAAAACGTCATAAGCTACCTGATCAAAGCTCATCAAGCGTTTAAAATTCAGTTAGCCTGTAAAAGTTGTCGATCCTTATGCACTAACTTATAAAAAAGTTAATAATTATAAATTTCAAAGGAAATTAGGTTCTTTTGATCAAAGAGAAGTTCTGACAGATTCTAATTTGCTCAAAAATATTCTTTGTACAGGTTTAATAGAAACCGACAAAAGATACACTAAGAAAGCTCTGGAACTTTCCTAGAATTACTATGCAAAACCATGAAAGAATATCCAAAATTCAGTTATTATACAAAAATGAGCTACACATTTTTGATGCTTAATTATTTCTGTATGTAGGTTTAAACTCTAAAAAAAAGAAATGGTTTTCAAAAAAAAAAATAAAAGACACTATGCCTGAGTAAGAGGCAAAACTCTGGTTTACAAGCCAGGAGTTTCCTTGCTGGCTTCTATAGCCTTTTTCTTTTCATTTAGCTCTTCTACACATTAAAGGTTACATTATATTCTTTTCAAATGAAATTACTCAACTCCTGTTCAAAACTATCAACAAGTTCCTTCCATTTTCCTTTATTGGTTTCAAAGCCAGAAATGTCGATCTTAGGCATTATTTGATTTAATAGCCCAAATAATGGAGCCACTACAAAATCAATAAACCCTAACTGACTCTTGGCAATATTCGTTGTGTATCTATCACACAAGTGACTGACTGGTATACCGAGATTTCTCTCTCTATCTCCCTAGTTATGAGATTTAGATTATGACAATCAAGGATTAAAATTTTACTTGATCGATGAATTCGCTAACGACCCTTAAACTCCATTCTTTGCAAAGATCCCATGGTTTTGATGGATTACTAATATCAGCAGCATGAACGCTCAGTTCCATAATAAACTTTTTATCTTTATCTTTAATGTCAATATCTAATGGAGTTGGAAGTTATAGAGAGTTTTTAAAAGGTTCATATTACCAGCTGCAAGCCTTCCCTTGAGTTTGGCGACATCAGCGAAATGGTTGGACATATCGGTTGCCAAGACATTAGCAAGAATTCTTTCTCTGATGTATTTATAAT
>Ga0182738_1002929_pt1 | contig 19865 bp, 20 predicted proteins | sample eDN5th30CBELigMG_FD_128876 | JGI IMG/M metagenome (GOLD analysis project Ga0182738, IMG submission 128876) | Enriched Miracle-Growth compost microbial communities from Emeryville, California, USA - eDNA 5th pass 30_C BE-Lig MG (version 2)... ... | reverse complement strand
GCGAATGGACCGTCGTCGTCGAGCGCGACGGCAAGGAGATCGTGCTGAAGCCGAAGCAGCTGGTGCTGGCCACCGGCATGTCGGGCAAGGCGAACTGGCCGAAATACAAGGGGCAGGAGATCTTCAAGGGCGAGCAACAACATTCCTCGACCCATCCCGGCCCGGAGAACTACCGCGGCAAGAAGGTCGTTGTCATCGGCTCGAACAACTCCGCCCATGACATCTGCGCCGCACTCTGGGAGGGCGGTGCCGACGTCACCATGGTGCAGCGCTCGTCCACCCACATCGTGCGCTCCAACACGCTGATGGATGTCGGCCTCGGCGCCCTCTATTCCGAGCAGGCCGTGCAGAACGGCATGACGACGCGCAAGGCGGACCTTATCTTCGCCTCCCTGCCCTACAGGATCATGCACGAGTTCCAGATCCCGCTCTACGAGCAGATGCGCGAGCGCGACAAGGATTTCTACGACGCGCTTGAAAAGGTCGGCTTCATGCACGACTGGGGCGACGACGGCTCGGGGCTGTTCATGAAGTACCTGCGCCGCGGCTCCGGCTACTACATCGATGTCGGCGCCTGCGACCTCGTCATCGACGGTTCGATCAAGCTCAAGACCGGCAAGGGCGCGGTGGTGCAGGAACTGACCGAAACCGGCGTCAAATTCGTCGACGGCACCGAACTGCCGGCCGATCTCGTCGTCTACGCCACCGGCTACGGCTCGATGAACGGCTGGGCCGCCGACCTCATCTCGCAGGAAGTCGCCGACAAGGTGGGCAAGGTGTGGGGCCTCGGCTCGAACACCACCAAGGACCCCGGCCCGTGGGAAGGCGAGCAGCGCAACATGTGGAAGCCGACGCAGCAGCCCGCGCTCTGGTTCCACGGCGGCAACCTGCATCAATCCAGGCACTATTCGCAGTACCTTGCACTGCAATTGAAGGCCCGGCAGGAAGGCATCGCGACGCCGGTCTACGGCCTGCAGGAAGTCCACCACAAGGCCTAGCAGCCTCCTGCGCCCCTGAGGCGGCATGGCGCCGCCTCGGGTCATTTGCATCGCATTTTCCTTATCGCGTTAACGACATCTGAACCACGCCGCCACACGCGGGCTTAACCCCGTAGGTCTACAGTCGGATCGGTGGGGTAAGGGAAATGACGGTCCATGTTCGTCGAACGTGAAGTCTCCGGCGGCGAGACGACATCGCAGGAGCGGCGCGACGCCGGCCAGAACGACGCACGCATCCTCGGCAACGTGGTCTATTGCGACGGCGCGCGCGCCACCATCGCGGCCTTCGCCGACGACACCGAAGGCGCGGTGACGGCCCAGTGGAAAGTGGGTCGCATGATCTCCATCAACCTTGGCTCCACCCGCACCGTCGGGCTGGTCTACGCCATCGGCAAGTCGGAGCTCACCTGGAACACGGAAAGCCAGAATCCGATCGAGGTGTCGGTCGAGCTGATCGGCGAGGTGCGCGACCCGACGGAACCGGGCGGCAAACCGGTGTTCGACCGCGGCATCACCAACTACCCGCATGTCGGCGCCATCGCTCACTATATCCGCAACCGCGACCTCCAGGCCGTCTACGATCTCGCCGGGCGCCGTTCGATCACCGTCGGCTCGCTGTCGCAGGACGAAGCGGTCGATGCCAACATCGCCATCGACGACACGCTGGCCCGCCATTTCGCCGTCGTCGGCACCACCGGTGTCGGCAAGTCCACAGCCGTCTCGCTGCTGTTGCGCAAGACGCTCGCCGCGCGGCCGGACCTGAGGGTCCTGATTCTCGATCCGCACAACGAGTTCGCCGCCTCCCTGTCCGAACACTGCGTCAGGGTGGATACCGCAAGCCTCGACCTGCCGTTCTGGCTGTTCAGGCTGGAGGAATTCACCGAGGTGCTGTTCCGCGGCCGTGAAGCCGTGCCGGAGGAAGTCGATCTCCTGCGCGACCTCATCCCGGTGGCCAAGAACCTCTATCGCAATCCAAACGCCGGCATGTTCCTCAAGCGCGGCGTCGACGCATTGACCGCCGACACACCGGTGCCTTACCGCATCGCCGACCTCGTCAGACAGATCGACGAGCGTATCGGCATGCTCGAAAGCAAGAACGACCGCCCCGCACTCAAGGCGCTCAAGACACGAATAGAGCAGGCGTCCGCCGATCCGCGCTACCGCTTCATGTTCAATTCGAGGCTGATCGAGGACACAATCCACGAAACGATCGGCAACATCTTCCGCGTGCCGCATCACGGCCGCCCCGTCACCTGCTTCGAGATGGCGGGCATGCCCTCCGAAGTGGTCAATTCCGTCTGCTCGGTTCTGGCCCGGCTCGCCTTCGACCTGGCGTTGTGGAGCAACGGGCGGCTGAAACTCCTGCTGCTTTGCGAGGAAGCGCATCGCTATATGCCGGCCGACAGCAAGCTGGGTTTCGCTCCCACACGCCATGCGCTCTCGCGCATTGCCAAGGAAGGCCGCAAATACGGCTGCTATCTCGGCATCGTCACCCAGCGCCCAGGCGAACTCGACCCGACGATCCTGTCGCAATGCTCGACGGTCTTCGCCATGCGGCTGGCCAACGAGCAGGACCAGGCCATCATCCGCTCGGCCATCGCCGACTCGTCCGCCTCGACCCTGTCCTTCCTCTCCTCGATGGGCCAGCGCGAAGCGATCGCCTTCGGCGAGGGCGTCGCCACCACCATGCGGCTGAAGTTCGAGAAGCTCGACCCCGCCCTGATCCCCGGATCGGTGAAATATGTCGGCGACGTTCCGGCCGATCCGTCTGGCGGCGACGTCGATCTGGCGGCGATCGTCGGCCGCTTGCGCAATGCGCCGAAGCCGCAGCCGGCCACCACCTTCACCGAGATGGCCGACACCGACCGCCAGGCCGGCGATCCCGGCTACCGCAAGCCGGCCGCGCCGGGCATCCAGCCGAGCGACGACTTCGACCTGCGCTACGGCCTGAAGCCCGCCACCTTCGGCATGCGCCCGCAGAACGAATAACGGGCGGTTCTCTTCCGGCAAGGCTAAATCCCGTCGAGAAATTCGTCAGGCTGAGTCGGATGGAGCCGTTTTCGAGAACCGGAGCGGAGCGTACGAAAAGTACGTGAGCACCGGAAGCACACAAAGCGGGCCCAGGCGACCAGCATCATGAATTTATCGATGGGATTTCAGGCGCTGATGCGGTTGCGGCCCTGCCGCTTGGCCTCATAGAGATGATGGTCGGCGCGGCGGTAGAATTCGTCGGCCGTTTCCTTGCGATTCCATACGGCAAGGCCGACGCTGGCGGTGACAGCCAGGCGTACATTGCCCGAGAGCACCGCCATGCCGGCGATCGCCTTGCGGATGCGCTCGGCGAACCTTGCCAGTTGCTCGGCATCCATGTTCGGTGCCACCACGGCGAACTCCTCGCCGCCCAGCCGCGCCACCACGTCATGATAGCGCGTCATGTCCATGAGGCACCGGGCCACCGCCTTCAGCACCTCGTCGCCGATGTCATGGCCGTGTGTGTCGTTGATCTGCTTGAAATGATCGAGGTCGAGGATCATCAGGCCCATCGGCTTGCCGATGCGGCGGAACTCCTCGAGGTATTCCTTCAGCGCGTCGTCGAAATAACGGCGGTTGTGCATGCCCGTCAGGCCGTCGGTCAGCGCGGCCTGCTCCAGCGTCTCCGAACGCGCCGAGAGCGATTCGGTCATGACGCGCAGCTTGGCCTCCTCCTTCACCTGCCGGCGGATCAGCGGATAGATGAAAAAGATGCCGAAGAAAAACGCCGTGGCGATCAGCACGCCGATCGCGAACAGCAGCTTGAAGAGATAGGCGATCTCGGCGTCGTGCGCCGGCCCGAACTTGCCCGCCGTGGTCTGCATGAAGTCGAAAGCATGCAGCGTCACCAGGCCGGCGGCCAGGATCACGAAGATGAACACGAAGAAGGCCGACTCGGCCTGGTGGAAACGCATCTGCCGCCCGAGAGAAGGAATGCCGAGCCCTTATTGCACTGAGGGGCTTACGAGGTCCTTAATTGCAGCAACTTGAACGCGAAAATTTCCCAAAGAGCAACATGCAACCGGTTGTATCCACAGTGACGCGTCAGATCGTGGTTTCCATATCGTCACCGGGCCTGAGGCGCCGCCACTCGTTGCCGAGCTGATGCCGGAACCAGGTCGCCTGCCGCTTGGCATATTGCCGCGTGGCGATCTTGGCGCGCTCGATCGCGGCCGCAACGCTCATCGTGCCGGCCAATGCCGCCTGGAGCTCGCGCACGCCGATCGCCTTCATCGCCGGCAGCGCCGGGTCGAGGCCGAGCGCGGACAGTTCGCGCACCTCCTCCAGCGCACCGTTGTCGATCATGGCATCGAAGCGCCGTTCGATCCGGCCGGCAAGTGCCGCGCGATCCGGCTCGATGACGAGGAAACGGGCGCTGGCGCGGTCGATCAGCGGCGCCGCGCTATCCTTCTGCCACGCCAGGATGGAACGGCCCGACGCCTCCAGCACTTCCAGCGCGCGCACGATACGCTGTCCGTCGGAGGCCCTGAGCTGCCGCGCGGCGTCGGCGTCCCGCCGCAACAGGATTTCATGGAGGGCCGGCGCCCCGCGCTCGTTCATCTCGCGGCGCCAATGCTGCCGGATCGCCGCCGGAATATCCGGCATCTGCGGTATGCCTTCGGCCAGGGCGCGAAAATAAAGGCCCGTGCCGCCGACGAAGATCGCCCGCCGCCCGGTAAGCCGGCCTTCCTCGACCAGGCCGGTCACATCGCGCAGCCACGCGCCGGTGGAATAGGCGACCGAAGGGTGCACATGGCCGTAAAGAAGATGCGGCGCGCGCGACAATTCCGCCCGCCCCGGCCGTGCCGTCAGCACGTCGAGGATTGCGTAACCCTGCATGGAATCGGTGTTGACGATGACGCCGCCGATCCGTTCGGCCAGATCGAGCGCCAGCGCCGACTTGCCGCTGGCGGTCGGTCCGGCTATCAGGATCGCGTCTTTCACGCGGCCTTTGCCGGCCTGCCCCACCGGATCGTCCATGCCGCTCGTCGCCACGCTCATTGTCCATCCTTCACGCCCGGCGCTCGACGCCGGCCTTGCGAATATGGCGGCAGCCGCCGTCGGCGCAAGGGCGATGCGCTGGCTGAACGAGGGCATCGCCTGCGATCTTGACCTGCCCGCCGGGATCGATGCCGCCTCGGCCACCGCCGCGCTGCGAATGGCACTTGCCGGCGCGCCCGTGGACGTCGTCGTCCAACCGCAGGAGAACCGGCGCAAGAAGATCCTCATCGCCGACATGGATTCGACCATGATCGACCAGGAATGCATCGACGAACTGGCGGACGAGGTCGGCCTGAAGGAGCACGTCGCCGCCATCACTGCCCGCTCGATGAACGGCGAGATCGCCTTCGAGCCCGCCTTGCGCGAACGGGTCGCTTTGTTGAAGGGCCTCGATGCGACGGTGATCGAGCGCATCATCGCAAAGCGCCTGACGCTGGCTTCCGGTGGCGCGGCGCTGGTCGCCACCATGCGCGGCAACGGTGCCTATACCGCGCTCGTCTCCGGCGGCTTCGATGTCTTCACCCGTCGCATAGCCGCCATGCTGGGCTTTCACGAAAACCGCGCCAACCATCTGGTCGAGACCGATGGCCGCCTTGCCGGCGAAGTCTCCGAGCCGATCCTCGGCCGCGACGCCAAGGCCGCGGCGCTGGCGGAGATCGCCACGCGGCTCGGCCTGACCCCGGCGGATGCCATCGCCGTCGGCGACGGCGCCAACGATCTCGACATGCTGCGTCTGGCCGGCACCGGCGTAGCGCTCCACGCCAAGCCCGCAGTGGCCGCCGAGGCGAAGGTGCGCATCGACCATGCCGACCTGACGGCGCTGCTCTACCTGCAGGGCTATACTCGCGAGGATTTCGCCACATGAAGCCGATCCGCACGGAGCGCCTGATCCTGCGCAACTGGCGCGACGAAGACCGGCCGCTGTTCCACCGCATCAACAGCGATGAGCGTGTGATGGAATTCTTCCCCTTCCGCCGCAGCCGCGCCGAGGCCGACGTCAAGCTGGACGCATTCCGTGCCGAAATCGAGCAGCGCGGCTTCGGCTGGACCCCCGCCGAGGTGGCGCAGACCGGCGAGTGCATCGGCTTCGTCGGACTGCATGGCGCGGAGAACAAGCCGGTTCCAAACGCCGGCGCGGTCGAGATCGGCTGGCGCCTGGCGCCGGAATACTGGGGCAAGGGCTACGTCAGCGAGGCTGCCCGCGCCTGGCTCGCCTTCGGCTTCGAGACGCTGGAGCTGGACGAGATCATCTCCTTCGCGGTCTGGAACAACACCCGCTCGACCGCCGTCATGGAACGCATCGGCATGCGCCGCGATCCCTCGCGCGACTTCGACCATCCGGCCGTGCCGGACAGCCATCCGCATCTCAAGCGGCATATCTTTTACGCGCTGTCCCGCGATGACTGGTTTCAATCGCTGAAACAGAACCCGCCGCTTTCGTGATTCAGCCGGTCCGGATACCGCCATGGTCAACCCGATACCCGTTTTCGTCATCAATCTCGACAGATCGCCGGACCGGCTGCGCGCCATTCGCGAAAACGCGCAGACATACGGCATAGAACTGACCCGGATCCCGGCGGTAGACGGCGCCAAACTGCCTCCCGACCAGCCGCTGCCGGTCGACAGGAAGACCTTCGAACGCATACACGGCAAGCGCGTCCTGCCGGCCGAGATCGGCTGTTATCTCAGCCATCTCAACGCACTGGAGATGATTGCGAAGGGTGATGCTCCCCATGCGGTGATCGTCGAGGACGATGTCGGTTTCAACGCCAGCTTCGTTCCCTTCCTGGACAGGCTGCGCACCTTCGAAGGCTGGGACGCGGTGAAGCTGGTCAACCATCGTACACGCGGCTTCGTCGCGCACGCGCGGATCGATGATTCCGTCCGGATAGGCCGCTGCGCGCACGGGCCGTGCGGAAGTTCGGCCGCCTATGTGGTGACGAAGGCCGGCGCTGCGCGCCTGCTCGAGGCGTTGAGCCCGATGTGCCTGCCATACGATGTCGCCCTGGAAAGAGGCTGGGCCAGCAAGGGCTACGCCATATTTTCCACGGACAAGGCCCAGGTCGCCCTCGGTCCCGTCGAAGCAAGCACGATCGCGGCTACGTCTGGCGTCTACAAAAAGGCCGCCTTTCCGGCGTATAAGCGAATAAGGACGTTGCTTTTCCGGATTGGTGACTATTATCGACGCATAATCTATGCAATCCGTCGAGAAGAACTCCGCTCTATTCAATGAACTTAGCCAGGTTTTTTCTTTTCCGGCGTCGCGTCGACAAGTGGGTCCTGTTTGTTGGCGCCCTGGCTCAGGCCGTCCGCAACGGCATCTCCGGCCTGGTCACCTTTGTCTTCTCCTGCATTGGTTTCTACCTGTGGGCAGGACGGCACAGATCGGTCCGCCCTCTGTGCAGACCCTACCACTGGCTTGCACTTTGCTACGTCGCCTGGTCCTGCGGCCTGATCCTGCTGCGCAGCGAACACCCGTTTCATGACCGGCAGATGAGCTATTCGCTGCTTTGCGGCTTCTTCGCCTTTTGCGGAGCGGGGATGGTGCTGATCGCCGACCCTTTGCGAAGCTTCGTGCTCGGATCGAGGGTCGGAGTCGCCGTCGCCTTCGTCATCGGCCTGGGTTACGCGCTCTTCGAGCCGATAAGGCAGGGAATGGGCGGGAACGAAGCCGTCTTCGCCTTCACCGCGGCCATCTCGACGCTGGCCGCCGCCATTCCCTTGAAATCGCCGCCGCGCTGGGCGCCGAATGGCCCTTACTATCTGATAGCAGGGTCCCTCGCCGTGCTGTTCTCCGAAACCAGGGCGGTCTTCGTCCCCTTGCTGCTTGCCGCTTTCGTCGAAATAGGATGGACGCTCCTGACCCGTCCGGGACGCTCCAAGTCGATAGCGTTGCTGGCGACGGCGGCTGGAATAGCCGTTCTGGTCGCCCTGCCCGTGACGAGGGACAGCCTGTACGCGCGTCTCTATCCGGTAATCGACTACATGGTGCCTGACCGGTCGGCCGCCGACCAGAACGTCCTTTCGCAATCCGACATGATCAGGGCCTACCTGTGGAGCGGAGCCGTAAAGGTCATCGCCGCGCATCCGATCGTCGGGGTCGGGTCCGAAGCGAAGATGCAGGAGATCATAGCGGCGCAACCGTCACCCGCGGAACGGCCGATTCTGGAATCCTTCATTCACACCCACAATGCCCTCCTGGACGAACTGCTGAACGACGGCGCCGTCGGGTTGATCATCGTGATCGGCATATTCGGATCGATCACGAGGTATCTTTGGACAGGCCTTTCAAGCAACGCTGAAAGAAGAAACCTTCTCTATTTCTTCTTGGTCTTCTTTTCCTACGGAATGCTGCACAATCCGCTTCTGCATGAAATGACGATCGCGACGATTTTCTTCTACCTTGGCGCATTGCACGCAACCGTCGGCCGACGTCGCCGCAGACAGCAAATCGGTCTTCCATCGGTTTCGCCGGCCGAAATCTCGCCCCTGGCCGCATAGGCTGGCCAGTCTTTCGAGCAGAACGCTTCCGCGCCTTGTGTGTGAGGAGCGCCGACCGGAGCCCATGCCCGGTCGGCGGCGAGGGCTCAATCCATCCGGATCGTCACGAAGCGCAGCTCGCCGGTCTTCGAGGCCAGCATCAGCAGCGCGTTCTTGCGGCCCTGCTCCTTGAGCGCGCCGATGCGGTCCATGACGTCCTTCGGCGTCTTGACCGATTCCTGCGCGATCTCGGTGATGACCTCGCCCGGCTGGATACCGCGTTCGGCGGCCGCCGAATCCTTGGCGACGTCGGTGACGACGACACCGGAAATATCGGGCGCGATGCCGAACTTGCTGCGCGCATCGTCGTTCAGTTCTCCGATCGTCATGCCGAGCACGGAAGCGGTGGCGACCTCGGCGCCGTTGTCGCCGCTATTGTCCTCGCCGGCCGCGCCCTCCTCGCCTCCGGCCAGCTTCTCGCCGTCTTCGAGCCGGCCGAGCGTGACCTGGACGGTCATTTCCTTGCCCTTGCGCACCAGCACCACGTCGACGGCCTTGCCGACGGGGCTTTCGGCCACCACGCGCGGCAGGTCGCGCATCTCGTCGATCTCCTTGCCGTCGAACTTGGTGATGACGTCGCCCGGCTGGATCTGGCCGTTGTCGACCGGCCCGCCCTTGATGATGCCGGCCACCAGCGCACCCTTGGCTTCCTTCATGCCGAGGCTTTCGGCGATGTCGTCGGTCACCGGCTGGATGCGCACGCCGAGCCAGCCGCGCCGCGTCTCGCCATACTGGCGAAGCTGATCGACCACGCCGACGGCAAGCTGCGAGGGGATCGAGAAGCCGATGCCGATCGAGCCGCCCGAGGGCGAAATGATGGCGGTGTTGATGCCGATGACCTCGCCGTTCATGTTGAACAGCGGCCCGCCGGAATTGCCGCGGTTGATGGCCGCGTCCGTCTGGATGAAGTCGTCATACGGCCCGGAATTGATGTCGCGGTTGCGGGCCGAGATGATGCCGACGGTGACCGTGCCGCCGAGGCCGAACGGGTTGCCGATCGCCATCACCCAGTCGCCGATGCGCATGGTGTTGGAATCGCCGAACTTCACCGCTGTCAGCTTGTGGCCCTTGGGATCGACCTTGAGAACGGCGATGTCGGTCTTGGTGTCGGTGCCGACCAGCGTCGCCTTCAGCGTCACGCCGTCGGAGAAATTGACCTCGATGTCGTCGGCGTCGGCGATGACGTGGTTGTTGGTCACCACGATGCCCTGCTCGGCGTCGATGACGAAGCCGGAGCCCAGCGACTGCACCTTCTGGCTCCCGCCCTCGTTGTCGCCGCCGCGCTTGTTGAAGAAGTCGTCGAAGAAATCCTGGAAGGGCGAGCCTTCGGGAAGCTGCGGCATCGGCACCGCGCCCGGCCCCTCGGTGCCCTTCACCGTCTGCGAGGTGGAGATGTTGACGACCGCGCCGAGCAGCTTCTGGGCCAGATCTGCGACCGAGGCCGGCCCATTGGTCTGCAGCGTCGCCTGGGCGAAGACGGGCGCGACACTGGTCGCCAGCATTGCCGCTGTCGCGGCCGCGACGACGGTGCGCCTCGCCGCGCGCACAAGGGTTTTGTTCGTCATCGCAGGCCTCCCGGCAGTTTCGAGAAAAGATTCACTACGCCCAAATGGCGCGTTGCGTCATGTTGGCAAGAAATGCGGCGCGTTTGCGGCTGCAAGGCCGACGCACCGACAAAATGCGGCCGTATCCGGCCTCATCCGCGCACCAGCCAAACGATGCCGACACCGACGGCGGCGGCAACCAGGCCGGCGACCCGCAGCACACCTTCCGGCATCGCCAGAACCTCGCTGGCGAGCTTGCGGGCGAGATTGGGAAAGCCGCCATAGACGACGCCCTCGATGACGAGGACGAGGCCCATGGCGGCCCAGAAATCCTGCACCGGGCCTATTGTCCGGTGGCAGGTTGGGCAGGCGCCGACGCTGCTGCGTTCGGCGCGGAACCGGAGGCCGCGATGCCCTGCGAATCACGGAAGAAACGGAGGAATTCCGAATTCGGCGACAAGAGCATCGTCGTGCCGGTGTTGTCGAGAGCCGTGCCGTAGGCGCTCATCGAGCGGTAAAACTCGAAGAAGCCCGGATCGCGGTTATAGGCATTGGCGTAGGTGGCGCTGCGCTGGGCATCGCCCTGGCCGCGCAGGATCTCGGCTTCCTTCTGCGCCTCGGCGACGATCTCGATGACCTCGCGGTCGGCGCGCGCGCGGATGCGCTGGGCCGCCTCGTTGCCGCGTGCCCTCAGCCTTTCGGCCTCGGCCAGACGCTCCGCCTTCATGCGGTCGTAGGTCTGCTGCGAGACCTCGGCCGTGAGATCGGTACGGCGGATGCGCACGTCTTCGATTTCGAGGCCCAGCGAAGCGGCGTCGGGCCTCAATTGATCGCGCACCTCGCGCATCATGTCGGCGCGCTCCTCCGAAAGGGCGGCCTCGAAGCCGCGCAGGCCGTAGACCCGGCGCAACGCCGCGTCGAGACGCGTCTTCAGCCGCTGCTCGGCCAGTTCGATGGAACCGGACACGGCGGAACGGAAGACGCGCGGATCGGAAACGCGATAGGCGATGAAGGCGTCGACCTCGTAGAACTTGCCGCCCGAAACCTGGACGCGAATGTTGTCGAGGTCGAAGCGCAACACGCGCTTTTCGATCATCTGGACGTTGTCGGCCTCGAACATGGAGAACGGCAGCTTGAAGTAGATGCCGGGCTCGCTCTTGACGTCGACGATCTCGCCGAAGCGCAGCACGAGCGCCTGCTGGCGAGCGTTGACGACGAAGATCGACGAATAGGCGAGGAAGAGCACGATCGCCACAAGGACGGCGATAAAGGGCAGACGGTTGGCCATCACGGCGTCCCTCCGGCGTTCGCATTCGGTGCCTTCGGCGCCACTTCGGGCAGCGGCAGATAGGGCAGCACGCCCTGCGTGTTGCCTTCGCCGAGGATGACCTTGTTGGAATCCTTCAGGACCTTCTCCATCGTCTCGAGATAGATGCGCTTGCGGGTCACCTCCGGCGCCTTGGCGTATTCGTCGTAGACCGAGATGAAGCGCTGCGCCTCGCCCTCGGCTTCCTGCACGACGCGGTTCTTGTAGGCGGCCGCCTCTTCGCGCACCTGCGCGGCCTGGCCGCGGGCGGCACCCAGCTTCTGGTTGGAATACTGGTTCGCCTGCTCGACGAACTTGTCCTCGTCCTGCTCGGCGCGCTGCACTTCGTCGAAGGCATCGGCCACTTCGCGTGGCGGCGCCGCGTCCTCGATGGAGACGGCGTTGATGTTCAGGCCCGCTCTGTAGCCGTCCAGCGTGGTCTGGATGATCTGGCGCACCGATTCGGCGATGCCTTCACGGTCATCGCGGAAGATGTCCTGTGCCGGACGCCGGCCGACGGCCTCGCGCATGGCGCTCTCGGCCACCTGCCTCAGCATGCCGTCGGGATCGGAAACGTCGAACAGATACTGTTTCGGATCGGAGACCTGGTAGGCGACGGAGAACTGCACGTTGACGATGTTCTGGTCGCCCGACAACATCAGGCCGGACGTGCCGGACGAGCGCGCGGCGTCGCCGATATTGACCAGTTGTTCGGAAATCTTGGCGGTTTCGACCCTGTCGATCGGCCACCAGTGAAAGTGCAGGCCAGGCTCGGAAAGCTCGGCCTTGGGCTTGCCGAAGCGCAGTTCCACCGCCACTTCGTCCGGCTGCACCGTATAGATCGCCTTGAACGCCCACAGCGCCAGAAGCACCAGCACGATCAGCCCGATCAGCGCCGGCGAGGCGCCGCCGCCACCCGGAAGCGCCTGGCGCAGCCGGTCCTGTCCGCGTCGGATGATGGCTTCAAGATCGGGCGGTGTTCCCTGCGGTCCGTTCGGTCCGCGCGGCCCCTGACCCCATGGCCCCTGATTGTTGCCGCCGCCACCCCACGGGCCGCCGCCTCCGCTCTTGTCGTTCCAGGGCATGATGTCCTTTCGCTGGGTTCCCTCTGGGCGCCGGGACGCAACGCCCCGGAACACAACTCCACTGTCCTTCTATAGGGACGCCGTCACGCGCTTTCAACGTGAAGCCTGCCGCTTCTAACCGTTTGAAATGCCGCACCCTGCCGATTGCCGTGCCCGGCAGGCCGCTCAGGCGGATTTCCGCCTGCGTTCGTAGACGACATGGCGCGTCGGATGGCTGTCTTTTTCGCCGGCCGGCACGTCCTCGGCGCTGACGATGCTCCAGATCGCCGGATCGATCGGCGGAAAGCGCGTATCGCCGTCGACCGCCGCCTTCACATGGGTGATGGAGAGCCGGTCGGCCAGCGGCAGCGCCTGCGCATAAATCTCGCCGCCGCCGATGACGCAGATCTCGTCGACGCCGGCCATGCAGCGCCCCCTCGCCCGCGCCAGCGTCAGCGCATCCTGCAGCGAATGCACCACCTCCGCACCCTCCGCCCGATAGGCGGGATCGCGCGTCACGATGATGTTGAGGCGGCCCGGCAACGGCCGCTTGGGGAAACTTTCCCAGGTCTTGCGGCCCATGACGATCGGCCGGCCCATCGTCTCGGCCTTGAAGCGCTTGAGATCGGTGGATAGCCGCCACGGCAGGCCGCCGTCACGGCCGATGACGCCGTTCTCGGCGATGGCGACATGGATCACGACGTCCATCAGCCGCCCTTCCCGCTGTCCAGATCCTGCGGCCGGTCGAGGAAAAGGATGTCGATGTCGCGTTCGGGGTCGAAATCCTTCGCCGTCATCTCGAAGGTCGTCGGGCCGGTCTTCTTCACGCCCTTGCCGCAGAAGGAAACGAGGCTGGCGGGATAACCCTTGTCCACCGTCAGCTTGAACTTGCCGATGGTGCCGCCGGCCCAGTTGCCGCCGGTCGTGAGAATATAGGCCAGCCGGCTCTCATAACGCCGCGAATTGCCTTCGGGACCGGGTACGGCCATGGCCTTGCGCACCGCCTTTTCGAAATCGGCATCCATGCAATAGCGTTTCTTGTAGGCGTCGTATTCGCCGTCGAACTTGCCGTCGCCATAGAAGTTCAGCCCGACCGTGCCGCCGAGGCTCGGCTTGTAGCGGTGCGAAACGCGCACCGGCTTGCCTGCCGGAAAGGTGGCCCGCCACCAATAGGTCGACCGCAATTGCCAGTACGGCCGACGCACCGTCTTCCAGCCCGAACCGTCGTCGAATTCGTCGAGGACGATGATGCCGCGTGCCAGCCAGTCGTCGGCGATAGACTGCGGCAGCTTCGCCAGCGCATCGCTCACAGCATCCCCGAACGGATAGAACGGCACCTTCTGCGCCTTCAGGTCGGCGCTGACGTCGAGACCGGCTGCGAAAGCCCGCTGTTCCAGTTGCGGCGTGAGCGGCTTGCCGTCCATCGTCGCCTCGAAATCGAGGAAATTGTCCCTGTCGTCGGGGATGGAGGGAACCTCGTTCGGGTTGCCCTCGATGTCCGGCATCGGGAAAGCGACGATGGTATCGATGGCCTTGTCGGAGCCGTTGCGGAACACGTAGTCCACCGTCACCTTGTCGCGCGACAGGAAAAGATCCTCGCTTTCCATGGAAATGGAATCGGAGCGCGCGAGCACAAGGCCGCCTGTTCCCAATTCAGCCACGGAATCGTTGGCGACCGCCGGTGTGCCCGCCACCACGATCGCCGCTACGGTCAGGAATCTGCGCATCATACCCCTCATGCCGTCGAACCTACCTGCTTGGCTGCCCTTCGCAAGCCTTGTCGGCCAAGTGCGGCGGCATCAAGTCCGCCACTGGACACCTTCGCCGCCTTCGGGCAGGACAACGCCATGCGAAAAATCCTCGTCGTCGGCATCGGCGCCGGCAATCCCGAGCACCTGACCGTCCAGGCCGTCAACGCGCTGAACCGCGCGGACGTGCTGTTCATCCCCGACAAGGGCGAGCAGAAAAGCGAACTGGCCGAACTGCGCCGCGAAATCTGCGACCGCTTCGTCACCAATCCGGCGTCGCGCCGGGTCGAATTCGACGTGCCGGTGCGCGCCAGGCCGACCGATTCCTATCGCCAGACGGTCGACGACTGGCACGCCGCGATCGCCGAAATCTACGAGCGCCTGATCCTGGGCGAGATCGGCGAGGACGGCTGCGGCGCCTTCCTCATCTGGGGCGACCCCTCCCTCTACGACAGCGCGCTGCGTATCCTCGAGCGCGTCACGCGGCGCGGCAACGTCGAGTTCGCACTGGAGGTCATTCCCGGCATCACCGCCATCCAGGCGCTCGCGGCGGGCCACAGGATGGCACTCAACCGCATCGGCGACCCGTTCCTCGTCACCACCGGGCGACGACTGGCCGAGGACGGCATGCCGGACAATGCCGGCACGGCCATCGTGCTGCTCGACGGCCAGCAGGCTTTTCTGTCCGTCGCCGACAAAAATGCCACGATCCACTGGGGCGCCTATCTCGGCACGCCGGACGAGATTCTTCTCTCAGGCCGGCTGGGCGACGTGGAAGAAGAGATCGTGCGCACGCGAGAAGAGGCGCGCCGACGCCATGGCTGGATCATGGATACCTATCTGCTGAGGAAATCCGAGCGCTAACCGTGCGTCCTTTACCCAGCCTCAATCTCCGCCTGTAGCGCCTCCATATGCGCCGCCGCGGCCGAGGCGGCCGCCCGCTCTATCGCCCTGTAGCGGCTGACGACGGCGAGCCCCACCGGGGTCAGTTGCGCGCCGCCGCCCTTGCGGCCGCCGGTCTGGGCGGCCACCAGCGGCTTGCCGAACACCCGGTTCATGTCCTCGACCAAGTCCCAGGCATGCTTGTAGGACATCTCCATGCCGCGCGCGGCCGCAGAGATCGAGCCGAAGGCGGCGATCTGCTCCAACAGCTCGATCTTGCCGGGGCCGATGCGGCCGTCCGGGTCGAGATTGATGCGCAGGCTCAGCGACGGCATGACGGTCTCCTCGCCTCAGCATAGCGGCCTTCACCGACAGCCGCTATTCCAAATCCGCATAACGCACGACGGCCGCTCATGCATCGATCTCGGCACGCAAGCCCGCCGCCGTGTTGGCACGGTCGAAGCTCAGCGTCTTGACCACGGCAAACACTTCCCGCCCCGATTCCAGCCCCAGCGCCAGTCTCGACTGGCGGGTGATACGCGAAACGATCGTCGCGCCATTGCAATCCATGCGCACGTCCACCGAAGCGTCGTCCTCCGGCTCGATCGAGACGACGCGCCCCGCCAGCACGTTGAGCGCGGAAAGCCCGTGCGGCCGCTCGGTGGCGATCATCACGTCGCGGGCGCGGATGCGCACCCGAACCGGCGCACCGACGGCGAGGTCGAGGCGCGGCACGCGAACCTCGCCGGCCGCAGAGGCCAGCACCGTCATGGCGAATTCCGCGTCATGGCGCGCAACGACCGTTTCCAGCAGCGCGCCGCCCTCGCCGCGCTCCTCGTCCGGCAAAAGGTCGAGCCGCTGCAGGATCGCCGCCGCCGGACCTGCCGCCGTGACCTTGCCGGCCGAGAGCACGACGACCTCGCTCGCCAGCCGCGCCACCTCGGCGACGGAATGGCTGACATAGATGATGGGAATCTTCGTCTCGTCGCGCAGCCGCTCGATATAGGGCATGATCTCGGCCTTGCGCGCCTCGTCCAGCGAGGCGAGCGGCTCGTCCATCAGAAGCAGCCTCGGGCTGGCGAGCAAGGCGCGTCCGATCGCCACGCGCTGCTTCTCGCCGCCGGACAGGCCGGAAGGGCGGCGGTCCAACAGGGCGCCGATGCCGAGCAGGTCCACCACCGCATCCTGTCTTGCATAGCGTTCGGCAGCCGGCGTGAAGAAGCGGCCGTAGCGCAAGTTCGCCGCCACGCTCATATGCGGGAACAGCCGCGCATCCTGGAACACGAGGCCGACGCGCCGCTTGTGCCTCGGCACGAAGACGCGTTTCTCGGTGTCGACCAGCACGCGCCCGTCCACCACCACGCGGCCGCGCTCTGGCTTCGCCAGTCCGGCGATGATGTTGATGAGTGAGGATTTGCCCGAGCCGGACGGCCCGAACAGCGCCGTCAGCCGCCCGGCGCTCTCGAACCGCGTTTCGAGCATGAAATTGCCCTGCCGGTGGGCGATGTCGATGGCGAGCGTCATGTCAGTTCCAGCCTGCGGCCGACGCGCCGTGCCAGCACTTCCGACACCACCAGCGCCGCCATCGAGATGATGATGGAGATCAGGGTGAGCCGTAGCGCGCCCTCGTCGCCGCCCGGCACCTGCGTGAAGGTGTAGATGGCCGACGGCAGCGTCTGCGTCTCACCCGGAATATTGGAGACGAAGGTAATGGTGGCGCCGAACTCGCCCATCGCCTTGGCGAAGGACAGGATCATGCCGGCAATGATGCCGGGAAGGATGAGCGGCAGGGTGATGGTGGCGAACACCCAGCCGACATTGGCGCCGAGCGTGCCGGCCGCCGCTTCAAGTCTGCGGTCCACCGCCTCGATGGACAGGCGGATGGCGCGAACCATCAGCGGAAAGCCCATCACCGCGCAAGCCAATGCCGCGCCCGTCCAGCGGAAGGAAAAGACGATGCCGAAATGCTCGGCGAGAAACGCGCCGGCCGGCCCGCGCTTTCCGAAAGCCAGCAGCAGCAGATAGCCGGTGACGACCGGCGGCAGCACCAGCGGCAGGTGGACGACGCCGTTGAGCAGCGTCTTGCCCCAGAACCGGCCCCGCGCAAGAAGCAGCGCGATCAGGATGCCCGGCGGCAGGCTCGCCAGCATCGCCACCGTCGCCACCTTGATCGACAGCCTGACCGCGTTCCATTCGTCGGGAGTAAGGTCGGTCAGCCAGTTCATGCGCGGTCCGGAAATTGGTCAGGGCGACTGCATACCACACCCCCGCTCCGGCTTGCTTGGCAAATCACCTCTCCCCTCAAAAGGAGAGAGGAAGGACGCCAAGCCTGCGGGCGATGTTTCCTCTCCCCCGTCGAACGGGGGAGAGGTGCCGAGTAGAGCGAGGCGGAGTGGGGGGCGAATTCACACGCAATCGTCCCAACAGCCTGGCCTCGCAGCCTCAGTTGCTCGGGGCGAGCACGGTGAATCCCTGCCCCTTGAAGATCTCGGCCGCCTTGGCGGATTGCAGACATTTCAGGAACGCCGGCGTCTCGGCGTCCTTGGAATCGGCCGTCTGCGCCACCGGATAGACGATCGGCTTGTGCGAATCCTCGGGGAAGGTGCCGATCACCTTGACGCCGGGCTCGGCCACCGCGTCGGTGGCGTAGACGATGCCGGCCGCCGCCTCGCCGGTCGCCACCAGCTTGAGCGCCGCGCGCACGTTCTCCGCCTGCGCCAGCTTGCCCTCGACGGCGCCCCACATGCCGAGCTTTTCCAGCGCCTCCTTGCCGTACTTGCCTGCCGGCACCGATTTCACCTCGCCCATGGCGAGCCTGCCGTCGCCGAGCAGGCCGGCCAGGTCGAAGCCCTTCTCAAGCTTGGCCTCGGCCGTCGACTCCTTCGGCGCCACCAGCACGATGGCGTTGCCGAGCAGCTTCACCTCCGTGTCCGGCTTCACCAGGTTCTTGTCGTACAGGTACTTCATCCAGTCGAGGTCGGCCGAAACGAAGACGTCGGCCGGCGCACCGGCCTCGATCTGCTTGGCCAGCGCCGAGCTTGCCGCGTAGGAGATCGCCGCCGCCCCGCCGACTTCCGGCTCGCACGCCGCGTTCACCGCATCGAGCGCGTTCTTCATGCTGGCGGCCGCGAAGACCGTCACCTTGCTGTCGTCGGCACGCGCGGCCGACAAGCCCGCCGCCAGCGCCATCGCCATGCCGCCGGCCAGCAGACCCGCCACCGAAACCCTGCTCACGTTCATCGAACCTCTCCCCGTGCATCGAAAGCCATTCGGCTGAATGCTTGATAGCGATATATTCACATGAACATAACAATGAAAAGCCTCTTTGACCGTTTCAGCTGCACACGCGTTGAAATGGATCGGCAGAACGGCACACGATCGGTCTTGTCGGAAAGAACGAACGCACAGGAGATCGGCCGTGAAGATCAGCGCGCGCAACACGCTCAAGGGCAAGATCGTCGAGATCACCAAGGGCGCCACCACCTCGCATGTCAGGATCGACATCGGCGGCGCCACCGTCACCGCCTCGATCACCAACGAGGCGGTGGACGACCTGAAGCTGGCCGTCGGCAGGCAAGCCTATGCGGTCGTCAAGGCATCGGACGTGATGGTGGGGGTGGATTGAAGGACAATCCTTCGTTCACGACAGGGGTGCCTCACCGGCGCACCCCCTCTCCGTCGCGCCCGCAGGGCGCGACGGAGAGGGGGCAGTGCTACTGGGGCGAGCCCTCTAAACCGCGATCGGCGCCTTGATGCTGGCATCCGCGACGTAGTTGTCCAGCCTGAAATCCTCGAAACGGAAGGCGAAAAGATCCGTCACGTCCGGGTTGATCCACAGCGTCGGCAATTGCTTCGGCGTGCGCTGAAGCTGCTCGCGCGCCTGCGCAAAGTGGTTCGAATAGAGGTGCGCGTCGCCCAGCGTGTGGACGAAGTCGCCCGCCTTCAGTCCCGTCACCTGCGCGATCATCATGGTGAGCAGCGCATAGGAGGCGATGTTGAAGGGAACGCCGAGGAAGATGTCGGCCGAGCGCTGGTAGAGCTGGCAGGAAAGCCGCCCGTCGGCGACGTAGAACTGAAACAGGCAGTGGCACGGCGGCAGGGCCATTGCATCCACCTCGGCCGGGTTCCAGGCCGAAACGATCAGCCGGCGCGATTGAGGATTCTGCCGTATCTCGTTCAGAAGATTCGCGATCTGGTCGATGGTGCCGCCGTGCCCGTCGGGCCAGTTGCGCCACTGCTTGCCGTAGACCGGGCCAAGTTCACCCTTCTCGTCCGCCCACTCGTCCCATATGGTGACGCCGTGGTCGTTGAGATACTTGATGTTGGTGTCACCGGCGAGGAACCAGAGCAGTTCGTGGATGATCGACTTCAGGTGCAGTTTCTTGGTGGTCAGCACCGGGAAGCCGCGGCCGAGATCGAAGCGCATCTGGTGGCCGAACACCGAGCGCGTGCCCGTGCCGGTGCGATCACCACGGTCGGTTCCGTAGTCGAGCACGTGCTGGAGAAGGTCGAGATACTGGCGCAACGGACGGCTCCGATTCGGGATCGGCCCATCATAGCGCAGTCGGCCCCGGCTGCCCATCGAAGGCAGCCGTAGACCTTGCGATGCCCGCTATCCACAGGCCGGCATGCACCGGCCTGTCGGCGGAGAAGGCCTCAGAGGCTCTTGAGTTTGCCCAGTTCCTTGGCGACCAGATAGTAGAAGGTCACGCGGCCCTTGGAATTGTCGCCGGCCATCGCCTTGGCGACCT
>Ga0182738_1002928_pt1 | contig 19867 bp, 14 predicted proteins | sample eDN5th30CBELigMG_FD_128876 | JGI IMG/M metagenome (GOLD analysis project Ga0182738, IMG submission 128876) | Enriched Miracle-Growth compost microbial communities from Emeryville, California, USA - eDNA 5th pass 30_C BE-Lig MG (version 2)... ... | reverse complement strand
GTTATAGAAAAAGAAAGATTTGTAGGCGTTAAGTCTCTTGGATACCGCAAGATATTTATTGAGATGACAAATTTATGAAGAAATTTAGTAAAAAGGCAAACTTTTTAGATTTATTTCACGGAGAAATCCTACCGAACTAGTAAAGACTTAGGTTATTGGTTCATGCTCCCTGGTGGATTTTGAAAGGTTGAGCAGCAGAAGGAAATCAGATTTTAATTGGTTTATGGCTCTCTATGATTCGAATCTTCGGATGATCAGATCTAACAGACAAAAATCTGAGCAAACCAAGGAAAAGGATCATATACAAGACAGAATCTCGCCAGATCCAACAGACTGGCGACAGTCTGTTGAGTTTCTATCGGGATTCTGTATTGGAGATGACCGTAATCTTATGCATCCCGTGCCAATTAATTTTAAGAGCTGCAGAGGATGTGAGAGAAAGTTTTGGAAAGGCTGTCAGCCATAAGTCTACAATCCTTGAAGTTCTACAATGTTCAGGTATTCGTTTAACTTAAGCTGCCTAAAAAAAATGGTCTTCCAATATTTGAACTAAACTTATTTTCAGCTGAAACAGTCTGATCTAATTTGTAGTAAGTCTGATTAAAAAATCACATCTTTCAGTTTATTTGTATCTCCTCATCCAGAGAATTCGGAAAAATAAAGGATGAATCAATTTTAGTTTCAAAGAATTCATCCTTTTCAGTCTCCATTTTCTTTGAAGGAAAGTTGGATCTTCAAAGTTTTACGTGGAAAAACAGAAAATTGAAGTAACTTCAATTAAAGTGAAAAAGAAAATCGATGTTGAGGATTTTTCTTAAGATAGAGAAACATTGACTATCAAATATGCAAGGATCTTTTTATTTCAAAAAGGAAATGAATGACATTTTTCTTTTGTAGTCAAAATTCATTTTTGTGCAGATTTTCGAATTTTTTTTTTGGGCCTCCGAACCAAAGATCGCTACATTCGGAGGAATGAATAAAGGATTTCTACTAGAACGGAAATGAATAGAAGGGATCTTTTGAGCATGTCCTTTCAAAGATAGAGTCTCACATCATGATGGATGATCTTGGAGCCAAAACCCAATGCCCTCGTGCCCTGACTTAAGCATTAAAGTTAAAATGAATTTGGTTTGATTAACACTTCTGGCCAAAATATAAATCGAAGAGGTCTCAAAAAGCAAGAGACTAGATCTATAAATTCGTCTGAAATAGAATGTTCCACTTAGAAGAAAAATAATGTGAGTTTTCTGAAAAAATCACTGTGGTGAGACGACCACTGAAGAGTACAAATGGTGGACACCAACATTCTCAGTCTGTTTGGACAGAAGGAAAAAATTGAAAAAAAAAAGCCTTCATAATCAATAAGAGTGCTAATCAATGAATTTAGTCAGATTTTCCATGTACCAAAGTAATTTATACGGGCTAAGTGTCAAAATTAATTTATGGGAAGAAAAAAAAGAAATTTGATTGTTGTCTTTAAATAACTCTATTCTTAATCACGAAAGAATTTTAATCGATGCTTTCCACTTCACAGCAACCTCTCACTGGGATCGTTGACATCAGTGGGCCAGATAGCATTTTTGAGATTGCTAATGAGTTGAGGGTCAGGAGGATTGGACAATCCTTTCGAAGAACCATCTACTCAAAACAGTTCTTACAAGATTTGAAGACTGAGATCTCTCAAAAATTAAAGAATCCTCACCTAAAAGAGTGGGTTCGTCGAAAAATCGTAGACATTGCCCTGGATGAGCACACAAGCAGCTTTAAGGAATACGAAAATGACTTAGAAGGCAGGTTCTCACCGGATCAAAAAGATATAGTCAAAGAGATAAAAGAGAATGCCAAATTATCTTTTATTCAGGCGGACTACACTATACGAAATAATCTAAAAAGCTATCTCGAAGAGTGGCTCAAAGGCGTACTCGAAAATAAGCATTTCAGATTGTAGATTAACTGCTTATCACTCCATTTACTTGTTCCTTCCAAATCGATTATGGCTTTTAAAAACTCTATCCTTTTTGTTGCTATACATTTTTATTTCTTTGCAAATTCGTAAATCCAGTCTTGAATCGAGTATATAATACAGTCTCAATCCATGAGAAACTTCATCTCAACGCTCGGAACTCAGACTAAATCAATAACTATAATCGATCAATTTTCATATTGGATTTGACCCACAAAAGTCCAAACTAACCTGCCAAGAATCCATTTCCTTTCAGAATATTGAATTGGTGGCTTTCATTTTAAAGCTTTGAGGATTAAATAGTCATTAAAATCCAAGCTTCAATCATTTTTAAGAGCAACTAAACTTCAAAGTCACTAATTTCCGATTTGCAGCACAAAATTATTCAAAGATACATAATTATATTTGGCCCAATTTCGCAAGTTTAATGAACCGCTTATTAGCATGCTTGGGATTTCAACAGAAAAGAACCTCTAATCTCTTCACAAGATTGACAAATGAATGTGTGCAAGCAACAGGTTCAATGAATGATTCAATAAAAAATCAGATCCAAAACTACCTGACGAAGAAAATTTTCAGAAGCATAGATCAACCAGTCACATCGATGAATCACACTCCAATTGATTTTGATAACTTCTTCCAAACCTTTGCTGTGCATCTTCAAGAAGTTTATTCACGTTCAAGCGAGGATGATAGGAATGAGAGAATAGAAAATTTCCTTAAAGAAGCATTGAATGCAGTCACATATTCAGCAACACAATGTCTCAGAAGAGTCAGAAGAGACTTTTATCAGCCACTTAATCTGATTTCAATCACCTCTGGAGACCTCCATAATAACAGTATGCCATGGGTAGTTTCAGTGGGAGAAGAGATTCTAGTATACAAACCAAGAAGTCTGAAAATTGATGCTATGGTGGTGAAAAGCTTTGAAGATATAAATAAAAAATTGCAGGAGGATCACTTAAACACGCATAGAATTCGATGTATGTCCGACAAAGATGGAGAATATGGGTATGCGGAATTTGTTCATGGCAAAACTTATCATACAACCAGTTCCCATTTGACCGGTTTTCTGACTCCCTTTTATGAAGAATTGATTGACATCCTTAACAATTATTCAATTGAAGAAGATGATGTTCAGCCCCAAAAAGCAATCATTGATTATTTGCTTTTAGACAAGGTTGGAGTTGAGTTTGGAATATCTTGGGATTGGCACCATGAAAACTTCATTTTTAACGAAGAGTTCCTCCAAGCAACTCCAATTGACCTGGAAGTTGTTGATATCTCTCATCCAGGGCCTGCAATGCTTTCCCGTCATCTCGATGACCAAATAGAGGAATATGTGAAAGAGAGGTTTACGGATGCAAATGAGCGAACCCAAAATAAAAATTTACTGATTGAAAAAGCTAGCTACATTGCAAAGAAGGTTGATGAAGGTTATCGACGAGCTAATTTAGATAGCATCAGAAAGGAATTTTTTCTGAAAATCTATATTGAGGATCCAACAATCAGATGTGTTCCTGTGGGAACTGCTACTTTTCATTCTCTCATTTTTCAGTATCCACCTAAATATAGATTGTATTTAATCCAACTCGCAGTTGCAAGCGCATTTGGGCAAAAAAATTTGGAGAATTTTGTGGTTGATGGCACAAAGTGGAATCAGGACTTTGTGAGAAATAAAATTTTCAAGAATCTCAGCACCATTAACATTCCTATCTTCCAAAAAAGGGTGAGGATGGAAGATGGGAACCAAATTGAAGAGGTCCTTTGTTGTAATGAAGTTATAGCTAAACGACAAGAGTTTTGAAAAAATTGAGTTGAGATATTGAAAGTCTTGTCTCTTTGTATGTTTTTAATTCTATCCTTAGGACTCTGAAACAGATTTAAGATGCGACTTTGATGAATAGAAGTTCAATTTATATTGTAATTGATTTTTGAAATACTTACGTCTGAGGTTAAATTTGAAATGATAAATTGGATGTTCAAATTAGAAATAGAATTTTGACCAAAGTGTACTTAATTTCTTTGACAGTTTATTGAACCAAATGTAATTATTAAAATATAAAGAATTATTAATAAGGAGAAATTTCTCTCCTTTATCTTGAAACAAGGCTCAACACTTACAGAGATGCTGTCTCTGATAATTGGCGAAAACTTTTAAAAATCGAAATTTTTCAAAGGAAATTTTGGCAAAAATTGGAGTTTTTTGGAAGTCTTGGAGTGGTGATGCTTTATTCATAGTAAAAAAATTGGGTATCTGGAGGTATGAAGAAGAGTTTAATCAGCTTTGCTTCAAGGCTTGTTTATTAGGACAATTCTTTGGGTGAAAGGTATGAAATATTTCACAAGAATTTGTGAGAGGAAAAATATACAGATGTTTTGAAAAATAAATTTAGAATTAAAATGATATTTTCGAAGAATAAATTTACTTGAAAATTATCAAAATCAAAAAGTTGAGAACAAAAAATAAATTAATTAAAAATATTTTTCAAAAATGTAAAAGAATCAAAATAATAAATTCAAATTTTCTTTGATCGAAAAAAAAACTTTTTTTGAAATTTAATTTTCAAAATCTTTTCAGAACAAATTTCTTCAAGATTTTTGAGCTAGAGATAAAACCCTTTAAGTTATATCGATATTCACAACCTCAAGCATTCACTAATAAATCCTCAGTTTTCTCCTTCTCATCCTCTTTCATTGTCAATTTTTTCTTTCTCAAGAAGAATCCAAGAGATCTTCGATCTCAAGTTCAAAGAAAAAAATTTTTCTCTTGAAAAATACCCTATCCTCACATTTTTTCTAGAAGAGTTTAGCTTTGGGAGTAAATAACTCTAATCTGTTCCAAAAGCACGACGAGGTCATCACTTTTTTTTTTTAATTCCTCCTGAAAACAGATTGCTCTAAATTACTTGAGTTTACTCCCTCGAATTTCATCCTTTTATTAACGTCTCTTAAACAAGATTTAAGAAGAGTGGTCACAGTTTCCAATGAGCCATTTCTTCTCATTCTAGAAAACTTTTTTCAAGCACTAACTCCAATTTTTTGAGCATCCGAAATTTTCATAAAAAATAATTTTCCACACAGATTCTCACAATATCCAATTATTTTTCTGATTCCTTTGAAGCCAAAGATATGTTCAAAATTACCAGGAGCTTTTTCTCTATTCCTTCCAGGTTCCCCAAAACCTCCCATCTCCACCGAATTATCCTCCGCTATCCCCCTCAAAGCCCTCTTTACTCTCTCCCAATCGCCCATTTCTCTTCTAACCAGCAAAAACCCAATGAAAGCCAAGAAGACAGTAATCGAACTTTTCCCAGCCTTTCATTCCTCTTACACTGAAAAATAGAAGAAGAGCAAGAGTATATAAAAAGAAAGAAGCAATTAGAAGCCAGAGAATTACAAGACTTAAAGAAAAAGCTTGACAAAGGCGATGCTAATTTCTCATTATATTCCGAACTCTTCAAAATCGTCCAAAACAAGGTCTTGTTATTTGTCTTGCTTGGCGCTGGCTGCTTCCTTGGCTACCAATTCTATACATTTACTGAACGAATTCATGATCCTATTGATAATGAGAATAAAATCGTCTTCTTAAAATACTCCTACGGTAGAGAGATCTTTCAGCTGAATTTTTCCTTACACACCAAAAATAGAAAAGAAATTAGCAAAGGCGATGGCTGATGTCTTCAAAAATCATTTTACTATCATGCCAAAGGCACATCCTGCGTATGCGAAACTCGATGAATTATACAAAAAAGTCCAAGAAAACGCTGACCTTCAAGTACAAAATAACGCTATTCAGTCTCTCAATAAACCATTTTCCAGGCTTTGAACTTGGCATTTAATGGTGATATTAACATTATTGACCGTGATGATACCATATTTTTCCTTTTACCAAATGGCTCGCTCTTTATCAGCTCAGTAAAACTTTTTTGAATGTGAGAGAATAACAATTTCTAAAGGGAATTCTTCCATTTTTGAAGGATGATAAGAGCTTCATGTTGTTAATGATGATCGAATTGTCACATATTTACTTGAGAACAAATGCCCAGAATGTGAATTTGGCTGATGTTTGGAAAGTGATCCAAGTGAAGAAATTACAGTTTAACGCATCGAGAATAAGAGACCCACAAATTTATAACATGGTAAAATCGCTCAATTTCTTGACTATTTCCAAACAACAAGAAGACAAAATGGTAACAAAACGAGTTTATTACTGATATTAATTGAGGTTTTAGATGCAAATAATGCCAAGTTTTATGGAGGTATTGGGGTATAAGGTGGATGTGGAGAAGGATATGAAGTCATTGTTGGAGAAATTGAGCGCATATGATAGAAAGATAAATAGCGATAAAACTGATGTTGACAGAAAGAGCGAGAATTTCTTCAGAAAACATCCTGCGCTTGAATATTAATGATATTGGGAATTTGGGAATATTAAAGTTTTTTTGTTGTGTGAGTATTTTAGTATGTTTGTAAATCAGATCTCATAGTATTCAAATCTGTAATAAAAGTGAAATTCTTGTTGATTGTGAAAGAGAAATTTTGAGCTTTTTGCTGAAAATTCAAATTTGAAGGAAAAGAGAATATGATTAATCAAAAGAAATTTATTAAAGAATATAATTAATTCTTTGAAAGATTGAATAAGGGAGTCATTTAAAAGTGAAGGTAAGAAGGTCAGATTGATCTTCTGGTATTTTTATGTAATGAGCCCGTGAACTATGAATTAAAAAGAGAGTCTTGTGTTGTGATTTTAAAATTCAAAATGAAAAAGGAGTCAAAGTGATTAAAATATTTGAAAGAAAAATCGATTTGAAAATTAAACAAAAATTGAAAATTAAATTGAATTTATTAAAATTTCTCTTGGAAATAATATTTAATTTTTCATTTATTAATCTCAATAATTCAAAATTCGAATTTTTATCCTTCAAAAATTCATTTAGTGAAAAAATTTTATCTCAAAAATATTTTTTCTTTGATAAATCCTTCAAAAATTTTCCCCTCAAATATTTTTTCGTCAAGGCTAAATTCCTCCATTTCACATCTTGTCTCTCTTAGATAAGCCTTTACACAAACAATCTAAATCCTGTCCAGAAAAATCTTTTTCTTTTTCTCAAGACTCAAAGCGCTCCCCAAAGAGCCAAAAATCACACAAAGTCTTCTTCTCCTGCCCTTATTTTCCCAAATTCTTTCATCTCGAATCAAGTCTAAATAAAACGTTCCAAGTAGGAAAAACTCTATTTTCATTTTTTTATAACTCCTAAAATTCGACTACTGAATTAATTGACGCACAAGTACATTTGCTCCAACGAGTAATGACCTACTAATACTTCATAACATCGTCATTCTCAAACCTTCCACTCTCTAAAATTAGCAAATGATATTCATAAAGTAAATTGCTATTTTTACTACTGCTCCGCTTATTTTAGAATCCACAATCCAAACCTACAAACTCCTCTCTTATCCTAGTTTCAATACACTTATTGTCCCATTCACTCAACGCTTCTCCCTTTTTGCTCACGTTCTTTTTGAAGCCCAAAGACCCTTTATGCAAATTTCTTTAAAGGGAATTTCCGAGTCTCAGTCTCTCGCAATCTCCTTGGGCCTCAGATCTTCTCTAGTCCTCATTATATCTTCCGAAACTTTATTCGCAAGTTCAACCCTAATTATATTATCCTCAAAAGAGTGTTTCAAGCTATCTCAGTATTTAACAAAATAATTAATCATTTAAACCCTTCATATTTCAAACTCCCATCCTAATAACCTCTCCTCACTTCATTTCTTCTCACTGTCTCTGCAATCGCCATCCCTTCAACTCTTTCTATCCTCATTTCCTCCTTTTCACCCCACCAAGTCTCTAAGTTCGCCTGCTTGCTAACCCCAGATCCAACAAAAAAGTCTTTTAGACTCTCAATAAAAAACCGAAAAAATAAAATAATTTTTTGTTTGAATAACTTAATACAACACAATATCTGATATATCCTCTTCTAGTTTATGCTTAAAAAAGGTATCCTTCCCTTCTCTTTCCATATCTTACCCACCTTCAGCTTCAACTAAAGAGACCAAGGAGGTTCCTTTCATGACTAAAGAGGACTTTCTCGACAGATTCTATGACGGAAAAATTGGCTACAAGTAAATTTCCTTCCAGTATCTTTTTACTTGACCTTTTTTCTTGCTTCTCTTCAAGTTTCCTTACACTTCCTAGGCTTCCCAGTAAATACCCCGAAAACTTTGCTCTCTGTACCAGCTATGTCGAAGGCAAGAAAGAAATCCCACTCGCCCATCGTGATAAAGTCGGATCGATCCTTAGAGATGCCTATAATGCCCTCAAACCGATCATAAAGTAACAATTATAGTCAGAAATTGATCGCCTTACGTTTTAAATAGAAAGTTTAGGTTAAGTTTGGGGCTCCTTATTGAGTCACCAGTGAGAAATAAGGGTGTGGCATGGACGAAGAAAATCAAGATTGATTTTTCAATGCCTGGCGTCAGCGGATATCGTAAATAAAACCACAGTTTCTGTTATTTTTCAACTCTTTATAGGTGAAGAAGTGGTGGCTTTTACTAGTATGGTTCAGATAAAGATCAGGAACCCTGAGTTTCCTCAGAACCCAAAAAAGTTTCTTAATAAAACTTCAGTGTTAGCAATCTTGCTTCATGAACTGGCTCATATCAGGCATATGCATCACGGAATCAGATTTGCCATGTTTTTAAAACAGCTCTACGACTACGCTATGATGTAAAAATAGATTGACTTTAGAGCATAATAGTAATGCTTTAAAAAAGGCTAGGTATCTTCCCTGAAGGTGAAGAACTCATGCTTCCAAGTTCTCGTCAATGGGAGCGAAGAATGTTCGAAACAAAAGGAAGAATGTCCGATGAAGAGCTTCGCCGTTTCTTTGAAACTAACCAGAATGATACTGATGATAATGAAGACCATCACGATGAACGTGTCAGCGACTATGAACGCAAGGAGGTTAGCGTGAATCCTGAGCCTGTTCCTCGTAGACGCAAATTCTTTGAAGAAGACTCCAAAAGAACAGAACCTAAGAAGAAAATTGAGAATAAAAAGCCTGAAAAACCTGCCACAAGGCCTAGACCTAAAAGACCAGAAAGGATCGAAAGACCAGAAAAGACTGAAAGACAAGAGCGAAAAGAAAGGCCAGGGAGAGTTGGAAGGACAAGAGGAGCAGCTGCGGCTGCGGCAGAAGGAAAAGTGGTGATGATAACAAGAAAAGCGACGTCAATGAAGCCAAGAACAGGGGCTTCTTTGTTGGATTCAGCGAAGCCGATAAAGAAAATAATAACGATAGGGCTGCCGGAGATAAAGGCGAAGGCAGCGCAGAAGGTGATAGAGCTGAGTAAGACGGTAGAGATATTGAATAGAAGAGCGAGTGCTGGAGAGAATAGTGGGGTTATTCAGGTGGAGAATCAAGGAAGGGAAGTGGTAACAATGGCAAATGAGACAATAACAATAGCGAATGAGACGATAGAGATGGAAGTGGAAATGAATGAGGCTGTTGGTAATGGAGAGAATAGTCTCGGTAATATTGTTGAAAAAGAATGTGTGATCGATGTCGCTGTGACTGTAAATAATTAAGATAACCTGAGGAGTTAAGATATGTATCTAATATACAAATAATGAGAGAATTCATTTAATTCATAAAAATTGATATATTTCATAGAGAACTTCTATTTTTTTACTGTACTAAAAGATATATCAGAAAAATTTTTCTTTCACATCGTATTATTGTAATTCATTATATTTAAATAAACCAAGTTTTTCTTTCAAGTTTTTGATGCATTTTTCTCAAGATCAACTCTTTTATGTTGAGAAAAAATTCACTTTTTTTTCATTGTCAACAGAAAAATTTCTTCAAAAAATTCAAAAAGCTTTCTTCAGAAAAGAAAATCTACCTTCATTCAAATTTTTCAGGTAATTTTTTTAAGAAGAAATTTCCTCAAAATTCTTGTCAGAAAAAAAATTTGCCCCAAAAATTTTCAAAGCACAAAAGTCTTCATTCATGAAACTGAATGTTCTTCTCAATTTCTCTCTTAGTCTCGAAGACATCATCCACAAAGGGCGCTATGAGCCTTTTTAAGCTTTTAATTTTCAAATCAACACGCTCTCAGCTCATGGCTCATTTTCTCAATGGGCCAAAGGCAAACGTTACACTTGACGATTGATTAAAAGAACTTCTCGCAAGAGAAAAAAATTTCAGCTTTGAATAAGTCCAAGAAAGAGAGAGTGAATTTAAATTTCTAGTCTTCTTGTCTTAAACAATGAACGAGACGAAGTTTAAATCAAAAAGACAATCAATATACCATACAAGCTGAATTTTTAAATTTTGAACATACTTTAATCAATTAACGATTTCATTCAAAAAAATTTCAACAGCATGGGACAAACAAGTAGCAGCCAACATCCAGGATTTGACACCAGTCCTTATTTACGCAAAAGGCCTGAACTTCGCGATTCCGATGTCCACGATATCAAGACTATGTTTGACACTTTAGTTCCTGTTCGCGGCGTAGTTGATATTAATGATTTAGAGATGATGTTTACCAACTCTTTTGAAATGCAAATGATAAAGGAGAGATGTGGAGCCAAAACAAAGTTAAACTTTGATGAATTCTTTGATGTGATCTCAGGAGTCATTTTGGAAAGACACAAAAATTTCAAAAATGTCGATTGTGAAGCCCAAGAAAAAACTGTCCAATGTTATTGTTCTTTGAAGGATGACTCTCATAGACCAAGCAAAAAACACAGATTTGAAGCTGCTTAATTGCAAACTTCATAAAGACGAAGTTTCTTCGTATTATATAGCTTTCTCTACTTGACTCGTTTATTTGAATTGGAGCATATTTTGAGTTATGTTACTGTTATAAAACCCATTCAGAATCATTCTGTATCATTTGTTAGACTTTATATAATCGCAATTTCTCTATAAAAGAATTAAAAAAAAAAGACAAAAATTTGGGTGCCTTTATAACTAACCAGGAAAAAATTTCAAGTAGAATTTTATAAAATGCCATGAAGAAGCTTTTTTTCCTTCATAACGCATCCTTGACTCTCTTTCCATAAGATAAACTACCCCCTTTTCACAACAGAGATATTCCCAAAAGGATTTATAAGTTAAAAGAGTTTTATTCATAAAGCATAAAGCTTGAATAAAAATACAATTTCTTTTTCAAAATGCAAAAATTGCCTTTATGTAATATATAGCTCTCAAATTTATTTAATAATATATCAATCTACATCCAATATAGATTTTTCTTCATGTTCTTTCTAATAAAACAGCTCTCTTTCATTTACAAAAACAAAATTATTCCTTTCCTTTTTCTTTTCAATAATATTCATCATAATATTCCTCATTTCCATAGCCTCCTTGATTTGTGGCATATCCTTGATTCTTACTATAACCTTGGTTCGTACCATGGCGTTGGCTATAGCCTTGACCATGACCGCCACCATTTGACATGTAATTGTTTATAATCTCTCTATTCTTCCTATTCTCACGTTAATATTACGATTCCTTTTCTATCATTCATACCCTTCATTTGTCGTAGGCTTAAAGGTATAATCCTTGGCCATCTTTTCTTTCAATTCTTTTGCTACCTTTGAGTCTCTTATGGACTTTTTATTGCCCTAAAGATTACACAATTACTCCATAATTCTCTTCATCAAAGTACTTGGGACAATTTGAAAGGTTGAGGAGTGGTGAATCCTTCATGTTTTACTGCGTTGTATTTCTTCTCAATGCCGAAAACTTCTTCTTCTCTTTCCTTCTTCTCTTGTAACAATTTCTTATGCTTGTCTCTCATTTGCATAAACTTATCAAGACCAGCCACACGAGCTTGAAGCTTTGGCTTCAAAATCTCTTCTCCCACCTCTCCTTTGATCTTTGGCTTAAATGTACATTCTTTCATCTCATTATACTCTTCCGCCCTATTCAAAATACTCAATGAAAGAACTCTCCCTTTAAATACTTTCGTTGTTGATCATATTTAATTTCTTTCTTTTTATTCACTAACTTCACATTGTCCATAATCTGATCCTCTTTTGAATATAACGGCTCCACGTTCTCGTATTTTTTATTCTTGTTGACTTGTGGCTGGAATGAACATTGCGTCAACATATTGTCGATTGATTTCTCACGAAGGATTCTCAAATGCTCCTTGGCGTCTCTGTTATATGCCAAATCATCTATTGTCGTCTTCCTATTTAATAGAAATTTAGCTATAGTGCCTCTCACAAACCATTACTTTCCAATGTCTTTAGAAATTTGATTGATTTCAGGTTTGAAAGTATATTGCTCATAGTGCATTTTTTGCATTTGTTCTTGGAAAATTTCCTTTTTCACTGCATCCTTCTTGCTCAATCTTTCTATTCTTTCAGCTTCACTCTCATGCACTCTTTGTGGATCAGCTTCAATCAAAAACTGACTGATCTTATTGATCTTTGGTGCAAAAGTACACCCTTCTTGTGCAATAATTTCCGCCGCTCTCTTCTGCTGATTCTCTCTTTGGATATCAGCCAAGATATACTGTCTAGTCACCACCTCCTTTTGCATCACATAGAGATCATTATTTGACAAAATTGCGTCATTTGAGCGTGAAATTGGGTGCACATTCGGCTTGAATGTACATGTTGAGGTCAATTGTGTCTCGTACTGTTCGGCTTGTTTCATCTTTTTATATACTTTATCCGCTGCGTCTTTCATCAATCTTTCTGTAACATCTCTTACTTGTTGCTTTGCATCTGCCAATATCTGGGTCTATTCTCGATAAGTATCTGTCTTAAACAAGTTTTCTTTATGTACATGTTCGTTAATGGCAGGCTTAAACACCATATCTTTATTGTTAGTTTCAGCTTCCATACGAAGTCTCTGAAGAAATTCTTGCTTTTGTTTCATTATATCTCCAAGTCTTTCATGTAAAGGCCTTTGGGTAACTTTGTCTCCCTTTAAATATGCCACAGATTTTGATACATCTGGCTGGAATGTACAATCTTGCCCATCATCGCTTCTGATATGTTTCTCCTAATTGAATTATTTTCTGAATAAAGTCACCAAGAAAAACCATTTCTTTCATCTTTTGTTTCTCCATTCCATCTGAATACAAACGATCAGTCACAGTCCTAAAACAATATTTTCAGTCTAAACTCGTCAATTAATATATACAGAGCTTTAGCAGAAGCGTATTTAGAGGAGTTGATTTCGAAATCCTTATTAATAGTGGGCTGGAAAGTGCAGTTCTCTTGGATCTAAGCATCCAATATTATTACTCATAATACAAAAAAGAGCCGTACCTCTTGAGCTTCTTTATCATATTTTCTCTGCTCTCTTTCTTTAATAACGTCAGCCTTTGGCTTCAACAGTCTTTCCCATTGCTCTTCTTTACTTATCTCGATCTTCTTTCCTGCATCTCTGTAGATATCCTTTGGCAGTTCAGTAATCTCTGGATGAAATGAAAATTTCGGCTGTAAATTCTCTTGACTTTGTCTCATTGCTCCCTGTTTACAGTCATTCAAAGACTCTCAAGTATACGTACGGTTTGTTTATTGGGTGATTTGAGGAGTGTGCTTGGAGCGCCAAGTCTTTGTCCGGTGACTTCCTTCAGTTCACCAGGGCCGCTGTAAAATTATTTTTCACACAAAAGGATGAAAGTTTTTATACTATCTTCTCACAATATTTCTGAATAATTTGGTATCTTCGCTTTGTCGGAGAGCTCCAGTATGCTCCTGTGATTCATGAGTTCTGTGCTGGCCTAAAAGAAAAATAATTAATCGTTAATGTTTCAATAAAGAAATAAGAAACCTCTGGAATTGGAGTGAGTGTATTGATAATCATCTTGAGGGTAGCCGTAATCTTGATGGCTGAATTCAATTGGGTGGTATTGTTCAGTTAGTTCAAAAGGTTCGCTTTCCATTTCGATGTGATTTGAGAATCAAGTCTTGAGTACAACCGAACTTTTTTGAAAAATTTTAAATATAAGATAAGTATTTGGAGTTTTATTCAAGAATTCCTGAATTGATTATTTGAGACTTTTTTTCAAATAATAATTATGAAAGGAAAAAGTGCAGTCAGGCCCAGGAAAAATCTCAAAAGAAACACATATTGAAGGAGAACTCAAAAATTTTCTTGGCAAAGACAGGTAGAGTTGTTAAAAATAGACAGAAAAAAGTCTTTTTCTTCAATTTTAGGAAAACCTGTTCATGATGCACACCAAGAGAAAGCCATTCTTTTGAGATTTTTTTAGTTTGTTAGCATAATGTTTTAATGGAAATGAATGCCAACAAATAGAGATAGTAAATAACAACATTGCACAAAATATAAAATACTATTTTATGTGCACATTTCACATCTGATCTGGTCATTAAGATGACCCGATTTATCTATTATTACACATTTAAAAATAAACCTAATTTTTTCCTCTTTCATTATTCCCTTTTTCCTTGATTCTCTTTAATTTAAAGAGACATCATATCATTAAAACCACAACCAAAGCTATTTCTCACCCTCCACTTAATGGAGAGTGTGCTGATATTTATTATCGTAGGTGGTATTGTGTTCAGTGAGGAGCGGGACAGACTGCATTTCAAACTCTTTATCCTTCTCCTTTTCTTTTTCCTGTAGATGAAGGAACTCATGAAATCTATTTCTAATGCGGTTCCAATAGTCTTTCATTTGTGTGCGCGTATGATAATTCATTCCATAAATCACAAAGTTTATCGTTCCTTGAAGCTGTTGTCCGATGATATCCACCGTCCGAATCGGGCTTTTTGGTTCATGAAAATTCTCTAAAAAGAACCATACGTAGCACACGAATACCCCGAGTGGATACAGCAACAACTCATACAAATTGCCTGAGAGTTTTATATTCCCTTCACGCGCCATTTTTCTCTTTATATATATTATCAAGAAACTGTATATTCCAAATGTAATTATGAAAGTCATAACCAAAGGAAATTCCAAAATATGCCTTGCTGTATCCGAATTAGGCTCTTCTGTTTCTATATCGTACCAGCAGAGCAGATCCAGGTATTCGTGAGGGAATAAAAGGATGAAAAACAGCACGAAAATGAGAGGGGACACCAGCACTGCCATGAATGATTTATGAACAAAATTCTTTCCAGGGTCAGTTTTGCCGGTCTTTGCCAATAACGACGTCGTTAAAGCAAACACAATGGCTAGACCACAAGAGACCATCCGTGTATATTGGCGTGTCGTGCTGAGAAATGTCGGACACTTCTGAAAATACCGATCAAATGTAAAGAAAATTCCCATAAATGCGTAGACGAGATCCGATAAAGCCATTGAAAAGACAAATTTCGAAAGTGTTGTCTGCCGGGATCTGTATGTGACCATTACGATGGTAAGAATTAAAGAGGAGGTAAGTGAAATGATTGAGGGGATGAGAATTGCAAGTTTAAAGAGGGTATCATTAGGGGAATCATCGAGGGGAACAGGGGTAGCAGAGGAAGACATGGAAGCAAAATATGAGGGTAGGATGCCCAGAGGTTGAAAGAGACCTGAAGGTGGGATGAACAAACGGGGCAAAGAAAATGCGCTGCTTTTTAGGTGATTTTGCAGCAGACTGCTAAATAAATTTTTTTCTTACGGAAATTAAACAAAAAGTTTAGCCAAAGGAATTTTTTCATTCTTTCAAACCATACCTTTTTTCTTGTTGGATACTAAATATCAAAGACTGAAGAATCAAGATTCTCACACTCTCTCTTATTTCACTTTTTTTTTCTGCTAGCTTGAATCTTCAAATCAGGAAAAAATGGCAAATTTTTGTATTGCTTATTATAATAAACAATGAAAAGAGACTGGAGCGTTTCTTTTAGTTGGAAAATTTTTGAAGAAAATAGAAAGATTTGAATAATTTTGTCCCCAAAAAAATTCAAAGTGAAGCTGGCTAAAGTGAGTTTTTAGCATTTTGTTGAACTTTGTTGAAAAGTAACAAAATAAAAAAAATCGCGGGAATCAGGCTTTATAAATTTGATATTCTTTTGTTCAGTAAATTATCGAGGGCTATAAATTCTAAAGCGCCTTTTAGATACTTGAGAGTAGAAGAATGAAGCTCTTTATTGATGTTTTCCCTCAAGATGAATAATTTTCAGTTTTAATCGATCAATCAACCAAGCCGTTTCTCTCTTTCTTTCATAAAAGCGTTTATAGAATATTTCATTCTACAAGAGCCTTTCATTGCCGAGAATTTCGAATTTAAATGGGCCAATAGACAGCATTACTCCCCTCTTTTGTTCGATTTGTAATTTCGAATTTTTTTCTGTTGTGAGTAAAAATTTTATCTTCTGGTTAGAATTATCGAATATCATACGATGTCAAAAATGACATCAATCCGGTTTAATTGACTCAAAAAATAGAAAAAATCACATCTCAATTTTCACTTTTTTATTCACGTCATAGAAAAAAATCTTCAACCTCATTCTCATTCAAAAAAAAATTTCCAAACTTTTTGTTAGAAATGCTGATCTCTAAGTATTTTAACATTATAAGAAAAAACTTTTGACCTCTAAGGCAAGAAAAATTTTTTGCGAGACTCAAAAGTGTGTCTTCGTACCCTTACGAATATGAATAAAGGACTTCGAGCTAATTTAAAAGAATTCTTAAAAAAATTTCAAACTTCTCTTTCGTATGAATCACCTTTCTTTCCCGTCGAGACCCTAAGTCCATCTAACCTTCAACATTTTTTTCAAAAGAAAATTTCTTCATTTCTCCCATGGATTAATCTCAAAATGATTGGACTTTCCCTCAGAAAGTGCAATTTCTTCAGATTACTCTGTAATCCCTTTGGTGATTTTCTTTTTTTGTGATCATCCCTTTTGGAAAAATATTCCCACGACATTAAGACTTCTCTCTGTGTCTTTAAAAATCATCTATATCTCCCAATGCAGACCAAAACCTTTCCTATCCCGCTCTATTCGAACAAAACACACCGTTTACCTTGGTTTACCCGAACACATATAAATCACAAATCCATATCTGAGTCTAACGAGCCCTTATTCCTTCCTATAAATCCAAGCTCTGAATAGACAACATCAACTGGCACCACCGACCTTCCGACAACTTCTACTTGTCTTGAAAATTTCAGATGACAAAAAGAGTCAAGAATGTTTGCACTGAGATAAAACGAAATTTAAAATAATTAACAAATATTATACAAGCTTTTTATCAGAAAAACTCACGTATTTCTATTTCCGATTGGCCCCTCACAATATAAATAGCAATCTGATGACACAAGACTTTTTATTATTAATAAAATAACCCACGATATTATACATATCCCCATCCCCATCATATGGATAAACTACAAGAATTTCAAGTCCAAGCTACTGAATATTGCTTGGCAAATGGTGAAAACGTTTGTTTAAACTTCAATATATCCCATGAAAACTCTTCTCCTTCTGACACTCGTCCTAAGAACTCTAATCAATACATCCTTTTTGTTCTTGATACCAGTGGATCTATGGCTGGTACTGCAATTTCTACTTGTAAACAAGTCCTCGAAGAAATGTTCCAATATCTTTGCAAAGAGCTTGGCAACACCAACTTCGATCTTATTTTATTCGATACTCAACCCAGATTCATCGAACTCAAAGATAAATCTCTTGAACAACGTCTTGAAGCTGTCTACAGAATCTCTGCTGGTGGTGGTACTGCCTTTATTCCTGTCTTTGACCAAATCAAAAAGCTCGTCAAGCCTAAAAACTTTGAGTCAGTCAAGCAAACCTCCACCCAAAAACAAACCTCTTTAAACCCTGAAAAACTCCAAGATGTCAGCATTGTTCTCCTTTCTGATGGTCAAGCAGAAAACATTCAGACCCTTCAACCTCATATCCACGACCTTAACGAGACTTTCCAAGCTTTTACTCGTAACACAGAGTTCCATACTCTTGGTTTTACCCGTGGTCATGACGCTAGAGTCCTCAATGAACTCACTCTCGCAGCTACTGGACAAGGAACTTTCCAATTTATCGAATCCTCCAAGGATATTAAGGGCGCTATGGACGCTATTTCTGGGTTATTTGCCAGCAAGAAACTCAATGGAACTCTTTTGATTAATGGACTTCCTGAACCTCTTAAGGTCAGTTTTGAAGAAAACGACGCCTCAAATGAAAATTCCAAGAAGTGGGAAGGCATGGTCTTCCTTGATATGCCATATAAGATTTATGATCAGGTCAGAGATAGCATCAAGCTCTTGTTACAAAAAGGAAATTCTCTTGAAGACTGCTCTGTTTCTATCAAAAAGGAAGAAGTTTCTGCTGATGACAGAGTCAAGACTATCAGACTTAACCTTCTTTCTATGCATGAAAACCTCAGAAAGATCACCTTCAAGCTTACCAAGCAAAAGTACTCCCAAGAAGAAGCTGAAGAGCTCAACCAAAAGCTCAACAACTACAGAAAGTCCACTGATGATTTTATTAGAGAAATCTTCAAGATCAAAATCGCTGAAAGAGAACCTCTTTTTGAAATGGTCGAAGACCTCAAAAAGTACCTCTCTACCTTCAACGACCTCATCCGTTCCAACTTTATCACCCAACTTAACAATGATCAAATCGCCCAGCTCAACTCTATGGCCTACAGAAACGTTACCCGTAAAGGCCTCCTCAAGAAGCTCGACAAAAGAGCTCACAAGGCCGTTCCAATCATCAACGAAGCTTTTGAAAAGACCAAGAAGATCTCTCAAGAAACTGACGAGTCAGCCCTTACCACTAAATATCAAGATTTGATTGATAAAATCGGCTGCTGCGCCCTTACTTGCTACAACTTTGTTGAGGCCATGAAAGACGAAGATTGCTTGTGCATTACTTTTGACATGATCAGACCAGAAATCGCCATGGCCGATGCCACCAGAATCACTATCAAAAAGATTTATCCCACCATTATGTCCGCCCGTGCTTTCATGGACAGCGCTAAATACGCCTTAAATAAGGACTCTGGAGCTTCAGGAGGTTTCAGTACTGAAACTCAAGGCAGTATTGTCAAGGGTGTTGGCTCTGAAAACATCACTGCTGTGCTTCCTATTTATATTTGCAAAGAGCATTGGGATATCGCTTCTTTGTTAATGAAGCCAATTCTTGGTTGGGATATTACTTTGGATCCTGTCGGATATTCCTATTTCCAAAAGAAAGTCGTCCCATTCATGTTGCTCACTCATGCTATGAAGACCAAAGTTGAAAACCCTGGCAGTGAGTTCAACAACAGAGTTTATGAATTATTGCTTGAGACCTGCTTACAAATCATCAAGGACGATATGGTCCCAGAATTCGAAGGAACTATGAAGGAAGACGTCCTGGCTATCTATGAAAAGTACCTTACTGACGGCTCTGTCAGAACTTTAGATCAAGTCCAAAACAGTTATGTCCACTTAAGTCACTTATACTGCTTTGAAAAGCTCGGACTGATCACCAAGCCAACCAAGCAAGACTTGCTTTTGACCTTGAAATTCATGGCTGAAGAAGAGCTCAGAAGAAAGCAAACCGATTGGGATGCTAGTATGTCTGGCAAATATGTCAATGAGCTCCTGACCATTGATGTTGAGAAGTGGCTTAAAAAGATTGAAGAGCTTGAAGAAGAGGAAAAAGTCTCAGAAACTGAAGCTCCTTCTCAAGGAGAAATCGTCAAAGAAAAGCCAAGAATCCAGATTCCAACCTCAGAATTCCTCAAGGGATCCACCTTTGAGGACCTCAGCGAGCCCCAAAAGAAGGCTTGTAACGAGTACCAAGAGCTCTACAAGACAATTTACCAAGAGCTATTTGTCTGGCTCAAGTACTTCTTCCCTGAAGATGAGCTCAATTTGGAAGATTATTCGACTCTTGAAAAGATCGGAATTGACACTCCTGCTAAGGTCTTGAGCTTATATGTCCAGAATAAGCTC
>Ga0182738_1002927_pt1 | contig 19869 bp, 21 predicted proteins | sample eDN5th30CBELigMG_FD_128876 | JGI IMG/M metagenome (GOLD analysis project Ga0182738, IMG submission 128876) | Enriched Miracle-Growth compost microbial communities from Emeryville, California, USA - eDNA 5th pass 30_C BE-Lig MG (version 2)... ... | reverse complement strand
TGTTCCAAGTTCCCTCTGTGAACCAATCATGGATCTTGTCTCAAGCAAAGATAAATCCTTTGTTTTATTTGAAGGAGGTCATGCAGGTCTCGTTGCAAATTCACATATGCCAGAACCAATGGAGAATTGGCTTAGAATTCATAGTACTCCCATTTAATTATAAGCCGAGAACCCCCTCACTAAATAGAGACGGGGTTCTTTTGCTGCTTATTTATCTTTTGCTATTGTTATTTCGTACTTTCAAATCTTTCCACAAATAGCGCAAGGGTTCTTGTCATGGCACCGGTTGCTCCTGGCTGGCCTAAATCTGTTGCTTTACTTTGTGTAGAAGTTCCAGCAATATCTAAATGTACCCATGGAGTTTCTTCTGCAAATTCGCCAATAAATGCGCCACCCATAATCGCATGTCCAGCGCCTCCTGGTGAATTATTTAAGTCAGCTATTGGACTATTTCGCACCAATTTTTTATGGCTTTCAAATATAGGCAGTCTCCACATTTGCTCTCCAGCTTCATAAGAAGCTTCTAACACTTTTTCAAATAAAGATTCATTGTTCGTCATTGCCCCAGTTGTTTCCATACCTAGTGCCGTAATTACACCACCAGTGAGCGTTGCAACATCAACAAGATAATTAGCGCCATGATGTTTCGCATAGGTTACCGCATCTGCTAAAACTAAGCGTCCCTCTGCGTCTGTATTTAATACTTCTATCGTTTTTCCACTCATCGATGTAATAACATCATCTGGTTTAAATGCATGGCCGCTTATCATATTATCAGTCGATGGAATTACTGCAACAACATTTTGTTCTGGTCTTAGTTCACCAATAACTTCCATTGCACCAAGGACAGCTGCTGCTCCACCCATATCTGTTTTCATGCCGACAATACCTGTTTTTGTCTTGATAGAATAGCCGCCTGTATCAAAAGTGATTCCTTTTCCTACTAAGCCTATTACATCTTCCCACTTTTCTTTTCCCTGGTATTTCAGCACAATCATTTTAGGTGGCTCTGTTGAACCTTGGTTAACTGCAAGGAGTGCACCCATACCAAGCTTTAGCATATCTTCTTTTTCTAAAATTTCTGCTTCAAATCCATATTTTCCTGCTAATTCTAATGCATAATTAGCTAAATCTGTAGCTTTTAACATATTGCCTGGTAGATTAACGAGTGTACGTGCTGAGTTTGTCGCCTGTCCATACACATACCCTACTGTAAGTGCTGCAGAAACTGCCTCTTCTTCCGCGTTGCTATATACCGTTATTTCCTCTATCTTCTTTTCTGGCTCATTTGACTTTTGCTTATAGCCGACAAATTCATAGGTTGCTAGACCAAATGCCTCACTAGATGCATGAGCAACATCCTCTGCTTCATTTTCTTCCGTAACAAAGGAATCTAAATAAATGGCCGTTTCCACCCATTTTTCTTTTGTAATACGTTTAAATGTTGCCCCAAATATTTCTTTAAGTTCGTCAAAAGAAAGCTCTTTTTCTTTTCCTAATCCAACAAAAACAATTCGTTTTGCTCCAATTTTCCCAAAAGTATGTATAACAGTAATGGATTTTTTCTTTGCTGAAATATCTCCATCTTTTACTAGAGTGGTTAACTCTCCATCAAAAAGTTCATCTAATTGCTGAATCTTTCCTTCTAATTTAATAGATTTGTCAAAAAGGCCGACAATAATACTTTCATGGTTATTTTGAAAATCCCATTCTTTGTGATAAGAAAACATATTTCCATTCCTCCATTCTATTTCTTCCTTTATTATAACGAATTTATACAACATTTCGTATACCTAATTACTTTTCTTCCTTTCAACCTTAAAATATTAACGGATTTTTTTCGATTTTAAGTAGAAAGCACGATATTTGGTTATGTTATAATAAGATAAGTGGAAACATTCCTTATAAGCAAGGATAATGCTGTCCTCAATAATAAAAAAATGGAATTGCATTTTCTTCTCTCAATCGCGCAGAAAAAATAAATACAGAGAAAAATCATTCCACTCTTTATTTTCTATGCTCCACTGTCTACCTCCTTATTTCCATTAATATTCCTTATATGAAAGATTAGTAATGCGTTAAATAAGGTATACATACTAAAAGTACAGATTCTACAACAGAAATGATGAGGTGTTATTTATGGAATTACTAGCTAACTTCCCTTTATTTGCGAGCCTAATTGCAATTTTTTTCGCACAATTTGTCAAAGTACCGATTACTTTTTTTGTTACCAAAAAAATTGATTGGTCTCTGTTAACTAGTACTGGAGGCATGCCAAGCTCTCATTCAGCTGCTGTAACTGCCCTTTCAACTGCTATTGCTCTTCAAACAGGATTGGATTCACCGATTTTTGCTGTTGCAGCGATTTTTGCCATTATCACCATGTTTGATGCTACTGGTGTAAGAAGGCAAGCAGGGGAACAAGCAATCGTTTTAAATCGCTTAGTAAACGATTTTAATAAATTTTTAAATGATGCAAAGGGATGGCAAAACAAACCAGAACAAGAGAAAAGAAAAGAATTAAAAGAATTATTGGGACATAAACCTATAGAGGTGTTTTTCGGAGGAATAACGGGCATCTTATTAACGCTGCTATTACATATGCTTATTTATTAACAGCTCCTACTTATAAAAGTAATTATATAAAAAAGGATGCCTTAGAGGCAGTATTCCAAACAAGTTATGTACATTTGCTTGGAATACTGTCTTTTTAGGGCATCCTTTTGGATTTATGTGTGATGTATTTTGCTTATTTATTTTCTGCCTTCGTATACTGTTGACGGAATACTTGCATCGATTCTTCTTCATTCAATGCACTTAATGTCTCTTCTGTTAATTTACCTTTACCCATTTCTACTATGTATACATCTAGTGTTTTCTTTCCCCATTGGCTATAGACATCTTGTACTGTTTCATAGTATAAATCTACTTTATTTCCATTAATTGCTGAACCAGTATCAGCAACTACTCCAAATCCATAATCAGGGATGAAAAGAATTGTCCCAATCGGAAATACACTTGTATCTGCTGCAATGGTACTATATAAATCTCTTTTTACTTTTACACCTGAATACGTAATCCCAAATTGGGGGTGACCTGGGTTCTTCCCAGTTGATTCATATCCAGCCGTATAACCAGTCGCTACAACTCGCCTTGTTGGATATTGTGACCAATCTTTCATATTTTCCAACAATGGTGGCTTCCCCGCTACCTCTTTACTGGAGGAGATTTGTGTTTTCTCCACCAATGCTTTTTTAAAACTCTTTAATGCTACCCCAATTTGCTTTATTGTATGATCAAACTGACCGTTCGTCTCGCTTGCCTCTGATTGTTCATAATTATTATTACTAAAATTTATCGCACTTGCCTTAACACCTGATATTGACTGAAATGTAGTTAGTAGAGCTGCCATAAAAAGTAGCACCATTCCTACTCTTCTAAAAAACCTTTTATAAAAATTCATACTTTTCACTCCTCCCAAAACTATTCATTTCCCATATTCAAAGAATTTATTCATAAATAGTTAAAAAGAGGAACTTTTCTCCTAGTAAAATACCAAAAAAAGCTAAAAAACTAGGTGCTTAACTCTCTTAAACACTAAAATTTTTTATATTTGTACCACTAATCAAAATGAATAGAGCATAACGGAATAAAAACAAATTATAGTAATTTTTCTATTAATAAAAAGGAAAAGTGTGGACCTAGATTACTAAAAAAACTAAGTTTAAAAAAGTGAGAAATCATAATCATTATGATATGATAGCTTGTAGATTGAATCTTTTTGTAGGAGGGTTTTAGAAAATTGGAAGAAAATCAAACCATTTATGATATAACAGTTATTGGTGGTGGGCCAGTTGGAATGTTCACTGCTTTCTATGGAGGGATGAGACAAGCAACCGTTAAGATTATCGAAAGTCTCCCTACACTTGGCGGCCAGCTGACAGCGCTCTATCCTGAAAAATATATATACGATATTGCGGGCTTCCCAAAAATTCGCGCCCAAGAGTTAGTAGATAATTTAGAAGAGCAAATGAAAAAATTTGAGCAGTCCATTGTGTTGGAACAAGCTGTTCAAACGGTTGAAAAGCAAGGGGATGGTGTATTCAAAATCACTACAGATAAGGATGTCCATTATTCCAAAACCATTATTATAACTGCTGGAAATGGCGCATTTCAGCCTCGTAAATTAGAATTGGAGCAAGCGAAAGATTTTGAAGGAAAAAACCTTTATTACTTCATCAATGACTTAAATCAATTTGCAGGTAAAAAAGTAATGGTATTTGGCGGTGGAGATTCTGCTGTAGATTGGGCATTAATGCTAGAGCCTATTGCTGATACAGTTTATTTAGCACATAGACGTGATAAATTCCGTGCACATGAGCATAGTGTAGAAAATCTTAAAAATTCAAAAGTTAACATTAAAACACCTTATATTCCGTCTGAATTAGTTGGAGATGAGGAGATTAAACAAGTTATTCTTGAGAATGTAACAACACAAGAAAAAGAAATTATTGATGTAGATGCAGTCATCGTAAACTACGGATTTGTTTCTTCTTTAGGTCCAATTAAAGAATGGGGCTTTGACATTCAAAAGAACTCTATTGTTGTTAACAGCAAAATGGAAACAAATATTCCAGGGATTTATGCAGCTGGTGACATCTGCACATATGATGGAAAAGTTAAATTGATCGCTACTGGATTTGGCGAAGCACCTACAGCTGTCAATAATGCGAAAACATATATGGATCCAAAGGCACGAGTACAGCCGCTTCATAGTACTTCATTATTTAAGTAAAAAGAAGAATTATTTAAAGACTGATGATAATCGTTCCCTTTCTGAAAAGGAATGTGATTACACTCAGTCTTTTATTTATCTATCTAGAAATTTAAAAAACACCACTAATCATTCATGATCCCTCTAAATGAGGGTTTCAATCCTGATATAGTGATGTTTTTTTAATTTATATTAGCATTCCTCAGGTGTCCCAGCCACTTTCGCTGTACGGAAAGATGACCCACAACCACATGAGGCAATCGCATTAGGATTGTCGATGGTGAAGCCTCCACCCATCAGGGATTGCTTGTAATCGATTTTTGTACCCTTTAAGATTGGACCATCATTTTGATCTACTAATACACGAATACCAAATTGCTCAAACAATTGGTCATTTTCTTCTTTTTCCGGTGAGAAGCCCATTCCATAAGATAATCCACTGCAGCCTCCACCTTTTACTGCTACTCTTAAATAAGAATTTTCTTCTTCATTTTCCTTCATCATTTCTTTTATTTGAAGAGCAGCGGCTTCTGTTATGTGTACGATTTCTTCTGTCACTGTACATTCTCCTTTCGTCCTTTTATTATTTTCTATTATATACCTCCCTTTAAAACTACTCAACTGAATGAAACGGAGTAAAAGATTGGTAATAATATCTTTTCTCCTTTATTTGCTTTCCTTCACACACAAACAAGGACTATATACCTATTTATAATATTTATATAGGAAAAAATGCTTAAACAGATGTATAATTAGGATATATACAACATGAAATTATACCTATCGATAAAGGAGGGAGACGCTTGAATAAGATCAAACCATTATTTGACAAACAATGTACTTGTTTACTTTGCCAAACTAAGTTTACTACAAAGAAATTGCGTACAAGATTTGTTAAATTGAATAAAATGGATTCAGATTTCTTTCCTATCTATGATGAGCATAATCCACTCCTTTATTACATAAATGTGTGCCCAGCTTGTGGTTTCTCTTACAGTGATGACTCCAGTCGTTATTTTTCACAAGAAGGCAAGATGGCACTTATTGAAAAAGTTAGTTCCCACTGGATTCCACATTCATTTGATAAGGAACGGAGTATAGAGGATAGTATTAAAACATATAAATTAGCTGCTTATTGTGCTTCTGTACGAAAGGAAAAACATATTACCGTCGCTGGTCTATATCTCCGCATTGCATGGCATTATCGCATGCTAAATAATACAGAACAGGAAATCCGTTTTATTAACCTTGCATTATCAGAATATGAAACTTCCTATTCCATTGGTGATTACCAAGGTACCAAAGTATCTGAACTAAGGACTATTTATTTAATAGCAGATCTTTCAAAGCGTACAAATAATTTAGAGAAAGCTACTAAGTTTTATTCGAAAGTAATCGAACAGCAGAATAGGACCGTTGAAACACAAATTGTGAAGCTAGCTAAAGAGAGCTGGCAGGAAATGCGTGACAGCCAAAAAACCTTCATATGAAATCATATCTATCAGTGGAATCTGTTACCACTCACTCACTGATAGATTTTTTATGCAAATGGGTGCTCCGCTAAATACTGATATACCTTTTTCACAAGATCTTGTGAATCTTCCCCTTTTATTATTTCTCCATCTACCAAAGCAAAGCATGACTCCCCGCAATGTCCACAGTAACCTAAGCAGCCATAATCAATTACATCTAAAGAATTATCCTGCTCAAGAATTTCCTTTGCTTCCATTGCCCCAGATGAAAGGTTGCTGAGGCAGAATTCAATTAGTGGTTTAAACAATTCAGCTCACCTCTTTCTTACAATTATACTAGGTTTTCGTGTAGCTTAAGCAAAGAATGTCCAATTATCCAATAAGAAAAAAATTTTTGAAATATAGTGCTGCAAACATTATGAACTGCAAAGGGAAAAGTCATTTTCCTTCTGTAAATATGAATAAACCTTCCTAACCCTTTAATATACTCTATAAGGAGACAGCTCCGACTTTAATGAACTATTTCATACAATAGATACCGATAATTGTTAAGGGGGGAAAGAACGAAAAAATTAGTAATATTAGGCGGTGGGTATGGTGGAATGCAACTTTTATCCTCCATAATACCCCATTTACCATATAATCTAATGGTCATATTAATAGATAAAGTTCCTTTTCATTTTCTTAAAACGGAATATTACGCTATTGCTGCTGGAACTGTTCAAGATCAAAGCCTACAAATTCCTTTTCCTAAACACCCTCAAGTCAGTATTATACAAGCAGAAGTAGAAAAAATTGATTTGGAAAAAAATAAGGTATGGTTATCTGATGGAAATCCAATTGCATATAATGATCTAATTATTGGGCTTGGCTGTGAAGACGATTATCATCAAGTGGAGGGAGCAGATAAATACACACATAGTATTCAAACAATTAGCAAGTCTAAACATACACATAAACATCTTCAAGGCTTGCCCGATAATGGAAAAGTGGCAATTATCGGCGGTGGGCTAAGTGGTGTTGAATTAGCTGCCGAGCTAGCAGAAAGCAAAAAGCTACAAATAGCATTATTTGATCGAGGAAATGCCATTTTATCCGCCTATCCAAAAAAGGTAAGAAATTATGTTGAACGATGGTTTGAGACAAAAAAAGTTATCGTTTATAAAAACAGTGAAATTACTCGTATCGAAGAGAATCTTGTTTATAATCACGGAAGCCCCATGCCTTTTGACTGTATCGTATGGACTGCAGGAATCCAGCCAAATAAAATTGTACGTGCGTTAGACGTAGAAAAGGATAAGAAAGGAAGAATTTTTCTCTCCAAATATCATCACCTTCCAAGTAATGAACATGTATTTGTTGTAGGAGATTGTGCTAGTTTAAATCATCCTCCTAGTGCACAGCTTGCTCGAGGACAGGCAGAGCAAATTGCCTTTGTTCTCATTTCTAAATGGCAAGGTAAATTGCTTCCGTATCATATGCCTCCTATCAAGCTAAAAGGTGTACTGGGCTCTTTAGGAAAAAAAGACGGCTTTGGGCTTATCGCCAAAACCGCTCTAACTGGAAGAATTCCACGTTTAATAAAGCATGGTGTCCTTTGGAAGGATAAAATAAACAAAGCAAAATAACCGATTAATAAAGGAGAGCCGTTTTTAATTGATACACTCTATTCTTTATCACATTTTAAAAACGACTCTCCTTCCCTTTCGTCTATATGCTCGTATATCCATATTTCTCGAATTCTGCATAAATTATCTTTAACTTAGGATTTCCTTCTCCAACTATTTCTCCCTCGACGACGACGACTGGATAAAATAAGTCTTCCTCTATTATCTTCCGACAAAATTCATTTTTCTCTTCTTCATAATTTGCTTGAAATATATCATAATAATTAATTTGAAAGGTTTGTTCTGGAAACTTTCTGCTCAATGCTGCTTGAAGCCACTCATACGTGTCTTTTGAAGATGGCAGATTAACACAGCTCGCACAAATTTGATCTGCCCCATAAATACTTACTTCAATCTCTTTTTTCAAAAGATTCCCTCCCTAACTATCTATTTTCTTTTACTGTTATCGTATTGTTTTAAATAAATCCATTTTTTGTTTATCAATTCATGTTTCTTGATTATAGATTTTTCATCCTAATGTGATTATAATAAATAATAGGAAAGGAGTCGATATGTATGCAAGAATTAGAAATGAAAGAACAAGTACAAGAAGTACTCGATAAATTACGTCCATTCCTTTTAAGAGATGGCGGAGACTGTGAATTAGTTGATGTAGAGGACGGCATTGTTAAACTGCGCTTACTTGGCGCATGTGGAAGCTGCCCAAGCTCTACCATTACTTTAAAGGCTGGTATTGAACGTGCTTTATTAGAAGAAGTTCCAGGAATTTATGAAGTAGAGCAAGTATTTTAATCTTTACAATATGGAGAAGTAGCAAGAGGATGCAGTAAGCTGCATCCTCTTTTCTTTTGCTTACATTATTTTATTAAGCATCTGTTACAATAGCCCCGGTACAAAGACTGCCTTCCTTGTCTATTTCCAATGGCAGAAAGCACATTTCAGGTAATAACGGGGTTAAACCCTCAATTAAAGCATTCATTTCTCCAGGTCTTACAAAGCATAGCACAGTCGGCCCTGCACCGCTTAGAGCAACACCATAAGCACCAAGCTCATAGGCTTGCTCCTCCAATATTTGCAAATGTGGCACAAGTTCTTTTCTATAAGGCTGATGGTACTTGTCCTTCTTCATCATCTTCCCTGCAAGCTCTAGATTACCTGACAACAGGGCTGCAACTAGTAAATTAGATATTGCACCTGCAGAAACAGCTTCGCCGAAAGATAGAGTACTCGGCAATACGCCCCGTGAAGATTTTGTTAACAGTTCTTCCTCTGGAATAACCGCCAACACTTCCAAATCGATGGAGTGGATCGTTTCTGCATCCACTTCTTCCCCTAATTGACACCCTATTACTAAACCGCCAAAAAGGCTTGCTCCTACATTATCTGGATGTCCTTCCATTTTAGATGCAATTTCAAACTTTTCTTGTTTCGTCAAGCGTAAGTCTCCAACTTGATCCGCAAGTTCAATTCCCGCTACAATGGCCGATGCGCTCGATCCTAAGCCCCTTGCTAGAGGGATATTACTAGCAACTTTAATCTCGCAGGGTGAAAGAATAGTTTGAAATGATTCTGCAACCTCGATAGCTGTTTTAACAATGAAATTTCTTTCATCTTGAGGAAATTCCTTTAGTTCATCCGTTAACGGAATAACCTCCCAACAATCACTTCGGACTACTTCTAATGTTAGATATAAATTTAACGCTAAGCCAATACTATCAAAGCCTGGCCCTAAGTTAGCCGTACTTGCTGGCACTTTAATAAATAGCATTTCGCCTTCGTTCATATATGAACGACTCCTTTGATATGGTTCGCAACAGCCTTCTCATCATTTGGTAGAACTACTGGCTTTATTGGACTAACATCAATAGCTGTATTTGGATCCTTTAAGCCATTTCCTGTAAGAATAGCGACAATTTTACTTCCTTTTGGAATTTTTCCACTTTGAATATGCTTATACACACCGGCAATGGATGCACAGGAACCTGGCTCAGCAAACACACCTTCTTTAGCTGCTATTGTACGATAAGCAGCTACTATTTCTTCATCTGTTACTTCATCAATAATCCCCTTTGATTCTTGCTGTGCTTGAACAGCTAACTTCCAGCTTGCCGGATTACCAATGCGAATCGCGGTAGCAATTGTTTCTGGATTTTCAAAAACACGATTATGAACAATCGCGGCCGCTCCTGCTGCCTCAAAGCCATGAATTTTCGGAAGCCCTGTTTGCTTTACTTGATGATATTCTTTAAATCCTTTCCAATATGCACTAATATTCCCTGCGTTTCCAACTGGGATTGCCAATATGTCTGGAGCTCCTCCCAATTGATCACACACTTCAAAGGCTGCCGTTTTTTGACCTTCTAAACGATATGGATTAACAGAATTCACTAGTGCAACCGGCTCTGTTTCACTAATTTTTCGAACCATTTGTAAGGCTTGGTCAAAATTCCCTTCAATAGCGATAATTTCTGCACCATACATTACCGCTTGCGCAAGTTTACCCATCGCGATTTTCCCTTCAGGAATAACTACGATACAACGCATTCCTGCACGAGTAGCATATGCTGCAGCTGCTGCCGATGTATTACCAGTAGAAGCACAGATTACTGTTGAGTTACCTTCTTCTTTAGCCTTTGCAACAGCCATTACCATTCCTCTGTCTTTAAAAGACCCAGTAGGATTCGTTCCTTCTGTTTTAACATAAAGCTCTACGCCCCACTCTTCCGACAACTTATCTAGCTTAATTAATGGCGTATTTCCTTCATTTAATGTTAACATCGGTGTTGATTCATTTATTGGCAAATATTCTTTATATTCTTCTAAAAGGCCTTTCCATCTCATTACTTTGTACCTCCCTCAACTCGGTATGAACTTTTGACTGTTCGGACAGATCTTAAATCCCTTAATTCTAATAATATATTTTCATAGTTTAATAAAGAAGCATGATGTGTAACTAGGACGATTTCCGCCAACCCTTTTTCCTTCACTGGTAATTGGAGAATCTTCTCAAAACTGACTCCATGTTGAGAGAAGATGGAGGTAATTTCTGCAAATACACCAACCTCATCCTCTACTTGCAGACGCAAGAAATACTTTGAAAATCTTTCATCTGGATCTTTTAACTTCTTTTTAAATTGTGGAGCAATTGCTCCCTTTCCGTTTACACCCAATCTCATATTTTTTAAGACATTAACTAAATCCGACACAACTGCTGTTGCAGTAGGTAAGCTTCCAGCACCTGGACCATAAAACATCGTTTCTCCTACAGCTTCTCCATAAACATAAACAGCGTTATATTCATTATTAACAGATGCTAATGGGTGACTGTCTACGATAAAGGTCGGCTGTACACTTACTTCGACTTTTTCTTCCTGCCTTTGAGCGATACCAATGAGCTTCATTGTGTATCCCAACTGCTTTCCATACTGAATATCTTCATCTGTTACATTGGTAATTCCTTCTACCTTCACATCTTCTAATCCTATATTCATAGAAAAGCCTAGTGTAGCTAAAATCGTCATTTTTCTAGCAGCGTCCAATCCTTCTACATCTGAGGTTGGATCACTTTCTGCGAAACCTAATTTTTGTGCTTCTAATAAGACATCACTATATGGTCTTTGCTGTTGACTCATTTTCGTTAGAATAAAATTAGTTGTACCGTTCACGATTCCCATCATTTTGATGATTCGATCAGAAGCTAATCCATCAACTAATCCCCTTAGTATAGGAATTCCCCCAGCAACACTGGCTTCATAAAATAAGTCACAATTATTCTGGGAAGCTGCCTGCAAAAGCGCTGCTCCATGTACAGCCATTAAATCTTTATTTGCTGTGACTACTTGCTTTTTATTTCTTAGTGCCTTGAGCAAGATGTTCTTTGTATCTTCTATCCCACCCATTACTTCAATTACCACATCTATTTCAGGATCATCCAAAATATCATTTGCTTCCACTGTTAGGAGGATGTCTTTTACCTCTACATCTCTCTCTTTATTGATATTTTTGACTAGAATTTTTTTTACTTTCACCGGACAGCCAACCTGATGCATAATTTTATCCTGATGATTTTCGATAATTTTCACAACGCCCGATCCAACAGTTCCTAATCCGAGTAGTCCAATTGAGATTGTCTCCATCTGCTTCCTCCCGTTGATGTTCTTTTTACGAGAACAACTGTCTTTGTATAGTAGACATTATAGTGTTTGATTCCTTTTTTTACAAGGGGTGTTTAACATTCTTTTGAAAATTTATATTTTTTTTATAAGAATGATTAACTAAATTTTCTCCCTAAAAAAGGAAACAACCGCTCGTTTACTTATTTAATCTATTATAAAGGAATTTAATGCAATACTAAAAGGAAAATTATAAATTTTATGTATTTTTAGATTTCAGCATAAGATTACATTTTCGATGTATTCCTCTGTAACGTTTGCACTTTAGCTACTTGTTTTCTCGATAGTAAAAAAAGACCCCATTAAATGTGGCGTACAGCCACGTTAATAAGGTCTTATTATCACATTGTCTGTTTATAACCAAGTAACAATCGGTATCTTCATTGTTTTTACAGGAACTTCTGTGTTTTGATAAAATTCCTTGAGAAATATTTCTAAGTCTCTTGATTGATTGAGCATTTTCTTTAGCCTTTCTTCTAGAAACAATCGATCTGCTTCATGTGTAGCAGAATAGTAATTTTCCACACATTCTACATAATGAATGGGAAATAACAATCTTGCATAAATTAGTCTCCATGCAAAAGAGCTTAGCGGCATAACACTTTGATATTCCTCATAAAATGTTTTTACTTCTCTATGATATGTTTTAATATTTCTAAAATAACGGTCTCTTGTCCATTCCGCAAGATCTCTTCCACAATGATCAAAAACCCAATCAAATGGATTTTTAATATAATATTCCCCTGCCCACGTATCCTTTGTAAAACGATTATAGCAAATCGTTCCACTATCCACTGAATTGGGATCATCATCTAGCTCTGTATCGACAAGATACTGGATTGCATTCTCAGCAATTCCCATATAATATGGAAAAGATTCTAGAAACAACTTATCGAATTCACTTTCCGGTTCTTTATATAACATACCATTCCAAAAACCTTCCATCTGATCCATTCTTTGTTCCCACATGCTCTTCCATTGGCCCATCCTGCTAATTTTTTGCACACCAAATTGCACCGTTCTTCCTCTAAAATGAAACTTTCCGAGCTTTCTTCCCAACTGACGCGAACGAAAAGGCCGCAACCGATTATTCATTATCACACAATAATGCTGTTCATCTATTTCTGTATATTTCTCTCCTTCTTTTGACTCTAAAATCATGCTAACATGATGGTCTCCAGTTTGGTATATATGTGCTGCTATTTGGTCTCTTTCTGCCAGCTCATCTTCCTCTACCCTTCCAACTGGAACGAGTGTATATAGCTTTCCTTCATTAATACAGGCTTCATAATGCCCAATTCTCGTTTCTTCTTCTACTTCAATCCCATATTTTGCAGATAAAATATTACGAATCATGCTTCCCCCTCCTATCCTCTCTTTTAGGAGTATATGATGTTGTATGTAAAAACTTGTTAAGTGGATTAAATTAATGAATATCAGACTTTAAGGAAACAATAGGGGAGTATAAGGAACATTTATCGACTTTCATGCATATAATAATAAACACTGTGACTACATAGTGAATAAACAAAAGAAAAGGTGAAGTTCATGTCATTAAAAGACCTAACAGAAAAAACAGCAAGAAAGTGGTTACATGAACGTGGAGTTAACATAGAGGATATTGCGAAGCTTGTATATATATTACAAGAGAAATATCATAATGATTTAAAAATGGATGACTGTATTCATAATGTGGAACGTGTCCTGTCAAAACGCGAGGTACAAAACGCTATAATTACAGGGATACAATTAGATGTGTTAGCAGAAAAAAAACTATTAGAATCTCCACTTCAAGAAATTGTAGAAACAGATGAAGGACTTTATGGAGTGGATGAGGTACTTGCATTTTCTATTGTTAATGTGTATGGCTCGATCGGATTTACGAATTATGGATATGTCGATAAATTAAAGCCAGGTATTTTACAAAGGCTTAATGATAAGAGCACTGGAGAGTGTCATACTTTTTTAGATGACATTGTAGGTGCCATTGCAGCAGCAGCTTCCAGCAGACTAGCTCACCGTGCAAAAGGGGAAGAATAAGGCTAAAACAGCTGAATAAGGACATTTCGAAACAAGTAAACAATAAGTATACTTTGTTTGCGAAGCGTCCTCTTTTTAACCTAATTATTTTTTTACATCCCAATCCATTAAGCTATCTACCGTATAAGTTGGCTGGATGGAGTAGTCACCTAATTGTTCTTTGGTAGTTACACCTGTATGGACTAAAAGTGTATCCATATTTGCATTCATTCCTGCCATTATATCTGTTTGATAATTATCTCCTACCATCAAAACATCTTCTTTAGGCATGTTCAGTAATTTGATTGCTTGGTCAATTATAATGGATTCTGGTTTTCCTATCACGATTGGCTGTTGTTGTGTACTCACTGTGATTACAGATGTAACAGCACCATTACCTGGCAATAATCCCCGTTCAGTTGGCAAAGCAGTGTCACCATTTGTACTCACAAATTTTGCTCCATTGCGTACAGCCAGACAAGCTATCGTCAGTTTTTCATAGGTAATCTTCTGGTCAAGTCCAGCAACTACATAATCGACATTTTCAGAAGTCTCAACAAGCTTTAAGCCTTTTTCAATTAAAGCTTGTTGAAGCCCTACTTCACCAATCATAAATACGCTGGCTTCTGAAGCCCTTTCCGCAATATAATTTGCTGATGCCATTGCAGAGGTAAATACCTCACTTGCTTTTGCTGGTATATCGAATTCCCGTAGCTTCTGTGCTACCTGTTCTGGCGTTTTTGTTGAATTGTTTGTGACATATAAATAAGGGATTCTTGCGGCAATTAATCGTTTGACAAATTCAGCAGCCTCTGTAATCACTTCTGTACCACGATACATTGTGCCATCTAAATCGATTAAATATCCTTTATAAGCTTTCATTTATCCAAAATCCTTTCTAATGATACATTTTCATATACATTAATTTTTAAATGCAGACACAGGACCGAGTTCATGAATTAAGTAATCCTTCACAGACGGGATAAACGATTTTATCGAATTCATATTTTGTGCAAATGCAGCAGCCAATTTCTGATGATTGATATCTGTATAATGGTGTACAAGCTGTTTTCTCCACAGAATAAGCTCTTTCATGTCTTCTGCTATTCCTGTAGTAATTACTTTTTCATCTGTTAATATATCTACAATATCATCATAGCTTCCAGGGTCTCTCATAATAAAACCGTCAATCATACTATTTCCCACATCCAAAATTACTTCAATCATTAAATGTGTAATTCTTTCCAATGCCACTTTTTCCAAAAAAGTATTCCAAGTATCCTGATTTTCAAATTGACGGATAAGTTCCTGGTAATAGCGTAATTGTTCATCTATTTTTTCTCGGTCCACAAAATACATAATTGCGACTTCTCCTTCCGTGCCTTATGAGATTTGTAAGTGATCACTTAAGCTAGTTGGCCTGGCATAGAAATATCCTTGAGCTAAATCAACTTTATTCTTTGATAAAACAGAGGCTTCTTCTGCACTTTCGATGCCTTCTGCAACAACAACTGAACCTACTTCTTTAGCGATGAGAAGCAGCCCTTTTAGCATTGATTCTTTCACTGAATTTTTATCAATATTCTGGATAACAGACCGGTCAATTTTGATAATATCTGGCATAATTTCACTTATAGAATGAAGGCTTGCATAGCCTGCTCCTGTATCATCTACCGCGATTAAAAAACCAAGCATTCTTAACACTTTCAGATTATTAGAAAAATGCTCTAAACCTTCAAATGAATCTCTCTCCGTAATCTCAATCGTTATTTTTTGGGGGGAAATCCCTTTAAATCGACGGATAACATTTTTAATATCTTTAATAAATCTTGGATTGCCTATTGTAACAGGTGTAAAGTTAATAAAGATATTGTGCCTCCATTTTGTATGCTGAATTTGTTCAAAAGCTTTTTCCAGAACAATCATTTCAAGATCATACAAGAATTTTGTTTGCCTTGCTAAGGAGAACAATTGAAGAGGATTTTCTAATGCCGTTCCTTTTGGTCCTCTTGTCAGCATTTCACAGGCATGAATTTTATTTGTTTCTACATCCATAATTGGCTGGGCTAATAAACAAATACGCTTATGGGCGACAATATCGCTTAATTCATGGACTAATTTATTGAATTCTGTATCAGATCTTTTATGTGCCATTGCAAGCGCTAATTCATAAGCCGTTTGAATGGCATCCTGAAGATAAGTATATTTTTTCTCGATAAACATATACCCAGAATTAAATACAGGTTGAACCCTCCCTGTTTCTCGAAAAACTCTTTCAACATTATGTATAATACTTTTTATTAGATCATCCAGGAGTGGTAGGCATTCCGTTCCTTGCTTCCATTTAATAAACATTGTCAGGCTATTTGGGCTGAAATCATGAATAGCCATAAATTCATTTGAAACATCCAATGATTGAATCGTTGCACGAAAAGACTTTTTTAGAAACCGAATATACTCTAAAAAATCCCGCACTTCTAATTGTTGCTTGATTCTATGTAAATTTATTATATCAATTACAACAACGGTCACCTCATATCCATTCTTCATTGCTTTCTCTACTTGATGAATAATAGGGTCTCGTAAAACAAATGAGGGTGGAAAATACTTTATACATTTTGCTGGTAACAATAATTTCCCCCAATTGAATAACCTTGAATATATATTTTCTTGATATTTCATAGCTCCATTCCTCTCAAAAGCCAACTTTTCCTGTTACAAATAAGCATTTTACATCTCTTGCGATGGACTTTTCCTTTACTTTTTGTGCTTACAATTCAAGCAATTACTTGCAAAAAGCAGCACTTAGGAATTTTTTAAATGTAGAGTAGAAAAACATTAAAGGTTTACCTTACTTGTAAGAAACGGTTTATAGATATAGATTTATTTAAAAAATCAAGTAGCTTATGCCAAGTTACAATAATAAAAGCTATATCCTATTAAAACACCGCTTCAAAACAGACCCATTTCTCATTTTTTTCAGAATGGAAGCTCCTTCTTCAAGCATAATCGGAAGAATTGCTAAATACTATTTCGTTTTTTTCACTACAAAATATGCACAGCCAAAATTACAATATTCATACAAATACTCTGTTAATGTACTTATTTTTGTGTCAAAGCTTGATTTTTGATTATTGTCATCAAAGAAACCACGTAGTCTTAATTGTCCATAGCCCCAATCTCCGACAATATAATCGTATTTTGATAATATATCACTAAATCTATTTTTAAATGCTTCTTCATTAAAACCTGATTTTCTTTCTTCAATCAGTTCATAACAATTGTTATTAATACAAACCAATCGTATCACCTCAAAACCTATATGGATTTCATATATATAGTCTAATCATAATATTACCCACTTTCATTATAACCTTAGGAAGGATATTTACATAGCAAAAGCAATAATTTCTTCCTATAAAAAACAGAATTTTTTATTTTTTATGTTTTAATCATTTTGGCGAATCGTGATTTATGTAATATAAATAATTCCATTAAATATATAGGGGTACACTTAGGATCCATGAAAAACTCAAAAATTTTTTCCGCTTAGACAACAAAAAAGACCCCCAGAAGGGATCTTTTTTAAGCTTCTTTTGCATGTTCAGCCATTTGTTGATTCTTTTTCGCTTCATTCACTTGCTCATCTGCATGATAAGAAGAACGAACTAATGGTCCTGCTTCACAATGGCTAAATCCTTTACTTAATGCAATTTCTTTCAATTCTTTAAATTCATCTGGATGATAATATTTTTGCACTTTTAAATGCTTGGCAGTTGGTTGCAAATACTGCCCTATTGTCATAATATCAACGTTATTTTCTCTGAGATCATCCATCGTTGCAACAATTTCTTCTTTTGTTTCTCCTAAACCGATCATAATACTAGATTTAGTCGGTATAGTAGGCTGCATTTCCTTTGCTCTGCGTAAAAATTCAAGGGAACGATGGTATTTTGCTCTTGCGCGTACTCTAGGGGTTAATCTTTCTACTGTTTCAATATTATGGTTCAAGATATCAGGTTTAGCATCCATTAACATACGTAGGTTTTCTTCTACGCCTCCCATATCGGAAGGTAGTACTTCAATGCTGGTGAATGGATTTTTTCTGCGAATGGCGCGAACCGTTTCTGCAAAAACAGCTGCACCGCCGTCTTTTAAATCATCTCTTGCAACAGCAGTAATGACGACATGCTTTAAATTCATCGTAAAAACAGAATCAGCAACTCTTTCAGGCTCTTGCCAATCTAGTTCTGTCGGTAAGCCTGTTTTTACTGCACAAAAACGACAAGCTCTTGTGCAAGTATCTCCTAGAATCATAAATGTCGCTGTTCTTCTTACAGCCCAACATTCATGGATATTTGGACATTTTGCTTCCTCACAAACTGTATGTAGTTGTTTTTCCTTCATCATTTTTTTCAAACCTGTATAATTTTCATTCGTATTCAACTTAATTTTCAACCATTCAGGCTTGCGTAAATATTCTTGTTTTTTCTCTGACACCATATTCATCTCCTAGTAAAATAATTTTCATCATTTACCTAAAAACAGTATTGTATAACAATATCCAATCAGAAAACTTTGTAATGTTACACATAATAGAAGGAATTCCCCACTTCATTTGTCACTTTAACATAATGCAAATACCTCTACAAGTTATTGATTATAAAGATTACCATTAATTGATAATTATTTTTTTCCTATTACTTCACAAAATATAACGACAGAATATGAAGGGAGGGATTATCTTTTGCGCAGGTTCATGTTTTTAATCATTATACTTATGTTTTTACTACCTAACACTGTCACATACGCGACTGAAAAAACGAATGATCCTTATACGAAACGAATGGAACTGTATAACAAAGTCGAAGCGTTGTATCAAATACCTTGGTATTATATAGCGGCTGTCGATCAATATGAGAGAAATATTCGCTCCGCAAGAAAAGATATCCCAAAAGCAGAAGGTCTTACTGGGATTTATTTTACAAAAGAAAAATGGGCAGGCATTATCAATCCAAATTCCGATGATACCAATCCTTTAACCATTCCTTTATTTGGAGGACTGGGAGCAGATGGTAATGGAGATGGAAAGGCAGATCGATTTAATGATGAAGATATCCTCTCCGCATTCTCTAATTATATAAGCCAATACGGAGTGGATGAGGATAACTTTAGAATCGGTTTATGGAATTACTATAAAAGAGATAAAACAGTAAGTATCATAATGGGAAAAGCTGCAATATATAAACATTTTGGAAGATTAAATTTGGATGATCACGCCTTCCCTCTTCCGTTAAGAAGTAATCATAGCTACCGAAGTACTTGGGGGGATGCACGCGGCTGGGGAGGAAAACGTATCCATGAAGGAACCGACATTTTTGCAGACTATGGTGTCCCTGTGAAAGCGACTTCCTATGGTATTGTCGAAATGAAAGGTTGGAATAATTATGGTGGATGGCGAATTGGCATAAGAGATATTAACAATAACTATCATTATTTTGCCCATTTAAGTGGATTTTCTAAAGATATAAAAGCAGGTATGATAGTCGAACCAGGTATGCTAATCGGAGGGGTTGGGAGTTCAGGATATGGACCACCAGGAACGTCAGGAAAATTCCCGCCACATCTGCATTATGGAATCTATAAAGATAATGGATATACAGAATGGTCTTTTGATCCGTATGCTCACTTACGATTATGGGAAAGACAAGAACAGATAAGTGCACGAAATAAAAAATAAAAATTTCGTTAAGTTCGCTGGCGATAAGATGAATTTGCTCATTCTTATCGCCATTATTGGTGCA
>Ga0182738_1002926_pt1 | contig 19876 bp, 16 predicted proteins | sample eDN5th30CBELigMG_FD_128876 | JGI IMG/M metagenome (GOLD analysis project Ga0182738, IMG submission 128876) | Enriched Miracle-Growth compost microbial communities from Emeryville, California, USA - eDNA 5th pass 30_C BE-Lig MG (version 2)... ... | reverse complement strand
GCTGCATAACATGATTAACGCCATGGCAACTGCCGCGGAGCAAGGGCAACGCATCGCGCTGTGCGACGCGGCATTTCCCAATGGCGCGGATGACGCCTTGATGGCGCTGCTGGATAAGCGCAATTTGCTGGGCAGGCTGTGCGCCTTTGCAGCATGGAACACCGCCAGCAACGCGCTGGGAACGGTGATCGCGCAGTGCGCGGCACTGGTGGCAAATGGTTTTGAGGCGAAGGAACGAAACCGGCAATTTGTGCTGGAGCGAATTCTGGATGATTGGATTTATCAGACACGGCTGCGGCCACAAATGCAAAACCGGGCGCGGCAGGCCGAAGTCTCTTCGTTAAATCTGGGAGCATTCCAGGAAGAATTGCGCAAACAACTGGAGCGCGAATTGCGCGGTTATGGCAACCTCATCGCCAAACGCCATTTCAATATGCCGCTCGGCAATCTTCAAGTGGATTTCCCCTGGAAGAGAACCTTTGAAATACGCCTTACGCTGGCAAAATAAAAAATCACGCACGCAGGGCGCGCACAAACGCCCGCACCTTTTCGGGACTTTTGATGCCGGGAGATTGCTCTACTCCGCTCACCACATCCACCATCCACGGCCGCACTTCGCGGCTGGCCTGCAGGGCATTTTTGGGATTTAATCCGCCCGCCAGAATCACTTGGTGATGCTGCGCCACTAATTCTTTGGCTAATTCCCAATCGCTGCGCAAACCTGTTCCGCCATAAATGGTTTGCTGATGGCTGTGCGCTCTGGAATCCACCAGCACTGCTTCCGCGCCGGCGGCAATGGCCGTTTGCGCCATTGCCCAGGCGTCTGCGCCAGAAACGGCTTTCCACACACGGATATTTTGTTGCGCCAATGCGCTGATAATCTCCGCCGATTCATCGCCATGCAATTGCATCGCATAGGGATTTAATTCCCGATGAATATCCAATAACTCTGCCAATGGCAAATTCACCGTGACCGCAATGAGCGGCAATGGCGACTGCATGCGACGCGCTTTTTCGAGCGGAACATGACGCGGCGACGGCGGAAAATTGATGATCATTCCCGCATAATCGGCGCCCGCTTCCGCAGCCAGATTTAAATCAGCTTCGGAAGTGTTGGCACATATTTTTATGAAGGGAAGATTGGTAGACATGGGGAAAAAGAGAACTTCAGTGGGGGCCGGCCTCCGTGCCTGCTAATCATACATCAGCTTTGCTGATTCGTTATTTTAAAACGGCAATAAGGAATGATTTCTATTTAAGCAGGCACGGAGGCCTGCCCCCACTATTCCGACATTGGAACTAACCATTAAATCGATTCATGGCCGTTTCGAGGCCTTCCATGCAGAAGGCTTCAACGCAATCCGCGGCGCGGGCGATTTCTTCATTCAGATCAACCTGCTCCTCTGCCGTAAACTGACTCAGCACGAAGTCCACGGTTCCACGCTGGCGGCGTTCTTCGCTGGAAGGCATTCCCACGCCGCAGCGCAAGCGGGCATACTCTTTTGTCTTGAGAGAAGCCGCGACCGACTTTAATCCGTTATTACCGCCATCGCTCCCGGAAGCGCGCAGGCGCAAACGGTTCAAGGGCAAATTCAAATCATCGCAGATAATCAATATGTCGGATAATTCGATTTGATAATAATGTTTCAGCGCGGCCACGGCACGGCCCGATAAATTCATGAAGGTTAAGGGCTTGGCCAAAAGTACTTTTTGTTCGCCAATCTGCCCGCTTCCCGTCAATGCTTCCTGCTGGCTTTTAGTGATAGCGATTTGATGGCGGCGCGCCAATTCATCCAGCACCATCCAGCCGATATTGTGGCGCGTGCGCTCGTATCGACTTCCCGGATTTCCCAAACCTGCAATTAAAATCATGATGTGTACGCAAACGGCACGAATGAAATATCATCCGTGCCGTCGTGAACGCGAATAAAAGTACTTTTATTCGCCCTCTGCTTTGGCTTCTCCTTCCGCTGCGGCTTCGGCGGTTTCGCCTTCTTCAGCCGACTCTTCGGTGGAAGCAGCCTCCACGCGCGGCGGAGCAACCGAGACCACAATTTCTTCCGGATCTTCTTCGATTTCCACGCCTTCGGGCAATGAAATATCTTTGACGTGCAAAACGCCGTTCATTTCCAGCGAGGTGACATCCAGCGTGATATTTTCCGGCAGGTTTTGCGGCAGCGCTTTGATGCGAACTTCATGCAGCGACTGCACCAGCAAACCGCCATCCACGCGCACGCCTTCCGCTTCGCCTTCCAACACCAGAGCGGCAACGGACGACACTTTTTCGCTCAGCGAAACGCGCAAAAAATCCAGCGTGCGCACTTCATTGCGCCGCGGATCCATCTGCAATTCTTTGACGATGACCGGAATATCGGCCTGGCCATCCTTGAACTTCAAGGTTAACAAGCCGCCCGAGCCCTGACGGGATAAGAGCACGTTAAATTCGTGCGCATTGACAGACAGATTCACCGGATCCTCGCCGCGCCCGTAGGCAACAGCGGGCAAATAACCGGTACGGCGCAACCGCTTTACCGCGGAAGTCCCCACGTCCTCGCGTGAGGCAACTGCTAATTCATGCGTCGTTGATGACATTGTGTTTCTCCTGATATTTCCTAATAATTAACAATAGCACATAAAAGTACTTTTGGTTATTCCTGTTCTACACGTCCAGCCGTTCCCAAGTGGCAAACATGGTGCTGACGGAATCGTCGGTGTGGATGCGTAAAATGGCATCAGCGCACAACTGCGCCACCGACAACACGGTGATTTTGGGAATCATGCGTTCCGGCGGAATGGGAATGGTGTCGGTCACAATCAATTCCTTGATGCACGAATCCTGCACGCGCCGCACTGCATCGCCACTCAACACCGGATGAGTGGCGCAGGCATAGATTTCCCTGGCGCCGCGTTCCGCCAATTCGTCGGCGGCCGCCACCAGCGTTCCGGCCGAATCGACCATGTCATCGATCATCACGCAGGTTTGGTTTTCCACTTTGCCGATGACTTCGATCACCGCGACTTTGCCGGGCTCGGGACGGCGTTTAGCCACAATGGCCAGTTCGGCGCCAATGCGTTCGGCCAGAATTGAAGCGCGCACCACGCCGCCCACATCCGGCGAAACCACCGTGACGTTATTTTCAAAGATATTGCGCTGAATCAAATGCTCGGCAATCAGCGGGAAGGCCGGCAGATGATCCACCGGGCAATCAAAAAAGCCCTGAATCTGCCCGGCATGCAAATCGATGGCAAACAGGCGATCCGCGCCGGCGTGCGTGATTAAATCAGCCACTAATTTCGCGGTGATCGGCTCGCGCGGACGCACTTTCTTATCCTGCCGCGCATATCCGAAATAAGGCATGATCGGCACAATGCGCCGCGCCGAAGCCCGCTTGAAGGCATCGCACATGATGAGCAATTCCATCAAGGTATCATTGACGGGCGCGCAGGTGGGCTGAATGATAAACACATCGTTGCCGCGAATGCTTTCGTTGATGGCGCAGCGCGTTTCACCATCGGCAAAGCGGGTGACCGTCATCGAACCCAGCGGCGTTTTTAATAATTCCGCAATTTCCCGCGCCAGCCGTGGATTTGCACCGCCCGCGAATATCTTCATGCCGGGCGTAGCATTCAACGGACGGCCATCAGCGCGATAGGTGCGGGTGAGATGCGATGATAGTTGTTCCGATGGCAACGGGCCGTTGATGGCGGCGCGTTTGCGGGGTTTGGAATTTTTTGCCGATGCCGGGGCATTTGCCGATTGATTTTTCATGGTAGAATCCAGGCTCTCTTCCAGGGCCTGCAACTGCGCTTTGGTATTGACGCCGGTCATCTCCTGCTCGTTGACTAGCAGAGAGTCTATCCGCTCGCCGTTATCATTCAACAGGCCGATCACGTCCGTCAAATATAATTCACCGGATTTATTATTATTTTCCAATCGCTCTAACTGCGGCCACAAACGCACGCTATCAAAACAATAAGTGCCCGCATTGACCCGCTTCAAGGCCAGTTCCTCCACGGAAGCATCCTTGGCTTCCACGATGCGCTGCACCTGATCTTTTTTATCGCACACAACACGGCCATAACTACCGCCATCATCGAGATCGCACACCATCAAGCAAGCGCCGGCCTGATGATTCTGGCGCGTTTCCACCATTTTGCGCAGGCTTTCTTTCGAGATCAACGGCACATCGCCACATAACACGGCGATATTTCCCTTGAAATCACCCAGCAGCGGGCGCGCCTGTTGCACGGCATGGCCGGTTCCCAGCATTTTATCCTGGCGCACAAATTCGATATTGGCTTTGGGAAATAATTCGCGGATCGTCGATTCTACTTTTTCGGCCTGATGTCCGGTCACCACCACCAGTCGTTGCGGATGCAACGCCAGCGAGGCCTCCAACACCCACGCCACCAGCGGCTTGCCGCCCAGAGGATGCAACACCTTGGGCAAATCGCTTTCCATGCGAGTGCCTTTGCCTGCGGCTAAAATGACGAGTGCGAGTTCCATGAAGTGAATGACATAAAAAAAGGAAGGAACAATTCCTTCCCACAGCGTTTCCAGAATTAAGCTGGGCCGGGAGGATTCGAACCTCCGAATGCCGGAACCAAAATCCGGTGCCTTACCACTTGGCGACGGCCCAATTTCTCCTTACAAACGCCCTTACATTTTACAAATCATTGGGATATTTCGCAAGGCGAATATTGGTTCCAGGTTCCGGACCGTATCCCAGGTTAAAGGATATTTGCATTCAACTCGCAAAAGTACTTTTGCCCCGGCCCCAAAAGTACTTTTTGGCACATCACCACCGTCACCTGCTGAAAGATGCTCTCGGCGCGTTCGCCTTCATGCCGCGACATGGTTCGAAATGGCATTTGCCATAAATCGAAATTTGTATCCGCGGACAACATAAAAGTACTTTTGAGCCAGTTATCATTCACTTGCCAATCGGAAACATTTTCCCAAACATGCGATTCTTCCAGCGTGAATTCTTCCTCATTCACACCCAGATTCCGCGCCGGAAAATCGCTGCCCGATGGCGTTAGATTCCATTCGCTGGCCCACCATAAATCGAAAATCTGTTCGCCCGGATTGAACAATTCATATTGGATCTTCCAATGACTTCGCTGCACTGGCAACGTGATTATCTTCTTCATCTGCAGCGGCACAAGTTGGCCATGCTGCCAGACGCCGCCCTGCCGCATGAGAATGGCAATCACTGCCTCTTCGTCTTGCCGCGTTTCTATGTGCCAGTCCTCGCTGACGAAATCACCTTCTTCCGGGAAGTTTCCGTTCACGATACTTTCCGGCGTCGCGCCCGCACCCAGCAAATGCTCGATGGCGCAGCCTCGCGCATACCAATCCGCCGCTTCTGATGCGGCATAGGGTTCCTGATAGCGCCGCAGCGTGGCCGACCAGTTATGCCGTTTCTGCAAATCCAGCAATTGAAATAGCTGCCCGCCTTTGGGGCGAATGCCCAGAATTTGCGACGCATTGCGCAACATCACTTCGCCGGAAGATCGAGTTTCGATCCTGACCTCCGGCGACGTGGCATAAGCCTCTGCCGCCGCGCCATAAACAGCCTGCCGCAAATGCGGCAAATATAACCCGCCAAAAACGCCGTGCCAATATGCGTCGTTGCACTGCGCGGCCAATCTTGCCTCGCTTTGCGGCGCATCCAGAACGGCCTGTTGCATATCGCGGCTTTCCGAATAGCGTTCCAAAAAGTGCCGCCAGTTGCCGCCGCTCCATTCCAGCATTTCGGGATAGGTGGTGGGCGGAATTTCCCCATCATGATCACTGAGCGGAGTCGAAGTGCTGTGATTGCCAAATTCATCCCTTCGGCTTCGCTCAGGGAACGTCGTCTCTTGAGATATTGCTCCAGGCAATGCCGTCTGCAACCAATCCGCATTTTGCTCCAATGCCGCGAACAAATGATCCAGATAGCCTTCTTCATAAATCAATTGAAAAGTGCCCGGCCACGAGCCGAATTTTTCGGCATCGTCGGCGAAAACGGCAACGGCCTCCGCATCACGTTGATGCAGATTCCGCAGGTATTCCACGATTTCCTCAATGGGCCGCCACGGCATCAGACGGCGCAAGGGCGCATCGATGGAAAACAGCGTGAGTTCGCCGGTGCGATGCCAGCCGCGTCGCGCCGACGCGGGCGGCAAACCATTGTCATCCAGCATTGACCAGCAGTAGCCGGCCTGCGGCAACACCTCGGTTAAGGCCGGTTCCCAGACGCGTTCCGGCAGCCACATGCCGTTGGGGATGGCATCCAAAAGTACTTTTAACTGTTCTCTGCCAGATTGCAATTGCGCGTGCTGATCGTGCGGCGGCCAAATCGGCAAAATCGCTTCCCAGCGCGCGCCGCCCATCAATTCCACTTGGCCCCGCTCCAAAAGTACTTTTACCTGTTCCAGGATGTGCGGATGTTGCGCGGCCAGCATTTCCAGCAATGGCCCGGAATAGTGCAACGCTACGTGAATAGGGGGATGGCGTAAAAGTACTTTTAGCAGCGGATCATAGCAATCGCGCACCGCATCGGCCACAATCCACGGCAACTGTCCCAACGGCTGATGGTGATGAAACGCCAATACCAAACGCATAAATGCCGTTTACAGTCCGTCTCCTCGCACGGCGCTTACAATCATACGATCCGAGCTGTGCGGCAAGGTGCAGGTAATGAGCGTTAAGCGCGCCGTGCCATCGCTGGGCGGCGCCAGCACGCTGCGGTCGGTTTCGGAAACGCGCATAATGGACACGGTGTGATAATCATATGTTGCGGTGGGTGTTTTCAATTGAACCAATGACCCCGCGAACAAATCATCCACCCGCGCAAACCAGGCGCCATAGACATTGCGATGAGCGGCGATCACGCAATTGCCCTGCTGACCGGGCATGGCCGAACGGGGATCATGCGCCGGGCCGCGCCGCAAGGCGTCTTCGTCAAATCCATTAACGACAACGGCATCGATATGAAGATCGGGAATGATAATCCGCGTCTTTTGCCAGGCCGGGGAATCGGTGGTCTGAAGAGAATGATCAGCGGAAGCGCTCACCGGCAAAGTGGCTTTCGCCGCATCCGCCGCCCATTGCCGATGCAACTCGCGCTGCGCCATCCAGCCAAAGGCACGCTGGCCCAGCGGCCAGCACATCAATACTACGCCCACCGCAATCAGCAGATGAGGCAGAAACTTTTTCATGGCGTAAGGAGGCAGCGTGGATTAAGGACTACATGCTAAACAACTACATGACAATTGTGTCATTTTGACCGGAAAAATTTGTCTTAACAAATTTTGGAGTGGAGAAATCTTGCTGTTTGGACTGTTTTGATACAAAACGGCAAGATTTCTCCACTACGCTCGTTCCTCGCTTCGGTCACAATGACACCCTCGCAAATATGGGGAAACAGGGGGATTTTTAGAGCGTCACACGTTCCGCAAAAGTACTTTTCCATGCGACACATTTTTAAATCCCCCTAAATCCGCCTTTTTGAAGGGGGACTTTCAAACGCCTTACGAAGATAGGGGAACCCCATAGTTTCGGAGAGGACGTTTATCTTCCAATACACTCTGTTTTATGCAGCCGCTTTTTTATGCAGCCATTTTGCGGCGCAACACCCAGCCACCCGCAATCAGCGTGCATCCGGCCAACACAAAAAGGAGCGGTTCTCCGCCGGTGTTGGGAAGAGTCTCGCTATATTCGTCTCCCTCAACCTGATAGTCACTATAACCGTTGTTGGTCTGTGTGGTGACGGTTGTCGTGGTCGTGGAACCGGGCATCGGTTGTGATGTATCAATGGAGCCGGGTTCGTTGGCGTTGGAACTGCTCTGTCCGCCAGCATCGGCCATTCCCGGATCATCCGGCATCGGCGCTTCCTGGGCACTCGCTAAGGGCGCGCTCAAAACCAGCATGCCAAGGCCCAGTGCCACTATGCCGGTTTGTTTCAGATCGATTCGTTTCATAATCCACCTCGTTGGAATTTCTCCTGGCAGACGACATCAGCTCGCCTACCCGGTCAGTCAACATGCAGGATACATGCCATCTACATTATGCCACATTATGCCGTCATTACGACAGGATTAATGATAGCCACAAAAAGTACTTTTAGATAAAAGTACTTTTGAGCGATTACGCAATTCTTATTTTTCCAGCTTTAATAAGGGGAACAAGATGACTTCGCGAATGGAAGTGTTGCCGGTCAGCAACATTACCAGGCGGTCAATACCGATTCCCAAACCACCGCACGGCGGCAGGCCGTATTGCAGCGCGCGCACGTAATCGGCGTCATAACTTTGCGCTTCGTCATCGCCGGCGGCTTTTTGCGCGGCTTGATCGCGGAAGCGGCGTTCCTGGTCCAGCGGATCGTTCAACTCCGAAAAGGCATTTCCCAATTCCTGCCCGGCCACGAACAATTCAAAGCGATAGGTCAGATGCGGCTCGTCGGCCTTGCGCTTGGCCAATGGCGACACTTCGATGGGGAAATCCATCACGAAGGTCGGCTCGATCAAGGTTTCTTCAACGGCATTTTCAAAGGCTTCCACCAAATCCTTGCCGCCGGGAATATCCAGGCCGATTTTCTCCTTGACCAGTTCGCGCATAGTGGCGCGGCGGAAGGGCGCTTTCAAATTAAAGGTGTGCTCGCCAAAAGTGCATTCGGTGGTGCCGTTCACTTCCATGGCAACAGCCGCCAGCATTTCCTCGGTCAGCGACATCATGTCGTGATAATCCATGTAAGCGGCATACAATTCCATCATGGTGAATTCAGGATTGTGCCGCGTGTCGATGCCTTCGTTGCGGAAGTTGCGGTTGATTTCGTAGACGCGTTCCATGCCGCCGACGACCAATCTTTTGAGATATAATTCCGGCGCGATGCGCAGATACAAATCCATATTCAGCGCGTTGTGATGGGTGATGAACGGCTTGGCCGCCGCGCCGCCGGCGATGGGTTGCATCATCGGCGTTTCCACTTCCAGGAAGTCGCGATCATCCAGATAGCGGCGCATGGCGCGCACGATCAAACTGCGCTTGCGGAAAAGTACTTTTACATCGTCATTAGAAATCAAATCGGCATAACGGCGGCGATAGCGCGTTTCCACTTCGGCCAAACCGTGGAATTTCTCCGGCGGGGGCTGAATGCTGGTGGCCAACAAGACAAAGCTTTGCAAGGCAATAGAAATTTCGCCGCGCTTGGTGCGGAACACTTCGCCGGTCACGCCGATGATATCGCCCAGATCCAGCGCGATAAATTCGCGCAGAGCGCTTTCGCCGAGACGGTCGAGCTGTGCCACGACCTGGATTTTGCCGCTATCATCCCACAGATCGGCAAAACTGATTTTGCCCTGGCCGCGCTTGGACTTGAGCCGTCCCGCCAGTTTCACCTGCTGCCCTTCGAGCGTCTCAAAATCATCTATCACCTGCTGTGATTGATGCGTGCGGTCGAAGCGGGTCTGGTTATAGGGATCCTGCCCGGCCTTCTGTAAATTGACCAAACGCTGCTTGCGCAACGCTACAATTTCATTTTCCTGCGATTCGGTTATCGGTTGATTTGCACCTGTTTCCTGATTCATGGCGCGCACAGTTTAGCAATAATTGAAGAATAAAAGTACTTTTAGGCGTCCTGTAATAAAATACCGGCCGCTTCGGCGCGGCGCAGTGAAAGATGATAGCCGCGCGCGGTGATTTCGATGGGATCGCCCAACGGCGCAAAACGCACTACGGTCACAGGAGTTCCTTCGGTCAATCCCATTTCCATCAAACGTAAAAGGACATCTTCTTCGCCGGTCAATTCCGAGACAATGCCGGCTTCGCCCGGCTGCAATTGATTGAGAGAACGCATTATAATAATTCACACATCACTTTCATGGCAGCGGCCCGGCCCAATCCCAGGCGGCATTCCCCCACCCGCACGATCAGCGGATCGCCATCGCGCAACACGGTCACCGTGACACCTTCATAAATGCCCATATCGCGCAACCGTTCCGCCTCATCATGATCGGCCAGCAACTCCGTGATGCAGGCGCAGGCGCCCGACTTGGCGCAACACAACGCCGTGCAGTGCGCCTCGTGATTCTCGTGCTGATGCTCCTGCAGAGATCGTTTGGCAAAACGCCAAAGATTCCACGAAACTCCATTCCGTTTTGTGAGGGGCGGATGATCCATTGTGATTTTGTCAGTTTCCAATATTAACTTCACAGCAAAGCCGATTTATAAAGTCGGGAATATGCATGGCGGATTTTATTGGGTTATGGGGTAATTGTCAAGTACGAACACGGCAAATATCTGTCTCCATTGCTGCGCGCCAACTCATAACGTGATAAAAGTACTTTTACATGCCCCGCCCCTCAGAAACCGGCGAATTGATTCCCGTCCTGGAGCAACAAATTATTCCCTGGTGGGAGCAATTTGGCATGTCGCATCTGGCTGTTACAGCCACCACCCTGCGCACTTTCCAGGCTCAATCGCTGCCCTCTCAAATGCGCACTTCGGTCAAAAAACGCCGCGGTAAGCGTGTCGCATCACGGTGCAGAATCCCCTATGGCAACAGTCTCATCGCATCCTGGCCCGAGGACGGACAGCGCGCCTTGCGATATCCGGCGATGGTTTGTGTGTTGCGCGGGGAAGCAGATTTCCATATCGCCGATTATGTAGTGCATTGCCCGCAGGGACACTTTCTCTTCTTCCGTCCCGGAGTGCCACAACCAGATGCCACCCAATCACACCTGGAAGGCGATCAACGCGCCAATCGCTATTGCGAAGTACTCTGGTTTGTAGTGCATCCCGGTACGAATTGCGTGACCCTGTCCATCTGCTGCTCGCAGGGCGAGAAACACTGGGCACGGAATGGAATGAAATTCCATATGGTGGCCCATCCCGATGTCTTGCATTCCTTTGAGTTCTTTACAAAGGAAGTGATTGAGCGCGCCTCCGATTTCATCCCCATTGCCACCAGTTGTTTCTCCACTTTCTTGCGCCTTTACCTGCGCGAACTGCATCAAGGGCATTTTCACCTGCTGGGTCAAAGGAAAGAAACAGCGGCGTTCCAGGAAGACCTTTCCTCCATCGGCATCGCGCAGCAATATGTGAATACGCACTTAAATCAATCGCTCACCACCGCAACAGTGGCAGAGGCTATATTCATGTCACGCACTAATTTTGTGCGGCGTTTTCGCCAAGAAACCGGCCAAACTTTCAACAATTACCTCAATGCCCAGCGTTTCAAAGAAGCCAGCCGGTTACTGGCAGAAGGCGATTGGCCCGTCGATACCATAGCGCGCTGCGTGGGGCTAAAGCAGCCACAATTCCGTGCCCTGATTAAAAAGTATGCAAACACCACTCCTACACAATTGCGGCATCAGCTCCGCAAAATGGAGCAAAAGCAACCATAATGGCACAAAAACAGCGTTACAATCTGCCCCAACCCGGGCATACTATATCACTTGTATTTCAAGGAGCCTTAGTATGAAACGCCAAGCCTTCACCCTTATCGAATTATTGGTTGTTATTGCGATTATATCAATCCTTGCAGCCATCCTATTCCCGGTCTTTGCCCGGGCCAGAGAAAGCGCGCGGCGCACCAGTTGTTTGAGCAATATGAAACAAATCGGCCTGGGAATTATGCAATATGTGCAGGATTATGACGAAACATATCCGCGATCTATTCAGGTGGACAACGCGCCGCAGCCAGATGGGCAAACCTGGGCCAGCGGATACTGGCTGTGGCAACAAATGATTCAACCCTACACCAAAAACTATCAAATTTTCCTTTGCCCTTCTTCGCCGCGCCAGGTTCATCCTCCGCGTTATGTCAATTACGGCGCGAACCGAGGCGTTCTGCAATATCACAACACCACTCCGGTAAAAATGGCAACGGTACAAGAGACCGTTTCCACTTACATGATATTGGAAACCGGTGATTACATGATAGAAAGGGCAAGGGTTTTGACGAATCCTTCCAGCTATTGGTATGTTGCGGGCGCCTCCGCTCTTTCCTCATCAGGATGTTCGGGAGTCACCACCAATAGCAACGCCCAACAAGACTGCGAATCAGGACGGCATTTTGACGGAAGCAATGTGTTGTTCGCGGATGGCCATGCCAAATGGTTAAAATCGCAAACAATTTATCAGGCGGCAGTCAGCAGCACGGCGCCAACACCCTGGCTGCCTTAATCATGAAAAGGAAACGTGGAATGATTAAAAGTACTTTTATCGCAATCGGAATATCATTGATGGCACTGAGTTTCGCAAAACCGGGCGGAGCGGCAAGCAAATATCCTTCTATTGCCGAACGCTTTAAACCTGTCGCGCGGCAAGTCGTTACCAATTATCAAAATAAGTCTCTGGATAAACTGCCTGGCGGCACTATCGCCTGGGGCGTCTCCTATGATATGGACGCCTTTCTGACGATGTATCAAGTGACCGGCGACGAGGATTATCTGCGCTATTTTGAAAAACTCGCGGACATGGTAGTCGCGGCGCGCGCGGATGTGCGGGGCGACAAAGATTGGAAAGGCGAAATCAGAAAAGGCTGGCTGACAGGCGGCGTTTATACGCTCGGCAAGCCCGTTATTCTTGACGATGAAAATGGAAAACCTTCGCTGGAAATTCGCACCACCAATAACAGCGGAAACGACAAAACCACCATCGAGATAATTCCGGCGGACGACAAAAAATCCTTTTCGATTATCGCCACTAATACATTTCGCACAGCAGCGCCCAAAGTGGATCGTTTTGATCATTTGACAATGCAGAATTTGGAAGCTACAGTAAATCCAAATCCGTATAAAGTAACATTGATCAGAGTAAAACGCCTGGGCGATCATATTCCGCGCGCCTACAAACCCTTCACGCCGCCCACGCAAAACGTGGTGTTGCACGGCCATCACACCGGCAAAATTATCACGCCGCTGGCGCGTTTTGCGGCCATGGTAAAAGACAACGCAGCGCTATCTGCTTATGCTCCGCGCGCCCAAAAGTACTTACAATGTGCCGAAGAAGCTATCGCCGATATGAATAACGACTGGCGCGAGAAAGATAATTACGGTTACTATATTTTTGAAAAGGGGATTCCCTTCTGGTCGGACGGCGCTCCCGAACCGTTCAATACTCTTTCTGCAACAGGAACTGCCCTGCTCTATTTATACGATGCCACCGGCAAAGCGGAATATTGCGATAAAGCTACCAAACTGGCGTGTCTCGTCCAGCAGGAATTTCACTTGCAGGATGACGGCACCTATAATTTTTATTATTGGTGGGGCGAAATGCGCCGGGGGTGGAAAGCGGAAGATCATGTCAGCACCAATACAATCGCTTATCCGGGGCAAAAAATTGTCGAGGATTTGTCGCATCTGCAACTGACGCTGCGCTTCATGCTGGAGGCGCATCAACGCGGCATTGTTTTTACCGATCAGGATTTGCAACGCTGGTCGAAAACTTTTTGGAAACACATCTACCGCAAAGACGCATCCGGCAAACCGTCGTTGTCGAATCGCGTGGATGGCAATCCGCCCAACACCGGAACTTACAATTACGCCGTCTACGGATTCGCCGGTTTTGATAAAACCGACCCAGCGCTGGTTGATGCTTGCAGAGAAATATTTGAAGCGCATTTCACGCCCATCGATACACGCGCTGCCACGTTGGCCGGTTGGGCAGAATTGGCTAAAAGTGATAAATAATTCTATTGCTATTCAATAATCCGGTCATTTTTAAAAGAAGGAAACAAATCACAAAGATGCTATAACGTAATTCCCTCTTTTAAAGCTAATCTTGTAGGGGTTTTGAAAAAACACTTTTTATCCAAACGCGCCGAAGGCGCAACCCGATTTTAGCCCAGCGCACCGCGCTGGGTTATAGACCGATAAAAACAACAAAGCCCCAACGGGGCGACGCGAAAGCCAGGCGTAGAAATGGAGATGAAAAATGGAACGCTTGGTGTCGCCCTTACAGGGCTTTGGGGGAAATCGAGGGAACTATTACCCAGCGCGTTGCGCTGGGCTAAAATAGAGATGCCCCTCCGGGGCGAAAATGCTGTCTGATGGAGAGGCGTTGCAATTTCAGGGGCATTGCAACGCGGGCGTGAATGCAAAAATAAAAACCCTACAAGATTAGCTTTAAAAAAGGGGAATTACGTTTCATCAATTGTGCCTTTAGCGTTTCTTGAAAAACTTACCGGAATATACAAACAGGAGATTCATGCAAAAGTACTTTTATGCCGTCATCGCGCTATCGCTTCTCATTTCAGGATGCGCTTCTCAAAAAACACGATCAACGCATCAATCTCCTCCTATCACGGAAGATTTATTATTAGGAACATGGGAATCAAAACCAACAGGTGCTACTAAGGCAGTAACTAAAATTACTTTTCTCCCCAAAGGCAAGTGCCTTATTACTGCCAGCGTCCATGGAAAAATAACGAACAACAAAGATAAAGGCACCTATACGTTAATGCAAGACCATGCCATTATTCATGCCAGGATGGTCAACACTACCAGTAAACAAAAGAATAATTACACTTTGGACACGGACAAAGTAACACCTGTCGAAAATGGTAACGCGCTGGATTTTACATTTCTCCATACAACATACTGGGATAAAAATGGGAAACAAATTGATATAGATGCTGCTCCCAATTTTGGTGTTTATCGATTGTATCGTGTACAATCAAAATAACAAGGAACTTAGTCACATATTTAAATTTGCTGTATTGAAAAATACCTCATGCAAAAGTACTTTTATGCCGTTTTCGTGTTATCGCTCCTGGTCATTTCACCAGAAAATGGCCAAGCCGCTCCCAATCCGCAATCACCGGACGCCATCATGTCACGATTAAAAGAACAAGCGCAAACCTACCAAAACACACCGCGCGTGAATGTGCCGCAGCAGCCTTTTCTTTTTGTTAATCCGCAGGAAATAGCCGCCGCGCGCCAGCGGGCGCAAACCGTTCCCTGGGCCAAAGACTTGAAAGCGCGGTATGTGCGCACTGCCGATTCCTGGTCTACGAAAAGTCACGCCGATATACAGCAAATCATTCCCGCCTGGGGAGCGTTGTATGTTTATGGATTGGGCAAAGACCTCGATCCGGTCCATCACAAAAAGATGCGCTGGCGCGGCTGGAAGGATCCGCGCCACGTGGAAGCGGCCGACGGCACCATTTATCCCAACGCCGCGCATCCCGATGATGGCAGCGGCTGGACCGATCCCAAGACCGGGCAAAAGTACTTTTTTGTAGCGCTCGCCAACGGCGGCACGCTGACGCGATTGACCTGGCATGATATTCCCGATCTGGCCAATGCCTACGTCTTGACCGGCGATGAGAAATACGCGGAACGCGGCCTGTGGCTGATGGATGCCATCGCCACCATTTATCCCAGAGCCTATGAAGGGCCCATCGATTATCCCGGCAACGAACCCGGCAAAGTGGGCGGCGGCCGGCTGGAACGGCCCTATTATCAGGCCTCGCGCGCGCTGATGGAATTTGCCTATTCCTATGAATTGCTCAAAACCAGCCCGCGCGCCACAGCCGCTTCGCCCACCAACGCAGGCTATTCCATGTTGCAAAACATCGAAATCAATCTGCTGATGAACGGCGCGGATTATTGCCTGCGCATGGCCAAAGGCGGACATGGCGCCAGCTATGAATTGAATAATGGCGTTATCGATTACAACCGTTCGCCGCTGATTGTGGGCGCTTTGCTGGGCATTCCGCAATGGGTGGACTGGGCGCTGAACGGGCCGCTGGGATTCCGTTATGCCATCTCCAACACCATTGATATCAACGGGCGTTATTTCGAAAGCAGCCCGTCCTATGCCCAGCACACGCGCGGCCTATTGCTCTCGACCGCCGAAGCATTGCAGCGCATGCGCCTGCCCGAATATCCACAGGGATATGATGCTTATAACGATAAACGTTTCGCGCTTTTCGCCCTCACTTATTTCACCGCTATTCAGGCGGCCGGACGGTTGCCGATGTTTGAAGATGGCGGGCCGGATCGCAAAATTCTGACCGCTGATAACTGGAAAGATAGCGACACTTTGCGCGCCGCCGAACAGTTTTTCACCTATAGCACGCAAACCGATATTCGCCAGCAGGCGTTGCAGGCAGCGGCTTTAATGAAAACCGATGACACGGAAACGCCTTTGCTCCAAAGCGAATGGGAACTCTATCATCTTCCCGATTGGGATAACCCGTTGCGCCAGACTAGCATTGATCCGCAAAACATTCCCGGGCTTACCGGCAATACACTGCTATTCGATTATGGCACGGCCATTTTGCGCGATGGCGCGGGCTATGCGCAGCGTGCCGCGGTGATGCGTTTTGGCCCCACGCTCAATCACGGCCAGGCCGATGAATTGGGTTTATTGTTTTATGCCAAAGGCCGCGAATTTTCGTTTGATCCCGGCTATTATAATACCCATTTGCGATTCGGATTTACCAGCACCACAGTGGCGCATAATATCCTGGTGGTCAATCGCCGCAACCAACTACGCGCGCCTTCGCCGGGCGGCGATTTGCAAAGTCTGGTGAAGGGAGATTTCTTTGATTCGGTGCAAATCAACGATCCCGCAGCCTATCGCGAACAAAATGTGCAACTCTATAAACGCCGCGTGGCGCTGGTTCCGCTCGCCGCCGATGAGGGGTATTTAATCGATACCTTTTGGGCGCGCGGCGGGCATGAATATGATTACAGTCTGCACGGCATTTCGCAGGGAACGCTGCAAGTGGCCACCACGCCAAAAGTACTTTTAAAGCAGCAACGCGCCGGTTCGGTGATGAGTCCGGACGTAGATTATTCCAGCGAGATGGATGCTAACGGGCGCGTAAAATCTTATGCCGATTCGGAGTTTTATTTTGCGCCGCCCGGCGAAGGCTTTGGGTTTTTGAGCCATCCCTCGTTCTATTCCATCGACGGAAAAGTGCAGTTGCAATGGTCGGCCACCGATAAAACCGATCACCAAATGTATGTGACGCAATTTGCTCCGCCCGGCGCGGAACTGATCACCGCCGCCTCGCCCAAACCGCGCGGCGTCATGGATGTGATGTATGCGCTGACGCATCTCACCGCCACGCCACAAGACACGGTGCGTTTCACTTCCGTCATCGCGCCCACCGCCGGTGCGAATAAAATTAAAGACGTCACACAGTTGCAACCTCAAGATAACGATAAAAGTACTTTTGGATTACGTCTTCAAAAAGTACTTTCCTCGCAGGGCGATGATTTGTATTTCGCCGCCAATGACGCCTCCGCCATGCATCATTTCGGCAATGATATTTCTTTCCAGGGCGAAGAGGCTTTCGTGCAATTAAATCCCGCCGGCAAAGCGCAAAAAGCCTCGCTGGCCGGAAGCGGTTCGGTCAGTCTTCCGGGTTTTCGCATGAGCGTGCAGCCGCTATTGCAAAAGCCGCTGCGCATATTGGAAATTAAAAATGCGCCCTTGCGATTGCGCGTGGATGCGCCCTTGGAAATCACGCAACATCTGGCGGGCGCTTTAATTCGATTGAATCGCAAAGGCATGGCGCGGCCCTTTGCGCTGCTGGTCAAAAGCGCCGCCGCCGCGCCAGGCGGAAGCTGGTTGACGTTGGATGCTTCCAGCAATGTCGAAGCAGCCGGCACGGTGAAATCCATCGATGCCGCTGGCAACATCATCACCGATGCGCCTTTCCCGCGCACGCGGCCCTATATGTATTCCTATAATGCGCAGACCGGAAAACCGGGCACGCTCAATGCGCAGCAGGCCTATAACGGAAGCTATGACGGGCTTCGTTTAGTGAATCCCCAAACCGGCCATGCGGCATCGATCCGATCGCTGGAAGATAAGCGCACCAAAGTACTTTTGCAGGGCGGCGCTCAAAGTACTTTTGCCGCGGGCGATCCTTTTGAAATCCAGGTTTTTGCCGTCGGCGACACGCTGGAAATTCCGGTGTGGGGACAGGCCGTTTTGCAAGCCGATGGCCAGTGGAAATGCAGCGGCCCCGCCGCCATCACCATCGATTGAACGCCTCTGCGCGCCGCCGCATCGCGGTATACTGAAGCATCATGCAATGTGAAGTAGCCGTCATCGGTGGCGGTGTAATTGGGTTAAGTTGCGCGTGGCGTTTGGCGCAGAACGGGATAAAAGTACTTTTATTGGAACGCGGCGAAATCGCGCGCGAAGCCAGCTGGACAGCGGGCGGCATGATCGCCCCGGGTTGCGAATTGCTGCATCATCCCGGCGATGCAGATCTGGCACTGAGCCGCTTTTGTTTTCACAGCCGCGATTTATACGCCGACTTTGCGGCGGAGCTATTCGATTTCACCGGCATCGACGTAGAACTTTCGCTGGCCGGCGCAAAAAGTACTTTTGATGATTGGCGCGTTCCAGGCATTTTGCTATTGGGCGAAAAAGACCAAAAATTAGAATGGTCATCCAAAACCGAATATTTCGATCTGTCGGCCCTGCCCTATTTATCCCCGCAAACCCACGACCGGCCCGCGCTGTGGCTGCCCGATGAAGGCCAGGTGGATAACCGCAAACTTGCCCTGGCATTGGCGCAGGCGGCGCGGCAAAGCGGCGTGCAAATTTGGGAAGACGCGCCGGTGCGAAACATCGTTTGCGAGGATAATAAAATCACTTCCATAGAATCCGCTGCCGGAAAAGTGTCTGCCGAAAAAGTACTTTTATGCGCGGGCGCCTGGAGCGGGCAGATTCAGGGAATCCCTGAAACCTGCAAACCACCCATTCGCCCCGTGGCCGGGCAAATGCTGGCATTGCGTCCCGGCGCGGGCATCGATCGCGTGATTTACGTGAAGCCCGATACCTATCTCATTCCGCGCCGCGACGGACGGCTGGTGCTGGGATCAAGCGTCGAAGAAACCGGCTTTCAAAAGATCACCACCACCGAACACGCCGAACGCAAATGGCGCGACGCCGTCGATGTCATCCCCGCGCTGGAAGAAAGCGAAATCGTGGAACACTGGTGCGGCTTCCGCCCCGCCGCTCCCGACGGACTGCCCATCATGGGCCAAAGCGAAATCGACAACTTATATATGGCCACCGGCCACCACCGCAACGGCATTTTGATGACGCCCGCCACCGCGGAATTGATGACGGAACATCTTATTCACAACGCACCGATTGACCCCGCCTTTTCACCCTTGCGCTTTGCGGCGGTGCGGGTGTAGATTTGGACGAAAAGTTAGGAATACTCCGTCATTCCGGCGCAGATCGGAATCCAGAAAACTCCTTCTCCCTTTGGGAGAAGGCTGGGATGAGGGATAAAAGTACTTTGCTATCACTATCTCTTACCTAACCTCTCCCAGAGCTAATCTTGTAGGGGTTTTATTTTTGCATTCACGCCCGCACTGCAATGCTCTTAAAATTTGCAAGCTCTTCCACAACAGACAGCATTTTTGCCCCGGAGGGGCATCTCTATTTTAGCCCAGCGCAACGCGCTGGGTAATAGTTCCCTCTATTTTCCCCAAAGCCCTGTAAGGGCGACACCAAGCATTCCATTTTTCATCTCCATTTCTACGCCTGGCTTTCGCGTCGCCCCGTTGGGGCTTTGTTGTTTTTATCGGCCCTATAACCCAGCGCGTTGCGCTGGGCTAACATCGGGTTGCGCCTTCGGCGCGTTTGGATAAAAAAGTACTTTTTCAAAACCCCTCACCTAACCTCTCCCAGAGGGAGAGGGACTAGATTCCGGCCCTCGCCGGAATGACGGTGGGGAAAACAGGATGTCATAAAACACTCAGAAACTCTCTGAGAATGCAAATTATATGTCATGCCGAGCGTAGTCGAGGCATCTTTTTAGAGGGCGAACAGCAAGATTTCTCCACTGCACTCCGCTCATGCTTCGCTGCGTTCCGGTCGAAATGACACAATGCTTGCCATTCT
>Ga0182738_1002925_pt1 | contig 19877 bp, 14 predicted proteins | sample eDN5th30CBELigMG_FD_128876 | JGI IMG/M metagenome (GOLD analysis project Ga0182738, IMG submission 128876) | Enriched Miracle-Growth compost microbial communities from Emeryville, California, USA - eDNA 5th pass 30_C BE-Lig MG (version 2)... ... | reverse complement strand
GTGAAACGGCGCATCCGCCAGCGGCACCCAGCCTTCTTCCGACCAAACGCCAGGGCGCATGGGCGAGCTTGCGTTCCTGCTCGACGGAATTCGCGCGGCCTGACGGCTCCGCTTCTCTTGCCAGAGACGCAGCATCCGTTGTTCGAGCCAGGCCTGGATGGCCGGGTGGTCCCGCAATGGATCGAGCAAACACCACGCCGAGGATTCGGGATGGGCTCGCTGGTGGTCCTCAAGCATCACCCGCGCGAAATCGCTGAACTCCCCGTCCCACTGGCTGTACGGCAGCAGTACCCATTGAAGGGGAAGAGACTCGTGGAGGCATCGGCCCAGAGTTTCGGGAAGAAACGGTTGGGCATGGCGCGTAAATCCCACCTCACCTCGGCCGAGCCCGGTTTGCTCCCAGAGCAAACGCATCAGGCGATAGGCATCAGCTCGGGCGTTGGGATCACCTTGCCCGTCCGCGACGAGCAGAATACCCGCATTACGAGGTAAAACTCCGCGCTCGTCCAACGCTCGAAGGATTTGGCCGGCGAATCCATCCACGATCAACGCATGCGTTGAATCAACGGAATCATGGTGAATTGCAATGGCGGAGTGCCGCCGCCTCGCCGCGCTGAGTTCCTCCCCCAGCAACGTCCGCTGCCAGAGATTCAGTTCGAGAGACGCGGGGAGCACAAAGAAGGTCGAGACCTCCTGATCGGTCTCGACCCAACGATCAATGGTCCGGCCCAGGTGGTAGAACCCGGGATCCTCCGTCGACCGGGCGGGCAGGCAAACGAGCTCGATCGCGGTTGCAACGCCAAGCAGTCGTTCCGCGAACTCGCGAAGGTTCGCGGCCAGGGCTTCCATTGAAGCCCAGGCCGCCCCGTTTGGCCGCACTTCCGTCGCGATTAAAAATACCGTTCCCACCACTGGGCTAGGCCCCCGGTCAGACCTTGAGCCGGCCGCCAAGGCGGCCATTCTTGTACATCGTTGCAATCGCGTCAACGAAGAGCCGGGCCGCCATCAAAGAAGTGATGTCCGAGATGTCATAGGGGGGCGACACCTCGCAAATCTCCATGGCGGCGATCCCTTCCTTCGCGATGCCATCGACGAGTTTGAGCGCCTCGCGCGGGAGCAACCCACCCGGTTCGGGCCAACCCGTCCCCGGTACGAAGCCGGCGTCCAACGAGTCGATATCAAACGAGAGATAGACCGCGCTGGCCCCCTTCCATGCGACCTCCAGGGCGATTTCGATCGTCTTGTCGATCCCGATCTTCTCAATGTCGTTGACCGTCAGGATCGTGGTCCCTCGCTCTCGCCCCACCTTCACCCCCGCACGAGGCACCTGCCAGCCTCCAATACCCAGTTGCACCAGGTTCGATGGCGGACAATTGGGAATATTCGTGGCATGAAACCACGGGCAGGTATGCATAATTTCGTCCATGTCTTTTTCTTGCGTATCGACATGGCGGTCAATATGAATAATTCCAACCTTGCCTTCAACACACTCCGCCACCGCCCGGGCGATGGGATAACCAATCGAGTGGTCGCCCCCCATGATCATCGGCAGGGTGCCTTGCGAGAGGATATGCGCGATGCCCTTGGTAATCTGATCGTGGGCCTTCGTGATGTTGGACGGGCAATAGATATCGCCGACGTCGCACATGGCGAGCGTTTCGCTCAAATCAATTCCATGCTCATAGCTATATTTTTGGTAGAGTGCCGAGATGCGCCGGATTCCCTGAGGACCAAACCGGGTCCCGGTGCGGAAGGTGCAGCCGATGTCGAACGGAACCCCGACAAACGCGACGTCGTACTCTCCGACCTTGCGGACATCCTCCAGGTACGGCAACTTGAGGAACGTATTAATGCCCGACCAGTGAGGCAAACTGCCGCGCTGAAAGCAACTGAACTCGGTCTTATCCTGAATGGAATCCGCAGGCTCCAGGCCGAGTTCCTTGATCCGTCGATTTTCCTTCTCGTAGTAAGCGGAGGGCAAAGGGGCTTCCGCCTTCTGCGCCTGCATGCCAGCGAGGTCGCTGAGGTCGGGAATAGCCCGGCTGTGGAGTCGGCGTTTCGGCGCGTGTCGTTTGTACAACTGGGCGGCCCCCTCCTTGGCGGCCGCGGCCGCTTGCGGTTCTTGCGCCGCGGCCAGATTAGCCTCCAGACCTGTCACGGCGGCCGCGGCAGCCGCGGCGGTACCCAGGAACTCACGTCGCCTCATCTCTCCGGACGAATCGGACGAAGCCATGGCCCTGTCTCCGTTGAACCCATTAGGTCAACTTTCTAGACACGTGGTATGTCGCCCGGAATCGATTGTGGAGATTCGACCGTCAGGCAAAATATACCGAAGCTAAACATATCGACCTCGTTGGTCAGCTACAAGGATCGGTCGACAGTATATATCTTTTTTTTCATGGAATCGGATCCCGAGCCCTTGAGTCTCAATCTTCAGAATGGTTCCGGTCGATACTTTCCACACAGACCGATCTTATCTTGTTCTGGTTTTAGGACACCAACGAGCCTTAACCCCGCGCTCGGCCCCCTTGTTCCCCGAAGGGCTCTTAGCCACGGATGTTCCGTAGTCAACAAGGCGCTTATGGGACATGCCAGACTTCGAAGGTTGAGCCTGGTCATCTTCATCGCCCTGACGCCAGCATCTGGGCGAGGACAGGATCCCGTCATTATCCCAGGGTTGCCGGGTCGGGGTCTTCAAGCGGGGGTTAGGCCTTCCGGAGGCCCGGCGGCTCCGCATACCTCGGCGCACGACGCACTGACGGCTGAGCAGTTTGAAACAAGCGAAGCCCCCCAGTCGACCTCAGCACTCCGAACTTTGGGGTTTCGGGGAACTGGTTCGGGGCTCGTGATGCGTTCTTCGATCGCGGCCTCGATCTCCAGGGAAGTGCTTCTCAATTCTACCAAGGCGTCACCGGCGGCGGATTGCGCCAGAATTTCCAGTATGGGCTCAAGCTCGACTACTTCGGCACCATCGAAGCCGAAAAACTGCTTGGCTGGGAGGGGTTCTACGTCAACCTTCATGGTGAAAGCCGCTTTGGCGCAAGCATCAATCAAAATGTCGGATCCATGGTTCCCGCCAACTTCGCGCTCGAGTTTCCGGCCCCCTCGGGAAATGCATCCGCGCTCACAAACATGCAAATCGAACAGTTTTTGGGCCCGAACCTCGCCATCACCCTTGGCAAGCTCAACGCCGCTGACGGTGTCAACATCCACCCATTTTTGGGAGGCAACGGCCTCAACCGATTCGCGAACGAAGCCTTTGTCCTGAGCCCGATTTACGGGCGCACGATCTCGTACTCAACCCCGGGCGCGGGCTTCAGCTACCTTCGAGATCATGATCCGGTCTTCACTTTCATCGTGCTCGACACAAGCGGCCGTCCTGATACACCAGGCCTTGGCAGGATGTTTCGCAACGGGGCGACGATGTTCGGCCACCTCCGAATTCCCGTGTTGTTCTTTGATCGACCAGGGCACCAGTCACTTGAAGGAACTTACGCGACTGGCAAGTTCAGCCCCTTCTCACCGGACGACTACATCATTCTGAATCACCGACCGTCCCAGCAATCCGCGCTCCGGCAAACCGGCTCCTGGGTCATCACTTACGGATTTGATCAATTCCTCAAGGTTGACGATGAAGACGCGACCAAAGGTTGGGGGGTCTTCACGAACATCAGCCTGGCGGACCAAGCGACCAATCCCGTCCGCTGGTTCCTCAACCTTGGAGCAGGAGGAACCAGCCCTCTGCCTGGCCGAACCGAGGATTCCTGGGGGGTGGGTTACTACTTTCTTGGGACAAGCGAAGTCCTTCGACAAACACTCGGCCCCCTCTCGCCCAATGGTCACGAACAGGGTTTCGAGTGCTATTACAACGCCACCATCTCCCCTGGTTTTATCCTTTCCGCCGACATCCAAACCATTGAACCCGCACTATTGGATGCTCGCTCGGCATTCCTCTTCGGCCTCAGAGCGAAGATTGAATTCTGATGATTCCATCCCGATCACTTGTGATGCGCATTGCTAAAACCGATATCATCACGTGTATGGATTGCACCTGGGTTAAGGAACGCCTTGTGTGAGACGACCTGCCCAAGTCAATCCATGCGACCGTCATTGAGAAATCGAGATCAGACCGCTCAAGACCTGGGCCAATGGGTGGTCGCTCGGGTTCTCCACGAACCACTTCGTCAGTTCAATCACTCAGCCGACCAACCAGAGGGGGCAGTCTTTACGAACGGCCTCATTGGCCGCCAGGGCAAGACGGGCGAACGCGAGTACCTCGGGCGTGTCGGCAACCCACCCGTCATCAGGGTCGAGATGAATCCGTATCAGATCTCTGAGCGCCTGGTCTTCGAGACTCAGGTCCCAGCACTCGGCGAGTTGCGCGAGTTCGTCCCGCAACCCTGGTAGGCTGGCGCAACGTAAGGGTGCTCCCCGGGAGAGGGGAAGCGTGACCGCTTGAACATGCGCGGGGAGATAGACTCCTCGTCCTTCCACTCCCAGCCCTAGCAGGTTGGGAATCGCCTCCGCCCCCAGCGCTTCACACCCTCGCTTTTGCAACTCGGCCCAGCCCGACTCCGCGAGGTCTCCGAAGTGGCAAGGCGGAACGCCCTCCCACTCATTCTCTCCGCCGAAGGCGTGGTCGAGCACGCCAGCAACCTCACGCGCGAACGCGCTTTCGAATGTTCCCTGAGCACCGCCGACCTTGAACGAGACTCCCATGGCTCACGTCCTCCTTCCCAACCTCGATTCTCCGGGGTGGGTACAGCGAGGCACTCAACGTCTGTTGCATCGACGTCTCAGGCCTCGCCGAGGTTACATGGAGCATCCTCTCGTCTTTAAAACGTGTTGGCTTTCTCGATTCGACTCAAGACCGAGCCGACGAACCAAGCTTTCGTCGGTTCGAATCCGCCCACAAGCGGGGCTCGGAATCGCGACCTCCCGCTGCTTGTCGAGAGGTTGGGGGCTGGAATCACGCATGGAGTCCGCGTATGCTCGCTCGGCGCGAGGGTCAGCCTCGTCCGTAGAGTGTGGCCACTGAACGGAATCTCTGTCAAGCATCAAAGTACGGGAGTCTCGCTTTCATGTTTCGACGTTTGTCTTTGGGCAACTCCCTGATCCTGCTCAGTCTGGCGGCCTCTACCTGGACCCGCGGTCCCTCCGCGATCGCCCAGGAGAAGGCCCCCCACCTGCTCGGCTTCTCCAAGGGGCGGCACGCCGCACAGCTCGAGGCCGAAGCTAAGGCCCTCGCGGTTCCCACCCCCGCCCATGCCCGCTCCTGGCTCCGCACCCTCACTGAGGAACCCCATGTGGCCGGCACCCCCGCCGACCACAAGACCGCGCTCTTCGTACGCGATCGCCTGCGTGAATGGGGCTGGGAGGCCGACCTGGTTGAATATGAGGTCTTATTAAATTATCCCTCAGCTCAGAAGCTCAAGGATGGTTGGTCGGGAGTCGACCTTCAGATCACCGCCCCCTATTGGAAAAAGCTCGAGGTGATGGAGGCTCCGATCGCGCGTGACAAGGATTCGGTGAGCGATTCAGCCTTCCCCGCCTTTCACGGGTATGGAACGTCGGGCAGTGCGAATGGGCAGGTCGTCTATGCCAACTACGCCCGGCCCGAGGACTTCGAAAATCTGGAAAAACTGGGAATCGACGTTAAGGGCAAGGTCGTGCTCGCTCGGTACGGAGAGCTCTTTCGAGGACTGAAGGTCCGCAACGCCCAGAAGCGAGGGGCCGTGGGGATCTTGATCTATTCCGATCCGGCCGACGACGGTTATGCCAGGGGAGATGTCTATCCGAACGGACCGTTCCGGCCGGAGTCGGCCATTCAGCGCGGGAGCGTGCAGTTCCTCTCGCTTGGGCCGGGCGACCCTTCCACCCCCAATGGTCCTTCCGTCAAGGGAGCTGAACGCCTTCCATTCCACCCTCGGTTTGGGTTCCCGATCAATCTTCCGGTTCCTGAGGAAGGATCTCGATTCGGCGGCCAAAGAGCGGAAGCGGCCAGGACTGCTGGCGACCTCTGGGAGAAAGAGACGGGGCTCGTACGCGAGGATTACTTCGCGAGCATTCCCGCCTTGCCGATCAGTTACGAGGCCGCGAAGCCAATCCTTGAAGGCCTGGCCGGTGACAACGTCCCCGCCGGCTGGCAAGGGGGACTCCCCTTCGCCTACCACGTCGGCCCCGGCCCTCTGGAAGTCAAGCTCTCGACGAACATGGAGTACAAGCTCCGCACGATCTGGAACGTGGTCGCCAAGCTCAAGGGGGAAATCGAGCCCGACCGGTTGGTCATGGTCGGTAACCACCGCGATGCGTGGACCTATGGCGCGGTGGACCCAGGCAGCGGCACCGCCGCCACCCTCGAGATGTGCCGGGCCCTGGGCGAGGCCGTGAAAAAAGGGTGGAAGCCCCGCCGCACTCTCCTTTACGCAAGCTGGGATGGCGAGGAATACGGCCTGGTCGGCTCGACCGAATGGGCTGAGGAGCACGCCAAGACCCTGGGCGAAAACGCGGTCATGATGCTCAACGTGGATTCCGCCGTCTCCGGACACGAGCTCGACCTGGATGGTATCCCCTCGTTGCGCGACCTCGTGCTCGACTCCGCCGAAGCCATCACGGATATCCGCTCTGGACGTACGCTACGCAAACTCTGGGTCGAGAAGAGCCGGGCCCGTTGGGCGAGCCAGGCGCCTGTCGATCTTGCCGACGCCGACCTCGACGCGGCGGACTCCGGCGAGCCGAACCCCAAGGCCCCTCGGTTCTTTCCCCAGATGAACCCGCTTGGGTCCGGGTCGGACTACACGGCGTTCGTGGATCACCTTGGCATCCCCGCCATCGACGTGAGTTTTAGCGGCCGATACGGGGTGTACCACTCGGTTTACGACGACTTCCACTGGATGGACACCCAGGGAGACCCCGAGTTCTTGACGCATACCCAGGCCGCCCGACTCTATACCGTCATCGCCATGCGCGCGGCGGGAGCCGACGTGGTCCCTTTGACCTTCACGCCGTACGCCAACGCCATGCGTGAACACCTGAACGACCTGAGACGCACGGTCGAACGCAAGGCCAGGGCCGCGGGAGCCGACCGCGGCAAGCAACCATTCCGCTTCAAAGGGGTTGCCCGGCTGAGTCAGGCGATCGACCGCTTCGAAGCCCAGGCGAAGTCGCTCGACCTCCAGATCAATGAGACGACTTCGCAAGGAAAGCTCTCAAACGAGGAGCTTTCCCGACTGAACGATGCCCTGACCCGCGTCGAGCGGTCCTTTCTCTTGAAGGAAGGGCTCCCGGACCGCCCCTGGTTCAAGCACGTCGTGTATGCCCCTGGAATCACCACGGGCTATGCGAGTTGGCCCTTCCCTGGAGTCCGCCAGGCCATCAACGCGTCGAACGCGACTTTGCTCTCCGCGCAAGTTCCCCTGCTCATCGAGCGAATCGACGCCGCGACGGCCGAGCTGAAATCCGCGGAAGAGGTGGCGAAGTCTCCTCGATCTTGAGCTAAACTAAGACCGACCCAGCCGGTTGCGAGGTCCGCCGTTCCTTGTACCTCGCAACCGGCTTCTCGATGATGATGAATGCTCCTCTCCCTCGTTGCCTCTCTCCATCATCGTATCGCAATTCGTTTCTCCTTCTGATTAACAGTACCTCATGTCATTTCAAGGATTTAATTCGGATGCACGAGCCGGCCGACTCTTCATTTGTCAAGTTGCCGAGGGTGCTCGGGCCAATCCAGGCGCTATGCGTCATCGTTGGGTCAGTCATCGGATCGGGGATCTTCATCGTCCCGGCGGAAGTTGCGCGTGACGTGCCGAATATCGGTGGGATCCTCCTGGTCTGGGTCGTCGGAGGTCTGTTTAGCCTGGCGGGGGCCATGACCCTCGCCGAGCTGGGCGCGATGTTGCCGAGGGCGGGAGGTCTCTACGTCTATCTTGGGGCCGCGTATGGAAGACTGCCCGCTTTCCTGTTTGGCTGGACCGAGTTCCTGATCATGCGCACGGGCTCGATGGCGACCCTGGCGGCGGCGTTCGCCCGCTACTTCGCCCAGCTCGTCCCTTCACCCGGCGGCATGCGCGAGGAGGTCTGGCAGGCCATCGCCGCGGTCTCGGCCATTGCCGTTGTGATCACGATCAACGTGCTCGGAACAGCGATCGGCGGCAAGGTGCAGGTGGGAGGGACCGCCCTCAAGGTCGGGGGGCTGCTCACGATGATTGCGCTTCCAATGATTCTCGGCGGTGGGAACACGGCCAACCTGAAACCACTCCTCCCCGGCACGGTCGATCTCACCTTGCTCGGCGGGATGATGGCCGCGATGGTGGGCGTGCTCTGGGCCTATGACGGCTGGGTGAACCTGACGTCGCTCGCCGAGGAGGTTCGAGACCCGGGCCGCAACCTCCCGCGAGCCCTGATCATGGGCATGGGTACCCTGATTGGGATCTACCTGGCCATGACCATTGCTTACCACCTCGTCCTGCCCCTGCCCGACGTGGCGGAGGCCAGCACGGTTCAGAAGGGGGGAAAGGCGGTCGCCGCCCTCTATTGTTTCCGCCTCCTTGGAGAAAGAGGAGTCTGGGCCATCTCGTTCCTGGTCATGTGCTCCACCTTCATCTCCCTGAACGGGAACGCCCTGACCGGCCCCCGCGCCTACTTCGCCATGGCACGAGACGGCCTCTTCCCGGCCCGGCTCTGTCGAGTCCATCCCCGATTCCAAACCCCGTTCAACGCCATCATCGCGCAAGGGCTATGGGCCATCACCTTGACGGTCGTGGGCACGGCCCTGATCGTGGCTCCCGCCCCGTCGAGCGATACGAATTTACCTCGCTTCATCGTCTCGGCCTGGAGCAAGCTTAACCAGACGCCGCTTTACACGGTCCTGTATACCTACGTGATCTTTGGCGCGAACGTCTTCAACATGCTCGCGATCGCCAGCGTCTTCGTCCTGCGCAGAACCCGACCCGACGCGGTTCGTCCTTACCGAGCCTGGGGCTACCCGGTCACCCCGTTGCTCTTCCTGGCCGCCGCCCTGTTCCTCATGGGCGACATGCTCCGATCTCGACCGGTCGAGTCACTGGCCGGACTTTCCATCATCCTGCTCGGTCTCCCCGCCTACAAGCTACTCGCGCGGCACCAGGCGACGACCAGCTTCTCGGCCTGACCGAGGAGCCGGTTGGAAATCGGAGGACTGCTCAACGAACGTCCCCTTCCTCGCGTTTGAAAACGCGAGGAAGGGGATATGTCTTTGATCAAGGGCCAAGTTGGGTCCTTCCCCCGACCCGTTCCACCAGGCATGCACTCAGTTCCCCTCTGCGCGAGCAGGAACGCTCGAAGGTCGGAAACGAGGCGGGGGCGCGTCGCGCCGGTGCTCGCCGTCGTGCGTCAGTTGCAGAAAACCAATGCACATCTCATCGGTTGTCTGCTCACCCCACCCCACGTCGACCGGGGGTGAGTTGGGATTCCAAGGGTTGCCCGACGTGTTATCAAAATGCGCGAGCATATCGACCCGGGTTCCCTTGGGAAGCGGCAAGGGGGTTTCCAGGTCATAAGTTCCTTGCCAGTTGAAGTCCCAACGGTTGATCTTCAACAAGGTCAAGGAAGACCCGTCAGGCCGGGTGGCCTTGAGCAGAAAGTCCTTACCGAGCCAGTGCATGTGGGGGGTCATGGCGGTCAGGTGGGAGTCCTGGTTAATCGTCGTGGTCCCTGTGACCTCATAGTTCGCGTCACCCGCGGGAATTAGCAGCTTGGGGCGGCGGAACAACCCTTGCCTGGGGGGAGTGATCATCGCCCCTCGAACTTGCTTATCGATCGGCGACTTCGCGAAGTAGAGGCCAATCGCCGAGCGATCCGTTTCCGCCTTCCCGCTCCGGTGATAGTGGACCTGGATTAAAATCTCAGCCCCAGCCGGAACATAGCGACCGGTCCCCTCCCGCTCGAATCTCGGATGCTTTCCGGGGGACCACCCGCCGAGCCCTCCCGATGGAATGATCCCAAACCCGCCGAACGAGTGATAACCCGACTTCGGGTCCGACTCATCCAACTTCCGGGCCGCTCCCCTCGTGTCGAACGCCGCGAGGATGTGATGAACCACCTTGGGATTGCCAGGCTTGAAGTCGATGGCCGAGACCCACTTCCCTTCCGTCAGTCCTGAAGGAATCACGAAAACTCGAAGCTCGTCGCGCCCCTCGGCGTCGAGCGTGTAAGTCTCCTTCGGCTCAAGCACCAGGTCGGGCTTTCCGAGCGCCCAGTCCGAGTTCCAGGTCCGGGCGGCGGGTGCTTCGGCCGAGTTCCCTTCGGGACAACCCGCTTCCACCCACTGACTCAACGTTTCCATCTCCGCCTGCGACAACACGCGGGCGTCTCGAAACGGTCCTCCTTCCTCGGTCGAGGCATGCCATGGGGGCATCGTCCGTTCGGAAGTGACCGTGGCCAGGTCACTCCCCCGCTTCTTGGCCTGCTCGTAGCTCAACAGCGAGAAGGGAGCCACCTGGCCGGGCCTGTGGCAATCCTGGCAATGCTTTTGAAGAATCGGAAGTACGTCGCGATGATACGAAGGCGGCTCTGCCCCCTCGCTCAACCTCGAGAGCGACAGCAGCAGCGCGAACGAGACCCCCGCCGTCCATGATCCAAACTGGATAGGCATAGAACTCCCATTTCTCCCGTGAATTTTACCACTAATCGGCTTGAAAGATTGATCGCTCGCTCCTCCCCACCTAAGAATACACGTAAAGAGCCAGGCCGGTTTCACCACATTTGAAGTTGCGCGACCTCAGACAAGAGCGACAGAGTTACCACTATTATCACAATCTATGATCTTATCAGTTTTATCATGTTATTAAACAAATGAAATCTTAAATTCGATTCGACTCACAAAACATGGTAGGAAGGATCTTCTTGAAGCTCGGGGCTTGCAGCGACGCACCCAATCCAGCACCGCATTGTGCTTGGAGTTGGCGACGGCCGACCCGTCGGTCAAATCGCCCGTGGGGGTGAAGTCCGACGATCCACCGTCTCGAGTTGGATCAGCCGAGGTCGACAACCTGTCGGCCCACCGGGCGACCGCCGTGTTAAGATCATCGCTCGGGCATCCGCGCAGGGAGTTCATCCTCCAGCCGAAGTACAGGACGGCAATTGAGCAAGCTCCGCTGAGTGATGGAGCGGTTGATCAGTGGGTGGAAAGACCTACGACGGACGTGGGTACGTTACAACCGGCGGGGAGATAACCTGGTTGCGTGGACGACCAAGACGAGGGGCGTCATCTGCTCCCGTATTCGCTTAAGGATATTAAGTAATCTATCAGGTTTTCGTTCGATCCAGTAAAAACGAGCCGTAACCGCCCTGGGAAGGAATGCTATTCGTCACGGGAGCGAGGGTTTGATGAACCTCCACCTTTCTTCTCCGGATCAACGTTCGACGTCGGTTTCTTTAGGATTCACTTTGATCGAGCTTCTGGCTGTACTCACGATCATCATTGTGCTGACCGCGCTGCTACTGCCTGCCGTGCAGGCGGCACGCGAGGCCGCCCGCCGCGTCGAATGCGCCAACAACCTGAAGCAACTCGGCCTAGCGACGGCCTCCTACCAAGACGTCAACGGCGTGCTTCCGGGCGCATCATACGCTTCGGCGACTCTCGGCCCACTCGTTCACCTCCTGCCTCACCTGGAGCAGACTCAGATTTTCAACGCGGTGAACTTCAGCCTTGGGGCCCTCGAGCCAGCGAACGTCACGATCGCGGGTGTCCAACTCAACGGATTAATGTGCCCGAGCGACACCGGCTCGAGTTGCATGCCGGTCAAACCGATCCACAACTGGTCGGCCGTCCCGCCCGGGTCCTGGCAACAGTGCTATTCCAGCTACGGCGGCTCCACCGGGACTTGGGCGTTAGGCCTGGAGAAGGGTCAGAGCCAGTTCGACCAGTGCCATGCCATCATGAATGGCGTGATCTTCTCTGAGAGCATGATCCGTTTGACCGAGATTAGCGATGGCACGAGCAACACTCTGCTCTTCGCCGAACGCGCGCACGGCGTTGTGACCAGTAACGGAACAATCTCCAACGGCCTGGAAATGTCGCCGGATTTCTACCATCGGTGGCAGATGGGCTATGACGTTTTCACGCAGGTCTCGACGTTCTACCCGCCGAACGCGCACAAGAAGCAGAGCTTCCGCGGGGGTGACGACACGATACAGAATCCGTCGAGTTTCCACCTCGGGGGAATCAACGTCGCCCTCTGCGACGGCTCAGTCCGGTTCATCAAGGAAACGATCGACAGTTGGCGTAACGATCCGAGCACCCGCTATCCGCCGGGGGTCAGTAAGGTCGGCTGGCGAATGGTCGCGATCGCCCCGGGAGCGTATTTCGGTGTCTGGCAGAAGCTCTCGACCCGCAACTTTGGCGAGGTGATTGGCGCCGACGCGTTCTGAGTTGAATGGAGGACAGCCAACTGCACCATCCCGCGGCGTAAGTCTAAACCGAGAGCAAATGCCATTCGACAACTTATCAATACATATTCGATTCAATCATGCAAACGATTCATTTCGATGAGATCCAGGAGCGGCTTGCTCAGTGGCGAAACACGGTCCTGGCCCAGATCAAGGATCCGGCATCGAGACCCGATGCGTTACGACTCAAACTCGAGATTGAGCAGGCGATGGCCAGTCTTGGATTCTGCGAGCGTTACCAGATTCAACCCAATGCGCAGGTCGTTCGCCTCCCGGAGCCGAAGACGCAGTCCCCTTCCTCTGAATATCGGATCGTGGAAGACCAAGAGACAGACCAGCGAGAGCATTGGATTGAGGTTTCGATCGAAGGTACTCCCCTCCGACCGTTGCCAGGAACCCTCCTGGTGCTCGACCACCAGTAATCCCGCGCGTACCTCTGCCTCCGGCGAAATAGCCCAGAGGGGGTAATCAACCTCCCTCGGGCCAATCGATGCCACATGCTTTGATTTATCTTGGCGCGGTCATGGCCTGTTCGACGGTAGGAATCGCCAGGTCCGGCAGCACGGTTCGGAGCCGAGAGGTATCCATCGAGATATCGGCGGGCCGAGGCTCGGCCAGGGTGACGTCGGCCTGGCGGTTCGCGCGGACGAGTTGGGTATCCAGTCCCAGGGCGTCGGCCTGGCGTCTGACGAGGTCGAAGCGGCTGAGACGCTCGGGACCGGCGACGTGCAGCAGGCCCACCGCGTCGCGCTCGGCCAGCAGGACCAGGATTTTCCCCGCCGTCTCCAGGTCGAGGGGAGTCCGGAATTCATCCTCGAAGAAGGTCTGGGGGACACCGGAACGTAACCCTTGAAGCGTACGCTCAACGTAAGTTTCGCGTCCCGAACGTGAAGGGCCGTACAAAAGGCTGATACGCGTCACCAAGCCGCGTGGAACCGCCAGGATCGGGGCTTCCGCCTCGAGCTTGAGACGCCCGTATTGCAGGATGGGCTCGGCCCGGTCCAACTCATTCCACCAGGATTTTGAGCCGTCGAATACCATGTCCGTCGACGTATAAATGATCCGTCGATCGCGCTCTCCGCACCAAGCCGCAAGGGCAGCCGTGGCCTCGACATTCACGGCGTACCCCAGCGCGGGGTCGTTCCGCACGGCATCGGCCGAGCTCAGGGCTGCGGCGTGGATCACCACTTCCGGATCCGAGTCATCAAGGGCGTTCCGAATCGCCCCGAGGTTCGTCAGGTCCACCGGCCGAAGCGCCACGTCTCCGCGCCGGCCGGTATCGCTTCCACTCCAGGCCGAAACCTCATGCCCCGCCGCAACCAGGGCCGCGACCACGCTCGAACCCAGTTGACCGCTCGCCCCTGTCAGAACAACCCGCATTACCTGATCTCCCTCGGCTTCACAGATATCGCATTCACCAAAATCAACGAAAGCCCAGAGCGGCCCCTACCGATGATAGGCCGACAGGAGGTTTAGGAACAGGTTCGAGAGATCGTCCGCGCAAACCGCCTTGATTGGGAGAGGGTCGACGATGAACATTCGCGAGATTCCGCTGGACGAGTTGATCCTTGAGCCAAGCCTGAACCTGCGTGACCGGCTGGACGAATTCACGGTCGAGCGCTACACGGAGGCCTGGAGCCGGCTCCCGCCCATCACCGTGTACGAGGTCGACGGCCGCTGGCTGATCGCGGATGGGTTTCATCGACACGCGGCGGCGGTCTCGCTCAACAAACGGACGATCCGAGCCGAGATCATTGAGGGGACCCAGGAAGAGGCCCTCGACTTCGTCGCGAGCGTCAACCTTTTCCACGGATTTCCTCTGACTCGAGCCGAGCGGCGGCGTGCCGTGGATGTGAAGCTCCGCTTGCATTACGACTGGTCCGATCGACGCCTGGCGGAAGAGCTTGGAGTCAGCCGAGAGTTAGTGGCGAAGACCCGCAAGAGCCTGGTCGATGGGAACCAGATTCCGAACAACTTCGAGCGGATCGGGGCGGACGGAAAAACCTATACCTCGGCGGGGCTTCCCAAGGACCCGAACGAGAGACTGCCAACCGGCAGCCCAATCGCTCAGCAGGACGACCCGCGCGACCGAGGCGGACGCGAGAGTGACCCGCCTCCCTGGGACGATGCCTCCTCCCCCATGCCAACCGCCACGCGCCCGCCAGGGGGAGCAGGGTTGGCCCCCTGGGAGGAGGGAGATGCGAAGGCGGTCGCCCTTTCCGACCCGGTCCCTTCGGCGGCTCCCACCATCGACGAGATGCTCGACCTGATGGCCAAGCAAGTTATGGAAGTGATCAGTTGGACCCAGGCGGAAGGATTTACCGAGGCCTATCGGACGGCCGGAGACAACATGCGTGGAGTCTTCCAGTCCGCCGTGATCAAGCTCGCCGCGCGGGCCGATCAACTACGCAAGGTCTAACTTCCTTGCACCGCCGCTTCTTTCCCTTCATACCAGATCGCAAAGCACACTGTCTGCCAGGAAGAGGCCTGCTCGAGTGAAGCGGACCCGGCCCCGCTCTTCCTCGAGCAGGCCTTGATTTACATATTTTTGAATGATTGGTCCGGAAAGGGTCTCTAGATCGAACCCGGTCCGCTCGGCGAAGTCGCTCCGGTCAATGCCCCGCACCACTCTACGGAGCATGAGTACGGCGGTCTCTCGCGCTCGTGCTTCGGCGTCGAGCGTTTCGGTCGGCCCAGTCGCTTCGAGCCCTTCTTCAACCCTTCGTAAATAGGCGTGGAGGTCGCGGGTATTGACTGAGCGCACCCCGTTGACATAGCGAGCGGCCCCCACGCCGACTCCAAAGTAGGCATCGTTGGCCCAGTAGACCAGGTTGTGCCGCGATTCCTGCCCGGGCCGGGCAAAGTTGGAGATCTCGTACATCGCGAGCCCCGCGCGGGCGAGCCGGTCGATCGTGTGCTCGTACATCGTCCGCTCGACCTCCTCATCCACCTCGCGAACGTCCCCCGCCTTCCACTGCTTCCAAAGAGAGGTCCCCTTCTCGTAGACCAGGCCATAGCACGAGAGGTGCGAGGGCTCCAGGCTCAGGGCCATCTCAAGGTCGGACCGCCAGTTCTCCACGGTTGAGCCCGGCACGCCGAAGATCAGGTCGAACGACCAGGTGGGAAACCTGGGACGGATCAGGTCGAGGGCCCTGGGAACATCATCGGGGCTGTGGTTACGTTCCAGGGCCTGGAGAAGCTGGGGCTGGAACGACTGAGCCCCCAGGCTCACCCGGTTGACCCCGCCCCTGGCCAGCACGTCAGCCTTTTCCTCGTCGAGCGTGCCGGGATTGGCCTCAACGGTCCACTCTCCCCCCTCGCTCAGCGGGTACCAGCGACGGGTCATCGCGAGTAAACGTTCGAGCTGGCCAGCGTCGAGCCGGGTTGGAGTCCCTCCCCCCACGAAAATGGTGTCCACCGGCTGGGGGGCGCCCATCTTCGCCATCTCACATTCCAGCGCAAGTAAATAACGATCCGCCAGGTGATCGACACCGGCAAGCGAGGCAAAATCGCAATACCCGCACTTATGAGCACAAAACGGGATATGAATATACGCCGCGCGAGGCCAGAGCCAGGAGCTCACCATGTTCCCACGTTCCGTTTCGATTCTCAGAGCCAACCCGGGCGAAGTGATGTGGTTAGAGTACGGGTTCGACGAATCGAATCTCGGGAACAAAGGATTTCAACGTCGCTTCAACCCCCATGGTCAAGGTATAGGAGGACGACGCACAGCCCTGGCACGCCCCCTGCAAGCGAACCTGAACGATGTTGTCCTCGTCGATATCCACCAGTTCGAGGTCGCCTCCATCGGCCCGAAGCCCCGGCCGAACGTGTTCCTCAAGTATGGCTTCCACGCGATCCTTTAGCGCTTGCCGCTCTGCAACCGAGTTACTCATGTCTTGCACTTGCCCTTGAATCGATCGTTTCCCCGTACGATCTCAGACCACCTCTCCATTCTACCAGGACGTAGCTCATCATTGTACTTGAGAACCGACTGCGAGCGGCCGAGTCGTTGCGCGAGAGATACCGCGACTCTCCGGAACGATTCTCTCGGATCTCCTCAACCGCCCGAGGCGATCGCGATAGGGTCAAATCGCGATCGAGCCCGGAACATCCAGAAGCTTGAATTTAAGGAATCATGACTCCCAGGTAGATCAGCCCGTTCTCGTTGTGGACCGTGCAGGAAATCTGGTAGGGCTCGGGAGCAGGCGTATTGAATTCATAAGTAAGCCGGCTGGAGCCAAAGCGCAACGTCCGCGCCGGCTCGCCGAGGATTTCTTTGATTTCCTCGAACGTCATCCCAGGCCTGAGCGGAAGTTCCAGCGCCTCCAGCACCCGCGGGGCCGCCTCTTCAGGGAATTCGTTGAAATCAAGGGTGATCGATCCGAGCCGATCCGGGGTTTGTTCAAGGCAGAGCCACTCGGAGAACCCGATGGACTCGCCTACCCAGATTCGTCCTTCATACTCCCAGTCCTCAAGCTCTTCGACCTCCGCGTCCGACCGAAACGGGCCCAGCCGAAGCGCCGCGAATGCATCGTGCGAAATCATCAACGATCTCCATGAACCAGCGATTGAGCCCATGACTTCCGTCCCCCTTCCTTGAGTTGACGGATTCGATCCCTCAAAGAAGGGAGACGGAAAGTGAGAGACTCCAGGGGAATCCGAGATCCCAACCAGGTCAGGGACGCACCGGCGCGAGGATTCGAGAGGCGTGGGCGCGCTCATGATGAACGCGATTGGTCGCCACCACTTTCGACGTGGGGGGATCCAGGGTCAACGGATCGCCGGTGTTCGGGTTCGGCTCGTAGAAGGGGGCTCCGGTACTGGCCACCGTCACGCGAATCCGATGTCCTCGGTTGAAAACCTGGCTGATCCAGCCCACGTCGAAAGCCACGTTCGCAACCTTGCCCGGCTCGAGAAAGGTTTCGTGGTCGAACCCCTCTCGATACCGAGCTCGCCGGACGTAGTCCACGAGCAGGATTGAGCGACCGTCCGGATAAACGTCGGTGATCCGGACGATGAAGTCGGTATCACGCGCCGAGGATGACACGAAGAGGTCGGCTTTCACCTTGCCGGTCCACTCGACCGGATCGGCCAAGACCTCCGAGGTAAACGTGCGCACCTCTTTCTGTGCCTCGAAGGCACGGGCGTCGCGCGCACCCGGGAAGGCAACGGAGGGAATCGAGTTCGGATGGTCGGGGTCCGCCAGAAAGGCGGTGCTCGCCGAGTCGGCCACGGGGGCTTCGGCGGTCAACTTGCCTTCCGCCTGAAGGTAAAGCGGTGTTTCCTTCGCGGGGACCGGCCAGTCGTCGGCCGTCCGCCAAAGGTTGCCGGGGGCACCTGGCTCGCCGACCGCCCCCATCACGTAGTAGCGAACGGTTGGCTCGCGCTCGACTCCATTATCGACCCCTTTCAGATAATGGTCGAACCAGCGGATCAGGTGCGTCTCCATGTCGAACCCGGCGTTGTCGGGAAAGGTGAGTTCCCCCACCTTGGTCGACGCCTTGACCCCACCATGCAACCAGGGGCCGACCAGGAGTTGCTGCGTCCCTCTCGAGGCCGGTCCCCCTCGGTGCTGTCGGCCGATATAGCTCTCGACCGAGCCGACGCACATGAAGTCGAACCAACTCCCAATCGTAAAGCAGGGAACGTTCATCTTGTCGAAGTGGCGCGTGCAGTCCTCATCCGCCCAGTAAGCGTCGTAAGAGGGATGCTTGAACCATTCTTCAAGCAGGCGTTGATTGTGCTCCGGTACCCGGCAAACGGAGGCCATCCCTTTGAAACGTTCGGGCTTGGCTGCGCCACCGATCCGGTAACCCTCGTGGAACAGGCTCAGGCCCGTGTCGATCATGTACTGGCAGACGAGGTGAGGGGGTTGGGTGACCGCCAGAAAATTCTGAGCGAAGCCAGCTTGCGAGCTTCCCAACGTCCCGACCTTGCCGGTGGACCAGGGCTGCTTCGCCAGCCACTCCACCGAGTCGTAACCGTCCTGCCGCTCTCCCCAGGCAAGATTGCGGTACCCCTCCCAGGTCCCTTCCGAGAGCTGCGAGCCCCGAAAGTTCTGGGCGGCGACCACATAACCGGCGGCGGCCCTGCGGGCGAGGAGCTTGCGCATCCCCACGCTTTGGAGATTGGCGTAGCGCTGTTCGTAAATGACCGGCCAGGGACCTTTCCCCTCAGGAGTGTAGAGGTAAGTCGAAAGCTTGACCCCATCTCGCATCGGCATCATGACGTGCGATTCGGTCACGGTCCCCAGGTCGATCGCTGGCTCCGCCGCGCTGAGCACCCCCGCACCGCAGACGACCGCGAACACGGGTAACCACGGGATTCGTCGAATCAACGCTCCTCCTTCATCTCTCATCCTGATTCCTGACACGAGAGGCCCCGCGGTTGCTTGCGTCATTGAGCTCATTCAAATGCTCGCCTCAAAAGTTGATTGATCGCGTTCATGAGCACTTTTTCAACACCAGGAGCGACCTGCGAAGCTCGTTCGCTGGTCTCATAGCCTCCTTGCGCATAGGCGACCTCGGTTCCAATGTACCCGGGGGCCCCTTCACCGTATGCCGCCATGGCCACGAACAGGTCTGGGCGAACCGCGCTGGCGGCGAGTTGATACTCCACGAACAGTTCGCCGGGCATGTGCAAGACCCGAGCCCGACCGACCTCCAAACAGGTGACATCGATCGTCTCTCCCTTGAGACAACGTCGAAGCCAGACCAGCTTACGAGCGGCGCTGGCACGATCGGCCGCGGGCTGTTTCGAGTCGTCCAGCGTCTTCAAGAGCGCGGCTTCATTCAGGTGAGCGGCGGGAGGAAGCGCGACGGGCACTTTGCGCCAGGCCACGTCCTCTGGCTTGATGGGAGTCTTGACCGTTGCCTTCCAGGCCCGAGCCATGCCATCGGCCATCCGGTCGGCCAGGGCCTGGCGATTCTCATGAGACCCATCGTTCCACTTCCCCGCGCCGATGTTGCCGCCCGCCCCATCAAAATGGATATGAGGGATGGTGGTGGCATCCTGGCGCTGATCGCGGGCCAAGCCGGGGAAGTCGGGCGTGCAGAGCCCCTTGCGGTAATAGCTCTGTGGATGGGTGGCATAATAGGTAAGAACCGCGACCGCCTCGTCTCCGTTCCAGAAGCTGATGGCACGAAGCAAAGGGTCGATCGTCCCGGCGGGCATGGCGCGGATCTTCGGGTCGGTACAGGCTGTGAAGCGTACGTACTGAACCTTGCCGTCGATCCCCACGATCCTCCGGTTGGAGGCAACACGCTCAACCTCCGCCTGACCAAGGCCCATGTGAGTGACCGGCCTGGCCTTTTCGGTGGCGATGCGTACGGCGGCCGCCGCTCGCGCAATCACGTCTACGGCGAATCGAGAGTCGTAAAACTGCCCGCCGAGCCCCCGCTGTTTCAGCAGGTCCTCCGTCGTCAGGTCGCAGCGAGGTGCGTCGTGCT
>Ga0182738_1002924_pt1 | contig 19880 bp, 9 predicted proteins | sample eDN5th30CBELigMG_FD_128876 | JGI IMG/M metagenome (GOLD analysis project Ga0182738, IMG submission 128876) | Enriched Miracle-Growth compost microbial communities from Emeryville, California, USA - eDNA 5th pass 30_C BE-Lig MG (version 2)... ... | reverse complement strand
TTCAAGAAACGCATCGGATATCACCTGTGCGTCTTGTGTCAGAGTCACATGCTCATCGTTTCGTTGCGTACCGCTGAATGTGTAGTTCAAGGAACCCTTAAGAAACCCCGATCGGGTCAAAAAGCCCTTCGAATGCAGGGTGTCACTGATCAGGTAGTGAAAGTCCGGATTGTCGCCGAGACGATTTTCAAGGCCACGGACAAAATAGCGACTGGAGTCTACATCGCGGGTTGCGATTCGCAATGTACACCCCCCCGTGACCGCCCGTGCCAATAACTCGCTGAACGAAACGGTTCGACTACCCCACTTGGGTTCCAATGAATTCCATTGCCCTGAGCGATTATCCAATAAAGGAAAATCGCTCAACCAAGGTGATACAAGCCAGATCTCGTCTGGATTGATCAGCAAAGACGCCAGCATAGTGCTTAGCACTTCACGAAACTGCCTACGCCCCAGAGGCCCATGCAGAAAAATCTGCCGCTGCTCATTCATAGCGCGTCCTCACTGCAAAGCCTCCGCCAACTCTATGACCAGCACCAGGGAACCGTCTTCTCTCTGTAGTTCGCCCACTCTGGGGTAAAGTAACAAACCCAGATAGTCTACCGGATACAACTGTACCTCGGTAATAACTTTGGACACTCCCCCCTGCTGGTCGCGGGGAATCACCAATTCAACGCTACCCTCTTCTCGCAAGAATTTGTGCAATTCACTCAAATAGGAATTTGAATGCACTATTCGAGTTCTACGCCCGGCGAACAATCCAGCGCCCACCATTCGTTCCGTGGCCGAACTCCCATTACTAAAAGGATTGTAACGATTTAATTCCGATTGGCGAATTGTATTACCGCGCGGCCACAATAACCCCTGATTCACACAATGAGCACGAAATAAATCAGAGACAGTCGCATTCGCGCTCATCTTCTGCGCCGCCAACGTGTGGGAAACGATATTAAGGGGCCACTCAATGCCACTCCTGGCCTCGAGTTCTCGCCATTGCTTGAGCAATGTAAGCAGTTCAGCATCCGTTTGCCGACTGCTGCTCGGCTTGAGTATGCGAGAGTGCAATACACTGAGAAAACTGTGGCTAAGTGCAAACCCCGCCCGCAAGAGACTGGAATGCATGGCTGCACCGGCCTTGCGACGCTGCTTATGATCGGCAGCTGCACGGACATCCGTTAGAACCCTCTCGACCTCCTCATCAACAGAAGCTTTCTCCAGCAGTTCGTAGAGATCGAAGTCAATTTGCTCGTAGTCGCCAGGGCGTAAACTACACGCCAATACATTCAGAAATCGCAAAGGATCATCGAAGTAGTCTTCGGCCAAGCGACTAATGATTCCACAACCACCCGCTTCGACCTCGCTGAGCCATACTTCCAGGTCACCGTCTTGCCAAAGCGCATCAGCATTCACCGAGCGTTCGTTAACGTCCCCAAGCAAGGTGCATAGTGTTTGCTGGGTTGCTGCTGCCAACGTATTGGCCAGCAGTTCTTTTGTCCATTCCACGATATCTGGCAAGGCATGAATATCCCGCCACAGAGGCTCGGCACAATCTGCTAGTTGGGCTAGCACTTCAGAGCATCCCAGGAGTCCACGCAGGTCGGCCTGTAATTCCTGCTCTCTGGAGCTTTCTTCTTGCTCATCGAGTTGGAAAAGGCTTTGCGGAATAGCGAGCAAGCGTTCCTTACCCTCGTCGGAAAGTAGACGGCGCAAGGCTCCATGTATCACCGATGGTTCGGCCGGGTCTACGTCTTTCAACTCAGCGGCCAAAGCGGCAAGGAAGCACTCGCATACCCAATTGGCTGTAAAGGGGTCACCGTCGAAACGACCTAGTTGCTCGACCCGCCGCCGGAACAACAACGGGCGTAATGCAGCCGATATGGCAGGGGTCCCCAGGAGATTGGCAATAGTTTCATCGCCGACTCGAAAGCGAAGACGCATACCATCTACCCACTGACGCGCACCTACGGCTATCGGCTCACCTTGGCTTTTCCATGCAAAATTCACCCGCGCGATTTGGCCGCTGCGAAAACGCAGCGTGGCGTCAGCTCCTTTGCTATAGCGCACCACCTCAAGCGGCGTCATCTGCTGGTGGAGGCAAAACGCCACATCAATCAGGTGCTTCACCCAACTTCCCATCGGTGGCTTCTGAACAGATGTATGTTCGGCCAAGATGAATTCCGAGTCCCAACGCAGGCGGGAATTACTCTTTTCCGTCAACCCACTCGCCTTGCGCAGAGCGCGGGTATGTATTTCCCGTGGGCGCACTACAGACAATTCTGCATCGGCTCCCGCGGCCACCGTCCCTTCGTTCTGTAGATACTCTCCGAATGCTTCCGCAATCTCAAAGTCAACCTGTTGTAGGGTATCGGCAATCGGCTGAAATCCCTCCGGGATCAACCAGTCAGCCAGGTCATACTTGATAGCAAAACGCTTGGAAATCCTGCCGGGGGAGAACTCGCGCAAAGCCTGATAAAATGGCAGTCCTTCCCATTTTGCATCACTATCCTCCCCACGCTGCAAAGACACGAATAGGTTAGGAATATTTAATTCGGCAAACATTGCCTCTGGAATGAAAGCCGGCATCGGAGAGCGGCCTCGGGGTAATTCTTTCCACTTTTCTCCATACTCGCACCACAGCGTTTTCAATTGCCGCCGAAGCGTCGGCAAAAAAGACAACATCAATGATCGCGGTGAAGCCCACAGCACTTGCTGCAAGGCTGCCTCATCTATGCGCAACGCGTCCTTCAAATAACCAACATATCGGTCCTGCATTCCACCAGGTTGCAGTACTTGCTCAACAGCCGAGAGTAAGGTCGTCAGTTGTGCAGACGATCCTTTGGGATACTTCAGGATTCTCCAAACCGACCCCTCCTTCAGCAGCATCGCTAGCCAATCCAGCGTCGCCATTGCCCCCTGCATCTTCTGGATATGCCTATTCTGAAGAGGCAACCTCTGTCGCTTGATTTCAGGGGTAAGCAACTCCTCGTAACGCTGGAAAGCAACTCGATCTCGACCGAACTCAGAAAGCACAACGAGGGTCCATGGGCGCATTCCGCGGGGGCGCCCAGCACGTCCCTTGCGTTGCAGATAGGACGCAACGCTTCGCGGCGCCTTATGCTGCAAAACCGCCCCAACCGATGGATCGTTAAAGCCGACCTCCAGCGAAGCAGTAGCCACCACTATCTCGGAGTTAGGGTCGACGCCAGAGTCCTGACTAGAGGTCCGGCCTACCCGAGCGCGATCATCATTGTCGAGCAAATGCCCGATATCCATGCCTATTTGCCAGTCTTGGCCTAACTGAATACGTTTAAGGCGGCTTGGATAATCCAGATAGCGACCACCTCCCCTCAAGCTTGCCAGCGGTTCATGATCCGGCACCAACTGCGCGCCCCTGGTTTTCCAACCTTCAGCGTCTGCCAGTTGGTGATAGAGTCGATTGTTGACATCCAGATCATCGGTAAAGACGAAAGTTTTACTTCCCCATGTTCCACGCGATCTCTTGTCACGATTATCTAGGATACGCCGAGTCAACATGGCGGCCTGAATAGTGGTGGAAAGCAATGCAGTTTGAGAAACCGGATCCCCGCGCAACAACATGAGATACTCGGCGCCCTCATCCACCATCTCATCCGCAAGAGGCTCGATCAACTCCACATGACCTTCTTTTGCCCCGATTAACTCGGAAAAAAAAGCAGGTGCGTCGCTCAAAGTAGCGGAAAGTCCAACGAAGTGTGGCCGGCATTCACTTCGCTTCATCCAACGGCGTAGCAGATAGGCCGTCTGCGCTCCGCTACTACCTTCATAAGTATGCACCTCATCCAGCAGCACCAGTGTGGGCCCCTCGCAGTTACCGACCCCGAATAAGTGGTGGAATGCATAGTTCCCAAGATGCTGATTCAGCATTTCAGTCGTCGTGAAGAGGATATCCGGTGGCTCAGCAGCCAGAGACCGCCGAGTCAATCGAACCTCATCATGAGGTACATAATGATCACAGCGACTGCAGTGCAGTTCTTCGCGTTGCGCGACAGAACCCTCCAGACGCCATTCCATTTTTCCGGAGCAATCCTTCGTTGGGCAACGCAACAAGTCGAACGGCAAATTGCCGCTGAGCTTTTTTGCGGCTTCATGGGCAGTACTGGTGTTCTCCAGCGTGTCGCCAAAAAATGCCCCAATGGAAATTTTTCGGCCTGACTGCGACTTGACCAATTCGTCCAATTTTCGACATTGGCTCCAAGTCTCCATGAACTGATCTTTCAGCAGTTCACGCCGCGGGTAGATCGCCAGAATGCGTACTCGCGAGGAAGCATCCTCAGCCAATTGACTGCATAAGGCAGCTAAGGCTGGTAAATAGAAAGCTAAGGTCTTGCCGCTACCAGTGCCGGCACAGACTATGCTGCCGGCAGCATGGATGGACCGATCCTTAGACGCCTGCAGGACTCGAGTAGTAGCACGCACCTGAAAGCCGGCCAGAAGCAGGTTCTCCTGGCGTCCCAGTAGAGCGCGGATTGGCAGATGGAATCGCGCAGAAGCGTCCTCGCCCAAGCCATCTAGCAGTTTCTGCAAACTCTGATCGCGGCAGGGGTAACTACGCGGCCGCCGAACGAAACGAAAATCGGAAACTAGCGTACGGGCCTGGTCGACCGGTTTGTTTAGGAACCACTGGCGAAGATGGCGGTACAGATGCACAGCCTCTCCCATTCGCGTCCTGTAGCGCTTGGACAATCCCTCGGGGTGGGGAGCCTCGATCACCATTGCGTGATCGCAGAGTCCGAGCAGAACGTCATAGGGATCCTCCTCGGGAAGCACCTCTTCGAGTGTCGCAAGTATCTCGTCTTCAGTGAAGAAGCCACCGGTGTCCCCCCAGGCCAGCAAACTCGTCTCCAACTCCTCCAGGCGATCGAGGGCAGTACACAAACGCTCCAGGGACATTTCCATCAAAATAGCTTCCTACTGCGTTCGACGGAGAACTGACCTAGCAAGTCGTGCTCAAGCAACCAACAGAAGGTGTCCTTGTCCATCTCCGACAATGGAACACCCGTAGACCTTCCGCGCTGGTTCAATAACTTGAAAAAACGCTTAACGTTCTCAGGAAGATCGAGTTGCATTTCCCCTCTAACCTGCTCCATACGATTTTTAAGGTCCATCAAATCGCGAAGAGGCCATACGGTCTCCGGTACTTGCTTTGCCAGATCTTTAAACCTTCCCTGCAACTCGATATAGTCGCTGTATACGCGCTCGGAACCCGGTATCTCGCGTTGACTATCTAGTATCACCTTCTCGACCATGCACTGGCTGTACAGTTGTTCCGTCCACTTTTTCCAGCAGGAGTCGATTTTGCTCTCCAATCGAACAACCAGACTTTCAAGTGCAACTCGCGAATTCTCGAGAGAATCATCCTGACGAGAGACTTGTTTATTCTTTCGCCAAACCTCAAAAAAAACTCCCAAGCTTGCCAGAGACGTGGACACCTGCTCTTTAAACTCTGCTTTCAAATCCAGCAATTCTGGAGCATCAACCGGTAAAGCGCCAATGCTCGATGATTGGCGCTGCAGCAAATCAAGCCTTTCGGAAAGCGACACAAATCTCTCGTAAATCTCCTGGCAATCATCAATGGCGGTGCGCAGTTCACCGGCCGAGCGATTTAGTTCAAACTGCTCGCGCAAAGCATAAACTTTTTGTTCAAGACTACTCACGGCACGCCTCCAACAAGTCCTTCAAAGTGCCCGTCAACCCCTTCAACAATCCGGTGACCCTCTCCTGCGACTGCCCCAAGACGTCTAGACCAGATTGACGATTCTCATTCTCCAAACGCGGCAATACATAGGAGTAGAATTTATCCCACGCCCCCAGTGTCTGAACGGCCTCTTCCAACTTTTGACCGTCGACCTGATTGATCAACTGCAACTTCTTGGGCAAATCAGATTCGTTCCAAGATGAGAGGAAAACCTTGACTGCCGCCCAAACCTCACTCGCTTTTAGCGAGTTCAATGCCTCACGCATTCTCTTGGCATTCGGCACATCTGAAAACTGAGCGGGATAATGCAACCCGCCTTCACTTACGCCACGAACAATTTCAGACATTTCATCCAGCAAGAGGCAAAATTGCTCGTGCCGAGAATAGCCATCTAGAACGGACAACACATTGAACGACGACTGCAGTGCCTGAGTGATTTCTCTGTCATACCGTGGCAACTTCTGCTTAAAATCAGCCTTACTAGCCTCTTTGAATGACCTGAGCGCCAACTCTCCATCCATACCATGGTCATTGGCAGCCACTAACTTCAACCAGGCATCTCGCTTCCCTTCCCACTCATCCAACGCACTTCTGCGGAACTCTAGCAGTACAGGAGAAGCAGGTTTTGGCAATGACTCCAGAATCTTCTGTGCCGGAGTGAGCAATTCATTGAGTCGTTGGCGATCATTGGACGCGGTCCTCCATAACCCCAAGATGGGTACTAGACTCAATTGTTCCTGGATCACCTCATGAAGCTTTGAGCGCTCCATCAGCGAAAGTGTTTGTAGAACCTGAGGAACCCAATGTGAGGCGAAATTCTGGTAGCGTAAGTAATCATCGAATCCACCAGCATATTGCCAACCTATCCAATTGGATCTCCGATTGACGCTCTCGTAACGCAGAAGCGCCAGCGCAACCCCCTTCAAAGCGGCTGCCTTTTGAGGATCCTCAAAGTCCGTCTCCTGGCAAAACGACACGAGATTAGTGGCTTTGTTACCCGTAATGGAGAATGGAATATTGATATTAACAATCGCTCCACGCAGTAATTCCGGCCGCGCCCCTAAGCCGAGCCATTCTGGATGAGCATATTGCTGATACATCTTATTCAGGGCGTTTCTTAGGTCCCTGGATTCGTTTTGCTCCAATTTTCTTCTGCGCTGAAACCACTCTGAAACAATCTCTTCCAATCGGTGCTGATCGGGATCGGGATCGGGATCTGTTTTCACTCCCCTTGGCTCTACAGTCGGTCTGGCTTTCTTCGGGCCAGTGTCTGTCCGCGTTGGCGGATGAACAAAACCAACGGGTTGAACCTCTTCCAACAAAGACGCCAATGCGTTTAGGCCGAAGACGTTTGCTATGCGCCAATCCATGTTCTGCTGCAACTCTGCGATAGATCGGCAACCGTACCCCCAGATAGCAGCCAAAGATTCGCAGCGCGCTGGTTCGTCGAGTCTATACAGGTCAATCAGTCCCGCACCGGCCTTGATACTGGCGAAATCTGCCGGCGGGAATCTATGCTCCTGGCACGCCTGCCGATGATCACGTAGTACTCGCAACACAACTTGGTTCAACACTTGGCGGGGATTGAAATTCAACTCTTCGTCGTTGCTGCAATAGTGATCCGCCAGCGCATTGATCGCGTTGCGATTGAAAGGGAAGAGCGGCACGCCAGAAGGCGAATGGCCGAATGCCTGGAGTTCCTCCGGCGGGCCTTCGGGATCTTCCCAGATTAACGGCCAACTGACGTCTGTCGAGCGCTCCAACCAGGACGCTTTCAGTTTTGAACTACCGTGACGGGCAGCGTTCAGGTACCGACCACAGAAATCAACAATGCGCTCCAGCGTTTGCTCGCGACTCTGGCCATGATCGCGTATCAACCACTCATACTGTGCACGTGTTCTAATCGTGTCCTGCCGCCGCAGATATCCTTGATAACCATCTGTTACCGCGATAGCCGAGCGAAGCGTACACAGTTCTTGCTTTTCATCCCTAACGGCCTCTTCCAGAAGGCTGTCGATCAGTACGTCCTCGATAGCAGAAATCGCCGCCATATCCTCCACCAGTACCACCAGAGTGCGATCCTGATGTTTCAAGGTACGACGGATGTCTTTAAAAAGATCTAAAAAACTACCGCCATTGAAACTGAACAAATGACGAAAAGCAGTTCTGGTGGACTCACCCAAAACTTCGTTTAATACGCCTGCTGCGGACTCTTGGGCTTGTCGATTGGTATTCAATTGGGCTCGACTGACATACTGCCGAGCGCTTTGCGACAGGTCATCGAGGTTGAAACTGAAGTCCAGGTCCTCGGCCCTGATCTGGTAATCGTTTCGACTTAACTCTTTATCGGTAGCACCTTGAGTCAACCGACTTGCGAACTGATAAATACAATGCTTCGGATCAAGCAAGCTTCTCTTGAAATTAGGGTCGGTAATCAGTTCGGAAAGACCGCACCCTGGCGTAGTATGCGCGTTAACATCTCGCCAACGCTGCTTTTCTTCAGCAGACAATTGTTGACTGGCCTGCGGATTTCCGCGGTAATAGCTAATTTGCTCTGCGACGCGGGCGTTGAGTCGCTGCAATTGCTGTGACATGAAGGTCAACAGCAAGTCAGCGACCTCTCCGGTCCTCAGCATTTCACCTACCGACCGAATCCGTAGACGTGCACTCTCGAATTCTTCTCCTTCCAAGCCATCCAGAAGGATTTCCAATACCTGGCGCAAACTTGCATTCTTCGGAATGCGAACGATATGCCAGTTGGCGGATAGCGACTGCAGTTTTAGTTGAGCTTCCAACCAGCGAATCAGGTGGGATTTTCCAACGCCGGAACGCCCGACCAAGGGAATCGGTCTCTCCACCTCAAGAAAGTGCGCTAGCAGATCGGCCTCAGTACATTGCTGCTCTGCTCCGTTACCTATCCGAAGCAACTGCATAGGTTCATGCACCGCTAAGAGTACGTGCTCAGCTAACTCTTCTGCCTCCGTACGGATGCACTGGGAAATGTGTTCCGAACTTGGCCAGTAATTGATCAGATTCATACAGCGACCTCGGTACGGTATTGAATCTCACCTACGGAGCGTTGAACACCATTTGGTAACAGCAGACGCATACTCAAACTATCGTCAGAGGACTTTTCCAAGCGCAATCGAAACAGACTTTCCAGACGGACTAGAGCGTGACTGAGTGCGGCACTTACTTCATATGGTGCGTCTGGCTTCCAATTTTCCATGCAAGGCTCCAACAATCGACGATAGCCCCCCTCATCAAGCAGTGGCAGGTACTCTCCCAAACGTTCGACAAATACTCTAAACGGAAGTACTCGCCCGCCTTCGAAAATTCTCTCGAGGTAGGGTTCGATAGCTAAAGTAGGATCTACAATGTAACCCTTTCCGAAGGGCTCCAAGAAGCCAAGGAATTCCCCATAGGCCAAAAAGGTCGAGAGTTCGTTAGACTCATTCAATTCCCGACCCGGTAGATGGCTATTTACCGCCTCGGCGGCATTGGAAGAGCTTACCGACTCCCCTCCCATGAAGGTGTACCGACGCTGCGCTAACAAACAGGTCATTGCACGAAGAAATGGCTCAGTGCGAGTGCCGTCCAAGATAGCCGATTCCGACCGCGTGGCTGCATTATCAATAAGCAACTGCAATACACGCGACGGGAGATCCTTCTCACCGGCCTGAGGGGGCGCGAAAATCATTCCCTCACTGTCCTGCAACCACAACCCTTCTTCCAACCAGAAATCCAGATTCGACTCAAAACGTTTTGCTCCTGTCTCACTTTTCGGGAGCAACTCCGGCCGCAATGTCTCCAATAACTCCGCGCGCGCAATTGGTTTTCCCCTGCGAACCAATGCTCGATCAATAAGATTTAGCAAGATCAGACTGCTGCCTGGGTGAGCATTATTCACCATCGACATACTTATATTTCCCTTTCGAAGTCGACCAAATCCTTGCTTTGGGAATCACACTCCCACCAGCTTCGGTACGGGTGATACGGATCACTCAGAGTCTCGGGCGCAACTATCAATCTTGCTGGAACCTCATAGCCACCCGCAGGCAGGTTGCTTTCCTCCGGCATGAGTAAAACCAACTCAGTCCAACTCCCAGCACTGTCGCGCGGTTCCAGGGCACACCAGAACGGTAGTGCTTTCAAACCAGCATCGGTCTGTATTTCATCCAACAAGGCCCGACTGGCACGGACAGCCTGCACCTGCTGGCTGCGCAGAAGAGCGACCATCCATCGCCGCCAGTTATGAATCAGAGCACGGGGAGTGACGCTACGATAACTCTCAGTACGGTAGCGAATCCGCAGCAACTGGGAGTCTGGCATCCACTTCGGCATAGCGGGAGTTACTACACCAGTCACATGGAAAGACGCACTCAACGTTGGCGTAAAGGGTCCCCGCCCTTGAGCGCGGCAACCAGGGCAACCACCGCAACTGCGTTCAGGGCTGATGCCATCCAGTCGATAGAACTCTTCTAACTGGCGGCACAGCGACTGGTCCGGATCATCCAGCCATCTGCGCAAACTGGCGAAACCGTTTGCCATGGCCCGCTGTTCAAGGGCACGTTGCGGATCAACATAGTGCCGCCAAGTATCTGTGGACTGATGCGCATCCATCAGGATCTGTATATCGATGCGGTCAAAGTAATTGTCGCCCTGAGGCAATTCCGTATCGACTACCGCTGCGTTTTCGTGAGGCACCTCGGGCGGTGAATAGCGCAATCGAATCAGACCAGCACGCTGCATCAGAAGCAACGTGCGTACATTCCACTCTGCGTTACCTTCGCTACGTCGTTTCAAATCGCGGCGTAACATAGACAGAGAAACACTGAAGCAACCATCATTGCTACGTCGACGGCTCTGCAGCAAGGTGTTCCAGCGATCCAATCCCACTTCACTGGAAATCAGCCTTGCCCGTGAAATCTGCTCTGCCACATTTATCTGGCCTGGGTAGAAAACCAGCCAGGACCAACAGGCGTTACCGTCGCGTCCGGCACGCCCCGCCTCCTGATAGAAACGATCCAAATTTTCTGGCACTGCCGCATGCAATACCGAACGGACATCGCTCTTATCCATGCCAACACCGAAGGCGGACGTCGCAACCATGATGTCCAGATGGTCATCCTGCCACTGGCCGATCAGACGCTCGCGCTCCTGGGTGTTGGTTTCGCCGTGGAACAGGCCAAGCCGACGGAAGCCCTGCTTGACCAGCATGTCTCGCCAGTTCTGCGCATCCTCCCGGGTCGTTGTGTAAAGAATCAGAGGTCGAGGCAAGCGCCATAGCAAGTCCACGACAACCTGCCGGTGCTCTTCTTCTGCAAGAGTTCGGCGGACATTGAAGTTCAACTCTGGGCGCAAAAAACTGCCATTTATCTCGATAGCCTGAGTTCCTTCGGGGACGAAGGCTTCCTTCAACACCTCCAGAGCGGCGGAATTAAACGTAGCTGACATCAACAAGGTGCGGATGGCGCTTGAGGAGTGTTCTCTGAGGGAGTAAAAAAGAGGGGCAAGCAGTTGGAAGTCAGGACGGAACTCCGCCCCCCATTGGCCGACCAGATGTGCCTCATCGATTACTAGCGCACCCAGCAGTCCTTTTCCGGCGAGTTCGAACAACAATGGTCTAAGGCCCGATATGGCGGACTCGGGCGCACAGAACAAGATCCGTTGTGTGCCGTAATGCAGACGCTCACGAATCTCTCGACGCTCAGCTTCCTCCTGGCCCCCGATCCAAACGTAGCTACCGCCGTGATCGCATCCTGCAGCCTCCAGCACTTCTCCAGCACGCGCGGCCTGCTCGATGGCAAGTCCGGTCGTTGGCACAATGACAAGCACCACTTTCTGCCGATAGGCAAACAAACTCAAAGCATGAACAGCCAGCGTCTTGCCGCAACCTGTCGGCAGGTTGATGAAGACCGTACTGTCATCCGGAGAGGTCAGCAATGTCCGCACTGCAGCTTGCTGACCGAGGCCGTTGTAGTTGCTAAATCCAACACGGCCCAAAGCACTGCTCAAGGCCACGTCTATTTGAGGTTGGTGCAGGACTCGGCGACGCTGACGTCTGTAAACCGCCAACTCCGCTTCCTCGAGAGCAGTCTCCAACCTGACCCGGTCGGTTAACGGATCTTGACTCAGGCCCACTCGGGCTAGGTGTTGCCTTTCAACGGAACCGGCAGGCAGTTGTAGCAGCAAATCAGTGCAGCCATGAGCTTGAGCACAACCGAAAGCATCACGACAAGCGACGGCGCGATCGGCCGAGCCCGCCTTTGCGTCGCCGAATACCATCAGCAGGCGGAGGAAGTACGGCTCGGCGACTGTCTGCTCGGATTGATGCTCTGGCACCAGCAGAGCCCTCTGCAAGGCATTCCATTGGGCCTGAATCATTCATTCCTCCACAGATCTTTCGAGCACAGGATCTGGGCGCGTACCGCCATAAGGTGCACGTGCGGTTCAAGGACGGAACCTCGCAGAGCGCCTATCTCCTCTACGATCCTCTTTCGGCTCAACTCAGTGATACCCAGCACCATGCGTTTCCATTCGTCCACAGGTAATAGAAACTCCAACTCGGACCAGACATCATGGCGCAGATTGATATCCTGGAAGATGGCGCCCGCGGGCTTCTTGTAAGGCCATTCCAAGGATTTCAATGTGCTTTCGGCCTTTACCAGGCTGCCGTCTTCAGCGAGCCAGTGGCCATACACCGCAGGTGCCAGTAACTCATCGGCGATAACCTGTTCCTGATACGTGCAATCCGGCCGGGCAGCCGTTACCAGCCACTTGAAATGAAAGAAAATCTTTGGCGCCTGCAGTGCACTGCTATTAAGAATTCGCAAGAATGCGCAGGTTGCCCCCCGCGAATCACCAGCGGCCAGTTCATATATGGAATCCACGAACGGCTGACCGTAACGGAAGGGGTACACGCCCGATTGAACTGAAGCCTGCTGCCGCAAGAAGCTCATGGGAGCGGTGTATGGCGGGTTACCACTTTCCGGATCAATGCCCGTGATGCAACCTTCGATAAAGGTCTTCACGTCCACCAGGGTACGACCGCCACCCTCAGCGGGGTCAAGGCCGAAGCCCAACCTGAATTGCTGCTGCAGATCCCCCTCTAGCCTGAAATTCAAGCCGCGGGTCATCCAGGCACACATGCGGCCAATCTGCTCCTCGGCTATTTCGTCCGACTCAGAAATTGTTTCCGCGAAGTCGCGTGCCTTAGCGACATCCTCGTCCAATGCAAGCAATTCTTCCTGTACTTTCACCCGACGGCGCTCGCGGTCCAGCAGGCCGCCCTCGCCGCCCTCGCCGCTCAGTTGCTTGGCGCAGACAAGCAACTCTTCATCGCCGGATCGCGCGACTGCCTGCCAAGTCTTTTCGAGGTGCTCCTCCAGTACGTACTGCAAACTGGCCACCGTCTGATTGAATACACCTACCGATGTGTCAAGCAGATCTAGCCACCGTCGGAACAAACCATCATGTTCAGACATCAAAACCAGGCTTTCCACAGGCCTGATGCCACGTAAATTTGCACTGTAACGGTTCAATCGTCCCAGACGCTGTTCAACGCGACTGAACGATCTCGGTAGGCTGTAATGCACGGCGAGTTTCTGCCCCCCATGCAGGTTAAGACCATCTTCACCACCTTGATCGCAGACCAGTACCCGCACAGAACTGCCAGACTGCAAGAACTGCAAGTCACGGTCGGAAGCATTGCGCTCTATACCTACAGCCAGAGAGTCATCGAGCGTAGCGGCAACATGATCCGCAACTACCTCGTCGCCGCAGAAAACAACCACCTTGCCCTTAGGGTTTTCGGCCAACCAATCTTCCAGACTCGCGATCAAACTCTGATCTTTACACTTCTGCTCGAGTGAGGCCTGTTTGGATATTTCGGCAAGAAGCTCTCGCTCAGTTGCTTCAAGCGTCGCCGCCAGTTGCCTGTCGAACCTATCGGCCCGCTGCTTGACCAGTAATGGACTGTCCAACAAGTCGTCAACCCAGTTCAGGTATTCTCCAGAACTCATCGACTGGAACTCATCAGGATCTCGGCAGGCCTGGCTGCGGTACTCTTCCAACAACAGATCCAATGGCATGCTGTGTGGTTCTGTCGGCCAGTATTTGCGGCGCAAACCAGCCAATCCTGGAAACAACTGCGCGAGATGCCCCATTTCCCGGCGGTTACGTAGCATGCGCTGATGCAGGCGGTAGTGTTCTCCGAGGTAATGCCGCAAGCCTATGATTTGTTGCTCGCGCTGCTCGCCGCTCTCCTCGGCGAAGAGATCCACCAACGGCATCAAACTGCCGATTCGCTCATGCAACTCCTGATCCTCAGGGAATTTTCCCCGCAGATCCTGTAGTGCTTGTTCCAATGCGGCGTTCGAGTTACCCGGGGTCAGTGCGCTATACAACCCTCCAAGCCACTCACGCTCCTTGACTCGAGCAATGAAACGCTGAACCCCCGCTTCCGAGATCTCATAAGCTTCGGGACTCAAGCAGTGCAGCATCGCCAGAAAATTTCTTTCGTTCCCATTCAACGGGGTTCCCGATAACAACAGAGTCATCTCGGCTGCCTGGCAAGCCTCCGCCAGCACCTGAAACCGGTCATTTGAATGTTGCTCAGAGGACCAGGCCAACGGCGCCAATTGATGCATCTCGTCAACGACAAGCAAGCTAGGCTGGCCACCCTCCCGCAAAGCCGCCACTAACTGTTCATGACTGCATACTCGAATCATCTGTTCCGATCGATGCTTTGTAGACATCAACTCGCCAAGATGAAATCGGCCCTTTAACTCCTCATGCCACTGAGTAACAAGAGAAGCCGGCGTCGCAATTAAAACATTGGCGTCGAACTTCTTCTGAAGCACGTGCTCACGGATAATCAGGCCAGCCTCAATCGTCTTGCCCAAGCCCACTTCATCCGCTAGCAAGTACTTCGGGAATGGGTCCTGAAGGACGCGCCGAACTACGGCAATTTGATGCGGCTCCAACTCTACGCTGCTGCTGGTAATCGCACCGATGGAACGGCAAGCCGCACGCTGCTCGATATAGGCCTCGAGGAAATCCTGGCGCAAGGGGAAGAAAAAAGGCGCATCGTTAGCCCTAGCCGCCAGGAACGCCGAAGGATCGAGCAAATCCTGCGCTCCGAGGTTCAGGCAGTAGATTTCATCGATATCGACAACCGCTTGATCGTTATCGTCAGCGCGAAAGATCACCAGATGCCGATTGAGTGGTCGCGAACCGCCGTACCGACCGCGCCGCCAGATACCTGTCGAGTGATCTCGACAATAGACGATGGCTTCCTCATACAACTGAGCTTTCCTAACTTCGGCCAGATCGACCCTGAGCGTCCTCGCCTCAGGGTTCAAAGGGGACTCGAAAAAGGTCACCTCGCACTCACCTCTCTCAAGATCCAATCTCGACAGTTTGGCAATGCCAGGAAAAACACTAGACAGCACTAACTCACCGACTGCGAACACGTGGCTCATATCTTCCCTCTACCAGTATCTCTCCCTACCCGTCTTCGGCGCGTACCAGCAACCAAGATGAAGCCCCAGCGTTGAGGCCTATCATGGCAACAAGCATCACGTGCAGATCCAATTTCTCGTGATGCCGCGCCTTGCTCACTGGCTATGTAGGGGTAAACCACACTTGATATCCTTTTGACATCATACTCAGAAGAGCTTCGCCTAACGAGACGGCCAGCCACGCCTTCTGCACCTTGAGGATCGACCTACACGCCCCGTCTCCCCCTTGGTCACCAGACGCATGACCTGGGTACACGGAGCCCATCCATGAAAGGCTCTACGATATGTAAGCTTTAAAGACACGTCTAGAGTGTTTGCCTGTACAGGTAAAGTAATCAGACAGGAGTGGGAAGCCATGAAGCGCAAACAATTCGTCGAACCTATTCGACGAGATCTAGCACTTTGTTTCCCCCGCTCACCAATAATCGGACTCGAAAAAATCTTATTCATACATCACTGCAATGACATAGCCATCAGCGAGACCTCCTAGCCATCTCACTCAGGGCCCTCACTGTCATTTCCCCAAGATCGTCCACCTTCTCCCGCCACGAAGATCGGCACCCTGGTCAGCACGGTCCATGGCGTAGGGTGGTGTCCAACTCCGCGATCAGCTTGATCGTCATGTGCTCGCCAACAACCTTTGCCTGATCTGCGTCACTTTCCTCCCACAAACCGCGAATAAGAGTTCAGTGGTACATTCCGTCAGCCTCGATGGCCCCCAGAGAGGGAAAGCCGCTCAAAGCGAGCGGCTTTAAACCTTCGCTCTCAGGTTGTACGCTTAAGCCGTAGCAGTGGCGACTCCAGGCAACCTCAGTTGATCAAGTTGGGTGCTGATGGAAATCAGCTTTTCCTGGTTTTTCTGAATACTCGAGGCTTTCTCACTCATTTCCGTCACGACCTTCTCCACCTCCTTGATCTGCGGCGCGAAGAAATCGAAGGTCTTCTCGTCGTCACTAAGCAAGTCATAAATGTCCTTGAAGGCTCCTTTGATAAGGCTGGTTATGGAGTCCTTGACCTGCTTGAGTTCCTGCTCCAGTTCATGCGCCTTGTAAGCGCCATAGAGGTCCGAACTCAAGGAAACGACTGCGCCGGCGGGCCCGGTCCACTTGGAGATGTTTCCGGCCAGCTTGGTGGCCTCCCAAGGTTTGAACTTATAGACGTAGCCAGTCAGCTTACCGAGAGTGTCACGAGCGATAAAAATGGTCGACTTGATAGCCTCCGGACTGACGTTCGAAATGCCCTTGAAAGCGTTGCTTAGTGAGTTGAGCGCACCTTCACTCATAGCGCTGATGAAGCTTTCGCTAGAATTGAGTTGGCGGGCTATATCGTCGGACAATCGCTTGGTCACTGCGGAGGAGTGATCGAAAAAGCGATCTATCGCATTCTTGATGCGCAGGTGCAGCTTGTAGCCAACCCCCTCCTCCGTATAACCAAGCTCATCTTCCAGATACCCACGGATATCTTCGAGGGAGAGGGGACGCAGTCGGCCAAGTAATTGCGCTTCCATAGATTGAAGTTCGCTGGCCAGTTCGCCAGCCAGGCGTTTGACTTCCCGTCGCCCCTGTTGGATATCCTGTTCGAAGCGTCTCGACTCCTCGGCATGCTGCTGGGCAAACAACTCCAGCCCATGCAGGTGCTCCTTGGCAAATGCGACACGCTGCCCGACGATATCTCGCACCACATCCAAACCGGTCTTGGCGATCAGCACTTCCGATACGTTCGCCTGCAGTATCTGCCCGGTCATGCTCTTCAGATCGTTGATACGCGAACGACTCTCATAATGCACAGGCTTGCCGAACCAGAACTCTAGGCCACGACCATTGGGGTTTGAAGCGATACAGACTATGTTCAGTCGAGCCAGTTCGCTCGGAGACAGGTTGGCAGCCCGCTGCAACTTGGACTTGAGGTTTTCCTTCTTGATGGCAGCCTGTTCTTCGAACAGGGCCTGCTCCGTCAGGTCGGTCACCTCATCCATCTTGTTGATGACGAACACCGTGGAGGAGAGCTTGTTCAAATCGCGCAAAACCCACTTCGCGATCTCGCTGTGGCTGTCCTTCAACGGGTTGGTAGCATCAACCACATAGAGAATGAGGTGAGCCTCCGAGATATAGCGTTTGGTGAGGTCTTCATACATGACCTGCTCACCATCCACCTCCTTTTCCTTGTCGCCGAAAAGGCCAGGGGTATCGACGATTTCACACTGACCCGGCAGCCCTTCGGGTTTGTAGATGGCGAGGCGGTCCGAAGACTCATCCATGGATATTTTCATATCCTCCATCACCTTGCCCAACCAGGCCGCGATGACACTGGTCTTACCATCGGAGAAAGCCCCCAGCAGGGCAATGCGTAGCACGTCGGACTCCACGGCTTGCATGGCCGAGGTGATCTTTTGTAGGTCACCCTCCACATCCACACCCATCTCGTACAGGGCAGCTAGTACACCGCGCAATTTCTCCAGCGTGCCGAGCGCGGCCTGCTTCTCAACACTGAACTGCGTGAATTGTTCCATAAGGCATCTTCTCCAACTGGCCTTTCAGTTTGTTCATCAGAGCAATCTGTTGCTCCAGAATGCTCAACGGACGCAGCAAGCTTTTGTGCAGTCTGTCGACCTGACCTAGCATGCCGTCGTTGATTTCTTTCTCTACGGACGTCACCAAAGCCCTCACCTCCGCCGGCAAGTCACTGAGCAGTTGTTTACGGACGCTTTCGATACTCTTTCGGACCTCCCCTTGAGCCGCACGGACACGCTTATCCCCGCCAAGCATCAGATTGAGGAGACCCAGCAGCACACCTACTGCAGCACCCACCGCAACGCCAATGGCAGTGCCGATTCCCGGAAATGCACTGCCGATAGTCCCGCCCGTGAAGGCATAGGTGCCGATCTGAAGCGCCATCGAACTGAAGTCACCCAGGCCAAGCCCGTGGCTGAGATCAATACCGTCATCCAGGTTCCATTGTCGGTCCGTGTTGAAGGTCACTCGCTGCTGGAACTCCACACGCTGCACATCCTCAAGCAGTCGAGTCATTGCCTGCTGAAGCGACTCCATCAACTCGCCGACGTTCTTGTCGAAATGCTCCTGCAGGCGCTCACCGGTGGCGAACTGGCGCTTCTGGAACGCCTGGTTAATAGTCGATTTGATGTGATCCGCATCGCCTAAATGCTCGGCGACTATCTCGTCCGCATCGGACGTCAGCCCATTGAACAGTTCGTTCCAGGCGTTCTTGCGTCCAGTTAGCGACATTCGTTCGAATGTCTTCACAGCTTCCTTGAAGGCCACCCGGCACTTTTCAAATTCCGGCTCCACCCTCGCCAGGAAAACCCGGTGCTCCTCCTGTTGTTCATACAGAACCGACAGATACCCGGACAACAGCCCGCTTACCTTGACCTTATTGCTTTCCACGATGTCTTGCTGGAACGTCGCCAACTTGCCGTGCAACACCCGAGCCACAGCCTTGATCTGACTGAACTCATACATCGCTTTCGGGGACTCGAAGTGCTTCAGGTAGTTACGCTGCTGGATGACAAGATCACGATCCCTACACGGGTGGATACTGGTCTTTCCAGTCGCGGAGTGGAAGGCAAGAGAGGAAAACGCCAGTAAACCTTGGACACATTGGCCCGGCATGAGCACTTCAGGCCCGAGCACTGGCTCCAGCACCTCAAGCGTCTGCCTCAATGCGGAGGCCGCGCCGCTGTGGCGCTCCAGCGCCTCGCGATCTTCCGGGAATTCATAGGCATCGGCACTACCACGCACATTCACCAGTGGGCAAACCTGAGTGCCCCAGCGCAGGTAAGAGCGGATTTTCTCTGCAGTGGCCTTCTCTGGCTTTTTGTTCGTGCCATTCACATAGAACACCAAGTGTGCCTTGGCCACCGCTGCGCGCACATCGTCGACGTACTTGGCTTCATCGCCCTCGATACCGGGCACATCCAGCAACTGGAACGTCTTATCCTTGTAGTTCAACGTGTAAGCTGTATTGCCCTTTGTGAAGTCCGCTTCGCCCGTACCGATAATTAGGCCATCAACTCGCCGCACCAGCGACCTTAGCCGCTCCTGCTCCACAAGTGCTTGCACCAATGCAGGCAGACTCTCGTTGAGCAGCGGACTCAACGACGGCACCACCCCGGGAAGTGCAACCAACTTCAAAACGGAATGCTCACTCTTTACCTCACGGGCACTGCCGGTCGCTTCGTCGAAAAGATCATCCAACTCTTCGGGACGCCCCATTTCAACTCCCCACCACTTGGAGGACCAATGCCATCGCCCCTGCCCCGATGGCAACCCCAGCAACAGCTACCCCAATCAACTTGCGCGTGACACGTACGGAAGACTCATCCTGAGCGACTTGCAAACGGGCACTGCTCTCAGCTTCAACTGTCTTCGCCAGTCGGTCAGCGCATTGACGTACCATCGCGACTTCACCGGCATACTCTACGTAGACTCGCCCCAAATCAGTTCGCAGTTGCTCCACCAACTCGGTCAGCGCTCGCTCGAACTGCTCCAGATCCGACTGGTTTTTCTGCAGCAACTGCTGGCGGGACTCTTCCTTGAACAGGATTCGCAAAGACTCGATGATGGTGCTCTTGCCAGCATTTGTTTCGCCGAAGAACGCCATGGTGA
>Ga0182738_1002923_pt1 | contig 19880 bp, 9 predicted proteins | sample eDN5th30CBELigMG_FD_128876 | JGI IMG/M metagenome (GOLD analysis project Ga0182738, IMG submission 128876) | Enriched Miracle-Growth compost microbial communities from Emeryville, California, USA - eDNA 5th pass 30_C BE-Lig MG (version 2)... ... | reverse complement strand
TAAAAAAGAAATATTTGTGTCAAATTGCCAATATTGTGCGATTGTGAAAAAATTGTGTTCTCATGATAATTTTGTGTGTTTCTTAAGATATTGTGTTTTTTGAAGAAAACAAAGAGAGTGTGTTTTTATGAAGAAAGATTGTGGTTTTGTGATAGAGGTGTGGAGAAGTGAAATTTTTTCACTTTCAATCGACAAAAACTTTTTTCCCTTTTGAAAAATTTTTTTGTTGGCTTTTCAATTCAAGATCTTGAAAGGCTCATCGGGAAAAATTGCCAAAATTTGAAGGATTTTTTAGAGCAATCAGTGAAAAAAATCAAAAATCTTTTGAGGCCCTGCCAAGAGGGAATTTTTGCGTATTTTTTGAGGAAAAAAAGGTGACTGAGATTTTCATGGATTCTTCTCATTTTTAAATGATGGAGAAATGCTCAATTTTGCAACACTGTGACCAAAATATTTGGTTCAAGACCCCCAAAAATCATCGTTCCAGATGAAGCCATGAAAATGGAAAAAACAGACATTTGCGATATTCAGATTTTGTCTCGAGGACAATTTTTTTGTTTGAAATATATTTTTTCCAAATTCTTCTCGAACCCATTCTTTCTCAACTTCTCAATTCCCTTTTTGCTTCAAAAAAAGATCACAGAAACTCTGAAAATTGAGGTTTTTCAAATCAATAATAAAAGAAATAAAAATTGAGGTTTTATTTTTGAAACCAGGATGTTTTGAGAATTCTCATTCTCATATCTCATCCATATGAATACAAAAAGGCAAAGAGGGCATATTTAAAAGTTTTAACATGATACTACATTTAAATAATAATAATAATAACAATAACAAACTGATCAATCACTATCCTTAAAGATCTCACTCACATCTCTAGCTTCTAAATCAATCACTCACTCACTTTATCATTCATTCATTCTTCATTTCAGATATGATTTCCTCTGAAGTAATTTTATGGTCGTTCAAAAAAACATCACAATTCGCCAATTCTAAAGCTGACTTTTTGAGCTTTGATGAATTTATTGATGGACAATTGTCAAAATGGAGGTCGACTCGAGATAAAGACCTGAGCTCTTTTAACAGTAGAAACATCCCTAAAATTGCTTTGTCACTCAACTTTTTGCAGTCACCAAATTCAAAACTGAGGTTTGTGAGGCTTATTAAATTCAAGAGATTTGAGCAGAGTTTCAAAAACCCCTTGTTTGAGATCCTGATGCAGTCTTTAAAGTTCAATTTCAAGAAGGAGAGAGATTCGATATTTTTTATCCCTTCGGAAAGAGCCTCAATCTGCTTATCTGCAATTGACAAGCACTTTGTCAGGGAAAGGTCAAGAGACGACAGTGTTTTCAAACTTTCAAAAGCGGAAAATAAGGACTCAAATCCTTCTTGAGTGACTTCAACAAGATAGTTGAAATTGAGAGACAGAACCTTCAATACAGGAAGCTGCTTGAGGCTTGTAATAAAGTATCCCAGGCCTCGGTTTGTAATCTCTTTGATTGCGAGGTAGTCTCCAAAATGTATCAAGAGATCGTTTAAAGATTTGTTATTCTGAAGAGAAATTGAAAGGTTCTTCAAACTGTCATCAGTCAAAATTTGCCAACTTGAAAAGTACAAATGTAATGATAATAAAGATCGAAGATAGCCCAAACACAGAAAAAGACTTGAGGCTCCTTCTCCAGTTATTCCATAGTATCCCTTGAAATCCAAACTTAAATGCGACAAGCCGCTGTAGTTTTGGAAAAAGTTTGAAAAGTTCTTTATACCCCGATCCGTTATATTGGCACAATACGAAAAAGAGAGCTGCAGAGTTTCCAAATGGCTTTCTCTGAGGCCTAAAAATAGATCCTCAACTCCTTTATCGTTTATCTGGTCACAAGAACAAAAATCGAGGTGGAGTCTTTTCACAGTTTGTAAATTCCGGAAGCTTCTTGGAATATATTCCAAGCTTTTATTGGTAATCTCGGAATAGCCATAGAAGCTTAGGTCGAGTTTTGACAGAAAACTGAGCTTTTTAATGGATTCTGTAAGACTCAAAACAGATTTATCTGATATTCTCTCAAAATCTTGAATGTACAGCCGAAGCGATCTCAAAGCACGAAATCGTTTAAGAGCTGAGTAGGAAGCTTGGATTTCCTTGGTACTCATTTTTGCTCCAGAGTAAATCTCGACTGAAAGATCAGAAAGCTGATTGAGTTTTTTGAGTCCTTGGGTGAAATTTTTGAGTCCATTGTCAGTCACAGATTGACAGGCAGACGCTATGAAGTGAAACTTCTCAGATCTATTCAGGCTTTTCATTGACCGAGAAATTGATGCCAGCATTTGATTATCTGAGTCTCGAAGATTGAGAGTGAAGCTTTTCAGATTTTTCATTTTTATTTGGGATAAGCAAAAAGCACGAAGTCCATTTTTATCATCTTCTGCTTCATTATTTGAGTGAGCTTTCAAGCTTGATAAGGATTTATATCTCAGTTTCTTCAATATTTTGTTGGCTTTCGGATCTGAATAGTCGCTCTCTTGCTTCTTGAGAAGAATCTTCTTGTCAATATTCTTTCTTTGAAGAGGAGGGATGATCTCTTTTTCCCACTTGAAGTTCGAATCTTCATCCATCGTACCACCATTAATTAAAGGCTGCTGCATGCATAAAATCAAACTCCAAAACTTTTTATCTCAACTGTTTTGAAAATACGAAATTATTTGTTCAAGCCAATTTCTGGTTTTGAGCAAGTTTCTGATGATAAAATTGATCCCTTTGATTCACAAGAAAGGAGGGGAAAAAAGCATAAGCAATTGCAAAACTAGCGAAAATAATTGCAGCTGAAGCTCTAACTTCTTGGACTTTCCTTTTTAAAAAGTATTAATCCAAAATTGAATCGAATTCAAATTTGTTTGATGATTTTCAGGCAAATATTTTTTTTTGAAATGATAAAAAAAGGAGATTCTTTCAAAAACATCGGAAGATTTATGACAAAAAAATTATCAAAATATGAACATCTGTCTAGAGAGATTTTTTTGGAGAGTTTTTATTTTAATATACAGCAAGAGAGTAAGAGAATTGAGGATGAAAATTCATTTTTGGAAACAATTTTTCCAAAATAAATCAAATGAAAACAAAAACTCAGTTTCATTTTCCTCTTCAGAAAATCACTCCAAGAAAAGGCTTCCAATCAAATATCATCTGATTCTGCAATTTAGATCATTTGGATATTCTCTTTCAAAAACAACCCAAATCTCTCTCTTTTTTGCTTTTATATGAATCATCTCATGATCTATTCTCTCTTCCTCAAGAAACAAAAATTTAATGAAAATTATTCAATTCAAATGAGGTCTTGTTGTTTTTCTTTTTTGAGATTTCAATAAATTTTGATCTTCAAGAATTTCAACAGAGAACAAAAGACTCGAAAATAAAGATTCCTCAAAGTGTTTTTTCTGAGATTTGGATGAAAGAACCTGGATTTTCGTGGACTTCTTCCCGTATTTATTTCTTTTAGAAATGTTTAGTTTGAATATTTTCCAATAAAATTTCGGAAGATCTCAATGAAAATTATGACTTAATTCGTCTATGAAAATAAATTTTCTTATTAATTATCTCAGCTTTCGTCATAATGTATTTACAAGGTAAGTAGTAATCAAAGTCCAAAGTTAGACCTCCATATAATTAAAGTAAACTTTGCAATTATTGCCAAGGAGGCTTTGGGCAATTTTGTTGATATTTTCTTCAGTCACTCTTGGACAATACAGAAAAACGAGCCCGAGAGAGGTCAGATTACACAAATTTCGAACACTAAGAGGGATAGTTTCAAGGGCCTTGTCGCTGATCTTGTTGGCTCCAGTGAAATTGAGGGTCAAGTTCGATAGGTTTTGCAAATTTTTCAAGCTTGCGCACAGTGTTCGAAATCCTTCATCAGTTATTTCGGTGCAGTCTCCGAAAAAGATTGACAAGTATCGAAGCAGCTTCATGTTTGAGAGGGAGTAGGCTAAAGCGTTAATTTCTTGGTCAGTCCATGACTTGCAGTCGGGGAAAATGGGGCAAAATACTGATAAGCAACTGAGTTTTTGAATACTTTGAGCAAGAATCCCAAATGAGACATGATTTATTTGAGTCAGCCCTTCAATATTGAGGATCAAAAACTCCAAACGTTCAAGTCTCTCAATTTCTCGAGCAAAGCACTCGAAGCCTCGGCTTGTAATCTTCAAGCAGTCGGTGAAGAATATCCCCAACTTTGTAAGTGATTCATGATTCTGAAGAAGAACCATAGCGAGGTTCTGGAAAGTACGATCGGTGATTCCATCAGCAGTTGAAAATTCCAGGTAAACTGTCGACAGTAAGGTAAATAACCCGAGACTTAAAATCAAATCATTGACACCATGATCGGTGACTGCGCCGCAGCTGATAAAATTAAAAGAGAGATTTCTGAGAGATCTCTTTTTGCTGATCATCGTAGATAAAGCTTCTATTGCTTTGTCATCGACATAAGGGCAATTGTAGAACTTTAATCGGAGATTTGTCAGATTTCCAACATCATAGAGTGAAGTAAAAAACTCGATTACTCCTGGATTTGTCAGATTTTGAGACTGGCTCATATCAAGGACAATTGTTGATAGAGTATTCAAGGTTCTGAAACATTTTGATAGGGTTGCTAAACTCTCATCTGTTAGTTGGGGGCAGGATCCGTAGTCCAAGTCGAGGGTGCTCAGATGTTTGAGGGAATGTACAGCTTGAGTCAGAGTTCTCAGAGTTCGATCTCTGATGACACTGAAATTTTGAGAATGAACTTGAAGTTTCTTCAAGTGTCGGAATCTTTTCAAAGGCTTGTAAAAAGAGTCAATTTTCTTTTCACTGAGCACTGAACAAGTATCAAATTTGATTTCCAAAATTGAGAGGGAAGCCAGTTTCTTGTTCCATACAAGGGGGACAAGATCCTGGGCATTGATCTCCTTGTTATTTGAAATCTCAATTCTGATCTTTGATGGGCAGTTGATGTGCCGAAAGACGCTAGATAGGTTACGAAGGCTCTGGTTGTTGCATGATTTGAGCTGGAACTTTAACTTTTGGATATTTCTCGTCTTTTTAATAAGTTTAAAGACTCTTGCCAACTCTTCTTGTTTAGGACTGTCAAAATCCAGGTTTTGGACGGTTAAATCAGACATGTGTTTCGGAAGTTTCTTTCTTGATAGAGCAAAAGTGTCGAAATTTTCCAAGTCAATTTTATGTCTTATCATTCCTGTTTTCCGAGGACGAGAAAGAGTGAGCTGCTGTTGGGTATTTGCAAGTCCATGTTTTTGTCCTGGTAACAACAAAAATAAATTGCGAGTGTCTTTTGACATGATTTATGATACACTTTTGGGTTTTAATTAAATATAATTATTAATTTGCCTCTTTGTTGTTTTTCAACGTGATAGATTGATTTCTCCCGCATCTGGCACTATTAATTGGTATTTTGCTTCTTTTAAATGGATTAAATCTTTTTATTTGGTTTCCCTCAATGTGAAACTTGCTTCAAAATTTATGTATCCACGTTACTTTGAAGGATTTTTTTGGCAAACAATTTTTTTGGAGGGGAAGAAAAGATAATCTCAAGGAATTGATCTGTTTTTCAAATCAAGCGGCAAGTTGCAAAAAATAAGTTTAACTTTTTTCGACGAAGGATCAAAAACTATTTTTAAGAAAGATATTTGGAAAAGGAGGAGACGTTTTCTGGGAGAAAAGAGCATATTCAGACATTCGAATACATCTGTTTGGTCTCAAAAAATAAACATTTGGCTGTTCCATTGCATTTTTTTCGAAAAATCTAATTGAAGGAGTCAAAGGAAAAAGTTTCAAAAATTTTTTCGGAACAAAAGATCTGAGAAAAGGAATTTCTGGGGAGACACATCTTGTTTATGAGAGCAAAAGCTGTCTTTCTTCTTGTTTTCGGAAAGAACTTGGTTTGGCGGAAATATAATTTTTTAACTTTTAATGCGTTAAAAATAAAATAAAGGGACATTCGGGCTGTTTGTTTTTCAGATAAATATCGATTACCAACTTCAAACTCACAGGAAAATATATGAATTCAAAACTAATTCTGTGAGGATTTGGACTGAGCCCTTACTGAAAGAAAGCAAAGGAGACCAAACTGCAATTTTTCGAAAAAAGCTCTTTGAATGTGAATTCACTCAAAATAGGAAATTAATGAAGAATTTTATAAAAATCTAACTTTAAATGAGTTGCCTTTTTCTTGTGAATTTTGCCTTTCGAGGAAGGGCAAGATCGAAACAAGTCAAAGAAGCCACTTTGATCACTTTTCTCTGAATTATTTGGATTTTGAGCGTAAAAAATCGGAAATAACATTCGTTGTCACAATTACCCTTTTCAAATGTCACAAATCATTCTCTTTTTTTTTAATATCCAAGTTTTTTTTCTCAAATAAGATCAGAAAAACATAATTGTTCAAAGTTTTCACAATTACATAGAGTAGATAAATATATAACTCAAAGGATATTATAAAACAAATTTTTAAACATCATCATCATTCTTCATGCTGTTATAATAGTCCATCTCGAATTCGCTTTTCTTTTCCAGTGATCAAAATTCGGAAAAGCTCTTTTTCAATTCCGCAAGTCATGATTACTTTTTTTATTTCTTCAGCAAGCCTTTTATTCAGAGTGAACTTTTTGAAATCGATTTTTGATACAGTCATAGAGTCATCCAAAACCTTGAGAATGGATTGGCCAAGACTATCAGTATAGAGCTCTTTTGCATCAGATCTGATGTTCAGGGGAGAGTTTATGAGAACGAGGCGTAAATGATGCTTGTCCAGGAAATAACCTATTCCCAAGTGGTGCTCTTTGCAATGCGAGTTTAGATTGCCACTCTTTTTCTCTCCGCTATCACAAGCCTTTTCGCAAACCACGACTCCACAGATCAAGCATATACACGAGTTTAAATGTGAGCTATATCCATTACAGAGAACACATTTCTGCCTAAAGTATTTGCCGTTGAATTCAGCATATGTGCTTGGTAGAGTAACCATCTTGGGAGCTTCATCAGTGTAAATAAGAGGCTGCAAAGTGGTATGAGAGTCAATCAGTGCTTTCTCATCGATTGGTCTTTCTTCCATTTCTAAAATAACCTCTTGAAACAGATTTTGGAGATTAGTTTTAAATCCAAACTTGTCAAGAAGAAGAGCATCCACATCTTCTTCTTTTTCTTTACGGAATTTTGCGGCAGAGTTATGAGAAACTAAAAGGCATTGATTGAAATAGAAAGCTCGGAGAACCATTCGCAAAATTTTCACCAAATCAGAACTCTCAAGTAATCCAAGGCTCTTACTATCTTTGAAGAAATTGCACAAATCTGCGACAGTCCCCTTTTCAAATTGTTGAGAAAACAACTCTACTGCTTTGAAAGCAAGAATGTCCTTGATAACCATCAAATACTGCTTCTGGAGATCATCTTCTTTGTGAGGAAACAAAACTTCAAACAGTTTTGTCAAAATCGCATCTTGATGATTTGTCATGAGTTGAGAAAAGAATGAGGTTGAAGTCAGAGGAGAAAATTTCTTCATTGATAAAATGGCATTTTCAAAGAATAAGACGTATAAGTAGTGCTTGCTCTCATCATTAGCTGTTTTGAGATAATAATCATAGGCTCTTTTCAAAATTTCTTCTTCTGGGAAACCATCTTTGAATGGAGGGTTTTTCAAACGATAATTTTCAAAGACACGTTTGATATTTTTGAAAAAGTCCATGTCTCCTCCTTGTGGATTCGCCTGAAGGAAGAAGTTGCAAAGAGTTTTACATAATGTACAGCAAGTTTCTTCTTTACTATAAAAGGGATTTTGAAAATTGGCTGCATTGTTCTCAAAGAGCTTGTTAAAACAATTTTTATGATAGTAATGATTGCAACTTGACAAAACTGGCCACCACTGATTTTGATGGAGGTTATTGGTGAAATTGAAGTAGACGGGGAGTCCATAATCAGTTGCTCCCTCCTGAATGTACTCGAGACAATGTTGGCATTGGAAAGAAGCTTTCCCAGTTTTTGTCGCAGCAGTGAGAATTTCTTCCTCCATAGTGTCAATATTTTTCTCTGCAAATTTAGCCTGTTTCTTCAGGAATTCTTCTTGGATTTTCTTCATCCGTTCCTTTGCAAGATTCTTATTCACTTCTTTCTTTTCATCTTCTGTGATCATTTTCTTGGGAATTTCAGCTTTTTCTGATGCAGTGAGTTGAAGTTTTAAAGCCAAAATTTTCTCGATACACATTTTGCAATCTTGGTGAGATGGGAGAATCTTTTTGAGATTCTCTTCAAAGTCTGAAGTGGAGTAATTTTGCTCAAGTCTGTTTAGTAAATTTGGCTCCTCTTTGGCTTTCACATGAGCCACTTGGAAATTCAATAATATCAGTCGCAATACAGGCCTGATCACAGACGAAGATTTTTCAGTTTCACTGCTAATGTGTTGAAGAAATTGAGAGAGAAATTCTGGGAGAGTGCTTTGGAAAATACTCATTTGGACTTCTTGAAGATGCTGTGGTAAATCATTGAACTTTCCACTACCGGACACAATATCAATTTCGTTATCTTTTTTGCTTTTCGAAATTATTCCACTGAGTATTTCTTGCTTCTTGACGGGATCTTTATAAAACATATAGATATCTGCTGTTGCTGCACCTTTCAAGAATTCATCCTTTATTCTAACTTTCTGGGTTTTTTCATCAAAAACTGAAACTTTTGGGGCGATTTCCTCCAGATAGTCTGTTGATGCCAATGTAAACTCCAACCTTTTTTTCAATTCTGGAAGAGTCGTCCAATAACTTCCCAGCAAGAAATTCACCACAAGGCTCTCAATTGGCTTCTTCTGTTGAGGTGATAAACTTGGTGGAGCTTTTCCGTAAGCCTTGTTCAGATTCAAATCAAAGTTCAAAGAACAAAGTTCATCATTCATGAGAAAGATTAAAAAGTTCAGAAAATCTTGAATCGCCGTCAATTGTTGCCTATTTAGGATAAATTTAACTTTGGAAAAGAATATTTACTTGAGATAGAAGTCGGTATTGAGGGTTTTTGGATCTTCAAAATATTTTTGGAGTTCTGAACTGTATGAAAAAAAGTTGGTTATCAATATTCCCATTAGTTTTTCTGGATCGATTTCTTTCAACAGTTGCTGAATCAACATGATGTCGATTTCGAAATAATTCCAGCCAATATGGTAATAACATGATTTGAGCATATTGAATGTAATTCCATCCATTGTCTGGTGGAAATATCGAATTATCCCAAAGGATCTCAAAATCTCTTCGAGAACTGCTTCAGCGTTCAAATCTGGTAAAAGCTCTCGGAGAGGACAACTACCTCTTTGTGTTTGGATAAAACATGCAAATACTCTTTCGAGTCCACAACTAAAGGTACGAAATCCTTGTCTTCGATCTTCCTCATTGATTGAAGCCTTGACTAGACTAAATTCTTTGTACCATTGTGATGCGAATTCCCTGGCGAGTGGTTTTCTCTCTTCTTCAGGCATTTCTGCGATAATCCCAAGAATTGTTTCGAGAGAATTATAAAGCATCTTCTCAACCATGAGACTATACGCCAGATGCTGAAAATCAACCAAATGTTCAAAAATTCCAAGTTTAATTTCCCCAGAATAGACAAAATTAATCTGGAAACTTCTCAGCACTTCTAAAAGATCTGAGATGATGCTCGATTCTTTTATGATTTGGTGGCCAATAGCTCTTCCTGATTGCTGAAAATAATCAATGATGACATTTAGGCTGCTCATTATTTTATACAGATCATAGCTCAATTTTTGTGCTTTGCAAATAAATCTCTTCATAACTTCTGTAATGTTTTTCAAGTATCCTGATTTAAACACGGCTTCAATCTGTTCTTCCTCATGAAAGATTTGGAAACCAAGGTTGAGTAAGGCAGAAGTTTGATGGCCAGCTGTAGTCTTGAATCTCCCATCTGCATATAAAAAATCCAGAAACTTGGTAAACTCTATTGCAAGAAAAGATTTAAACTTGGGGAGTTTTGTCCCGTCAACCAATAGTTTTTCCAGCTGAGTTTGCTGGCCTTTCGACACCAAGTTTCCAATTCGAAACAAATTTCCAAGAAGTGAGCATTTACAGGGATTTTTTTGCTCCTTCAAAGTCGGAGCTGATTGAAAAGTCTCTTTGCAGTCGTGGAGGAGAACGTCATATGACTCCAAAAATCCTTCTTGCAAGACTTGAGCAAGGATCAAGGGAAAAGCTTCATTTATGTCTTCCTGGCAGATTTCGCACACCTTGAGGAGCTTACTAAATAAGAGCTCCCCAAATTTCCAGATCTTTGTGCTCTGAGTGCATCGGAACAACTCCATAGTGCTACAAACAACGTACAAAACTTTCTTAATGATCATATGGTATCCGTCATGGATATCTTTTGGAAATTTCTGGAGTTGTGCTTCAACATCAATCTTAACTTGTGAATGTTCAGGGCAGAACCCTTCAGGCTTGATAAAAGTTGTGTCACCACAATCGCATGTTCCAGAGTGGGCATCTTCTTTTCGGGTAAATATCAATCGGTGGTTCTCATGATTTGCTCGGTCGAAGCAGATTGTACACAAAGACGGGACAGAGTATGCACAATCGAAACTGCAATCTAAGCATTGGACATAGATGTCTCCAGCTGTAAAATATCTTCCGCATATGCTTTTCTGAATGATCTCCTGGCCTTTGAGAGCATCGATGGTTTCTTGATCTTGAAATATAAATGAAAGCAGTTTGTCTTCAAATTGAGCCAAATCTGCTGCTGATGAATGATCCCCCTGGATCAAGGATTTGAGATATTGAATTGGCATTTGGAGAACCTCATCTTCTTCCACCGAAAAGACTGGGTGGTTGACTAGATCTAAACCTACAGGGTTGTGCTCAAAGAGATCATCTTCTGGACTACTCTCCTCTTCCATTTGGATATATTCAGATGAAACTTCACTCAATAAATTATCTTCCATTTTTGGGGTTGAGGCTGGGGCTGGGTTAAAATTAAATATTAGAGTTTTGTTCTGGATATTTATTAGTTTTGGAAAAATTGGCCAGCTCTCCTTTGGAGATGTATGGAGAAGACGAAATTTTGGGAGACCTCTCTTTTTTGTTCAATCCTGAGAATTTTTTAGACTCTTCTTGCGATTCGTAAAAATCACTTCTCGAAGTTGAAACGAAAAAGATATTCACTCAATTGAGGACGAAAGAAACTTCGAAAATGCTAGAGGGAGGGAGAGAAAAAAAGCAGAGACTGTCGACAAGATCCCCGAATCTTTTGGAAAGTTGATATTTTGGTCGATTCCAAACTCCTGAAAATATGAAATTTGGTTGACTTTTCTGAGGGGGAAAAAAATGACCCATTTGATTCAACTATCTCTAAAATTTTAATCAAAAATGTGCTTGTTTTTGAAGATAATTTTTTCATTTACAGTTTTCAAGGATCAGAAAGAAAAGTAAAGCTTTTTTGTTTGAGAAGAAACACTGAGCACGGAAGATAAAGAAGCTTTGGGAATTTTTTTCTCTTCAAAAACCGTTTTTTGAAAAAATTGCAAGATGAATTTTTCCAATCAAAACCAAGAAAGAGTTCTTCAAGAATTTTATGAGTGCTTTTGAAATGTCTACAAGTCAAGAAAATCCTTTTTCATTTTTCAGTTTATGCATTGATTAATTTCTTCTTTTGCATTAAACTTTTAATCTGGTTTGTAAATTTTGCCAAATAAGAATTTCAAAAAAAAAAAAAATCATTGTCTAAAAGAATGAATCATCCTCTTGCTTTGTTTTGCAGACAAATTTGTTCTTAATTTTCTGAGATCGAAGCTTGTTATCAATCAAATGAACTTTGAAATAATTCCTAAAATCAGATCTTTAATGAAGATCAAACAAGATCTCATAATTTTTGGAGCAGGAGGTTTTTACGTGATTCAAATTCTTCAAAAAAAAAATTATTTGAGGGGGTTTAAATTCCAGAAGAGGAGTCCAAAAACCAAAAAGAAAAATATTTTTCAGTTTTTGTGAATCGTTAAAAGTTTTTTTTTTAGGAAAATTCGAAATGAAAGTGAGAATCTGCTTGCTTTGCAAGATTAATTTGGAAAAAAACTTACCTATTTATTTCAATGTCTAAATTTTATCATGATGAATTAATTCAACCGAAATATCTAAAGAAATCCTTTGAATCTTTCTTTCTTCCCTTTCAATTTCACTATTTCAAAAATCAACTAAATTTCCTTTTTTGAATTGTTGTTGCGTGGATTCGTAAAAAACAATTTTCTTTCAATTTCTTGTTTCACTCGTGAAATGAGATCCGAAATAAATTTGTCTTGCCAGACAAATTATTTAAACTCAAATTTTCTAGAAAAATCCTTTTGTTTGATTTTGAGCACTTGTTTTCCTTTTCTCAAGTCAATATTGTGATTGTTGTTGCCTCATAGAGTCAAGAAATTGGTTTGTATCATTCTTCGGTCCCCAAGAACCAAGATCCAATCTCTTTTTTGAGATCTAATTTATCTTTTTCACTCTAAATTCTTACTTCCACTTTTAAAATTGACAGATTAATCTGTTTACCTTGATTTTATTCTCAAATGAAAGTAGTAAAAAATAAAGACGCAAGACTCTTTCTCTATTGGGAATTTCAAATGAAAAAGTACGCCTCTACAGCTCAACACACTACCTGACTTCATCATCTTTGAGAGCAAATCTGGAGAAATACATACCTAGGTATAAATGTATCGTCCCATAAATATACAGTTAGTAACAGGCAATTAAGGTTCAAAAAGCCTTTTGCTGGTTAATTCTAAAAACTGGCAAATTCTAAAAACGGACGATTTCAAATAATCCCTATAAACCAGCAAGGTTATGTATAAAATTTGTTGCTTGAATAAAAAGTTTCTTCTAACACATCTGACAGTCGCAAGTTGAATGATTTTTATCAAAATTCCCTCCACTTCAAACTTTTCTTTTTTGAAAAAAGAGCAAAATCTATTCAATTCTTGCCTGCCAAATAGTTGAATGGAAAAAAGGAAAATTACTTGTCCGCAAGGTAAGAAAAATTCTGATTGAGACAAAAGGTTCCACCTGAGTTTAGAGAAGAAAGAAATGAACAGCGCGAGTGAAAAATATATCTCTCAGAGCATATCATCAGCCTAATCAAGATCTCTCTATCTTGATCAACTTCACTTGTTCAAAAATTCACCCAGCTTTTCTCATCTCTGATTTCTTCGGGGTTCGGTTTTATCGATCGATCAAAGTTAGAACAAGGCAAGAAAAGATATGCTTACTGCCTATAAATACGCATGATTTTCTAATATTTATAATCGAAAAATTATACACACAGCACAAAATAATAAAAATGACAGCTAAATTTAATCTTGGCTCACTCTTGTCTAGAGTCCATATTCCATTCCCAGCTTTTCTTACTGAAAACCGCCTTTACACCAACAACACAACCAGAGTCCTTCTTTTCGCCTTGGGAGCCGGGTACACTCTGTACACTGCCTTGTCTTATGCTAAATCCATTATTTCTCCACTTTTCAATAGAATTGGAGACCTGAGCGCCAGGTACGGCCCCAACACCTGGGTTCTTGTGACTGGCTGCACCGAAGGCATTGGTAGAGCATTCGCTTTTGAACTGGCTAAAAGAGGATTTAACATCGTGTTGGTTGCTAGAAACCCAGAAAAATTGAATCAAGTTGAACAAGAAATTATCAAATTGGGAGCTAAAACCAGAGTTGTCGTTTCTGACTTTACCAACTCACACAAGGATGGATTTGCTGAAGAAATCTATGAGCAGGTCCGCGACCTCGATATTTCAATTTTGGTGAATAATGCTGGGGTCTGGGAAGGTGATTACTATGACAGAATTCCTCTTCAAAACATTAGAAACTTGATCTTGACCAATGTCTTGGCCCATGCCATGATCACCAGAGTCTTCTTGCCAAAATTAGTAGCAAGACCAACCAAGTCCGCTATTATTGACGTGGCCTCGTTGGCTTCAGCCATGCCAAAGCCTTATGAACAAGTCTATTCTGCTTCAAAGGCCTTCCACAACTTCTTGTCAGTTGGTTTGTCATACGAACACCCCAACCTGGACATCCTTTCCATGAACCCTGGACCAATTTCCACAAATTTGAATGACTATAAGCGTCTCGATCTCAAGACAATTTCAGCAGAAGATTTTGTCAAAGTTTCGCTCCAAAATTTGGGAAAAACCAACCACACATATGGACACTGGAAGCACAGATTGGACAAGTGGGGTATGGAACACATCCCTAACTTTTTGGCTGAAGCATATTGGAGAGATAGATTTAATGTCGCCCCCAAAACAAAGAATTGATCAGATAGCTTGTTGTTTAACCAATATTTTTTATCAGTGAGTTACACTTCATAAAACTCTCCTCCTATGTTGTTTGAAAAATTTCAAAATATGAAAATTATTTGAAAAAAAATTGATGATTCTTGTTCAAGTCTAAGTTTAAGTTATTGATTCTTTTTCATTTGGGATCATGAGCAGTTCAAAATGAAAGGAAAAAAGAAAAAATATAGGATTGAATTTTTGAAAATATCAGACAAATCAAAATTTTATCAAGACAATTCTCAAAATATGATAAAAAGTCCAAAATGAAACAAAAGCTCCAGAAATATTTCAACTTCGAGAAGACAAAAAAAACTGGAGGAGAAGAAAATTCAAAAGTTCAAATTTTTATCAAGAAGAATTATGATTTGATTTGACATTTGGCTTATGATTTTCTAAAATCTTGAAATTTACAAAAAGGATGGAAACCGAGAACATAGGCGATTTTTCCAATTCACAAAAATTCAGATCTATGTTTTGGAGAATTTGCAAATTCTCATCGTATTTTATGCTTTCAATAAATCCCTTTTTACATTGTAAAATAGAGAGGTTTTACGATGCATCGAGGAAAAACTTGTCAAATCTTGATTTTAGAATTTGACAGAATTAAATAATTTCCAGTGAGAAATAGGGCAACTTTGTCAGAACCATTTTTGAAAAAATCAATCAAGAATTCTTTCAATTTTTTCAAAGATCCTTCTTGGGAGAAATGTCCGAAAACACACAAGAGATATTTTTAATGGGGGCCAATTTTGTTAACAAACCTGAAAGTGTCTCTAAAATTCCCCTGTGTTTTTTAATGCAATGACGACAACACTTTTTTCATAGCCTAAATTGTTGAATCACAGAATGATCTGGCTTGAACAATCTCAGCACCTTTGAAAATTCTGAAGGAGCATGAGTCTGAAAATAATCTGATTGAAGAAACTCTTTTTCCAAAAGTGCAAGAACGGGTCGAATTTCTTGCTAAGAGTAGCTTTTCAAAACTCGCTATTTTTTGCTTTTTGGTGAAATAAAATAAAGTATATCATCAACAATTCAAAAAGTTCCTCCTCTTGTTCTTCAAGGAAAAAAACCCCTCAAACTCAGAAAATCAATTTTTTGTGAAAGCCTCCTGATCACTTTCAAATTGCTGATTTTGAGAATTCTATTTTTCGAGGAGAAACTGGGGGAAAAACAAAATAAATATTATCAAATTCCTCATAACTCTCAAATCGATCTATTTCTTCCAGATATTCAATTTTTATATATCTGTACTTAAGAAGAAATCTCCTGAATAAAGACGATTTAATTGAAACGAATCAATTATTAATAAGAAACAAACGACTTTAAGAAATTTAAATTCTTGATGGAACCTCAGACTCTTCAAGATTACAAAGTTCTTGTTCGGGAACTCAATCTAAAAATCCTGAAAATGGAAAAAACAAACAGGGATCTGGAAGAAAGGCTTCTCCACGATTATGACGATCTTCCATCAGACAAAAAGGTTGTTGAAATCGAAAGTGCAATTCTCATGAATAATAAAGTCGTCCAGATCGCCAGACGCTGGAAAGGGGCTCATCAGCGCAACATGTTTCGACAGCTTGTCCGAAAAATCGCTCGAACAGATTTTTTGAGTCATAAACAAATAACTACAAATCCGAATTTAAATGTAGCCCAAATAATCTTGACTGCAGCTCAACAAAGAGGTTTGAATTTTGAAATGATGTTTAGAATGTGCGACGCTCGCGATAAAGGAGAAATAAGAATTCAGGAACTTGGGACTCTATTAAAAAGACTCGAACTCGAAAGAGTTTCATTAGCTCAAATCAATCGGTAAATATTTTTTTGGAAGCTATAAATCCATCCCTTGCCTAGATTTTTGAATGTCCTTGATGAAGATTGCACAGGAGTGATAAAGAAAGAGGATTTCTATCGATACCTTGAGCAAAATCAGGTTCGAACTGAAATTAACAAAAAAGGATCATCTTCAACAAATACTGAGAATACTTTTGAACGCGACTGTTTTTACAAATTTGCTCAAGTTTTGAAAGCTAGAGAAATAAGGCCCCAAGCAGTGTGCAGTTTCTGTGATCTAAACAGGACAGGCTACGTTAGCGTGCCTCAGCTTACAAAGTTTATCAAGAACTCGAGCGCACCCTTCAAGGACCAGGAAATCGAAGGAATTGTCAACTACTTAACTCGAGGAAATAAGAATCAAAAGATTTCCCAAAATCACTTTATCCAGGAAATCGAGCGTGCTATGGCCACCCCTATCCAAAAGAAAAATCTGTTGGCAACCAAATCTCCAAATCGAGCTGAGTATGAAGGTGAAGGTGACCAGGACAGGTCGACGAGCAAAAAACAAGTTGATCCGTTCTTTAGCACAGCCAAAAGCAAATACTCTGATACGAGCCCCGATCCCAAGAGCCTCTCGGCCAAGAAAAATACCTTTGCTTCTCCTGATAAAGAAAATCAAAGAGTTGTTGTCACTCCTCCCAAAAAAATTGTTCTAAAGGAGAAAAAGCGGGATTTACATAAATACAGTGAGGAGGAGTTAAAGAATTTCAGGAGGATAATTGAAAAAATGGAGAAAAAAGCAAAGCCAATTTACCAATTCCTTGAGAGACTCTTGCTCAATGTCAGAGATCCGGCTGTTGGAATGACAGAACAAGATTTCCTCAGGCAGCTCGACAAGGACTATGGGGAGGTCTTGAATAGAGAAGAAAGGCAGTGTCTCTGGAAGGGAATAGATAATGACGCAAGTGGAAGCATAGATATCTTTGAAGTGAAAAGATTCTTTCTTTCTGTGACAAAACAACTCCAGGAGAAGATTGTCTCCACAAGGCTGCTCCTTATTACCATGGCGAGATCAATTGAAGCGGAAAGGGTTTCAACAGAAGAGTTTGTGAAAAAGCAGGGGCTCAATAAAAACCAGATATGCACCTTACAAGATTTTCACAAAAACATAAACTCTATCTTTGACTTTGAAGAACGAGAAGTCAATGAACTCTTTATGGAATTGGATCGCAAAGCTGTCGGAACTCTTGAAGTTGACTACTTTATTGAAACCGTTGATTCGTTCAGAGGTGATCGAGCAGCAGTCGTCCGTCCTCTTACAGATACCTATTCTTCTGATCATAGTCATACTCAATTATTGACAAGAAAAAAGGATGAAACTAAACAAAGTAAAACTCCTGTCAAAAATCAACAAGAATCGAGGAAGAAGAGAGAATCAGTGGAAGAAAGGGAACCAAAGGATGAGACGAAGATATTCAAGAGAGCGATCGTGAAAATTGAACTTGAAGAGAGACCAATTTCCCAATTGCTCCATACCATACTGGATGAAATGGGTGATCCAAACCATGGTTTAGATAGGAGAGAAGTTGAAGATATATGTCAAAGGGAGCTGGATCAAATCCTTTCAGATGAAGAAATGGAAGTCTTGATTGATAAACTGGATAGCAAGGGAGATGGGGTAGTCGCTATTGACGAAGTTGTGAGATTCCTGAACGCAAATGCGCATCTGACAAAAGAAAAAATGATAACCAAGGAACTCTTGCTCATCACCCTGGCAAAAATGGCACTGGCCGAGAATCTAAACACAGAAGATCTTTTAAAACAGCTCGGAATCGCCTTTAATAAACGAACAACTGTTACTGAGTTCAAGTCGAGACTCGGACAAATCTTCAAGTTTCCCAAACTACACGAACAGGAACTTTTTCAATCATTTGACCACAACAGCAGTGGGTATATATCTTTAGCAGAATTAATCAAAGGCATCGATAGTTATCGAGTCTCTCTTGCTGTTCCGACAAAAAAGAACGTCCCTTCGTCTTCTGCGATCCAAGAAAAGATCAAATCCAACACTGCACCAGTTCCAGTTCTTGAAAGAACAACGCCCATGAAAGAGGAAACTCTTCTAAGTCAGACCGCAAAAGATAATAATGCAACAACTTTGAAAAAGTCTTTTGTGTTGGATGCAGAGAAGGAGAGACTTGCAAAAGAGACAAGACAAAATGATGATGAAATGCTTGAAATCTTCAATAAAATGATCCGATCAATAAAAATGGAGCCTTTGGAATTTTTCGACACTGCCGCTGAAGGAGATTTGGAATGCACAACTCACGCATTTAGGAATACTTTTCTGAGATCAAACTTGAAAGCCACTCCGCAGGACCTTTCCAATTTAATCAGATTACTTGATATCAACAATAAAGGAGTTATACATCTTCGAGACTTTGAAATGGTGACCATGGATCAAGAGGCCTTTGAGTTTTTGAAACAAGTCGAATGGGAATATGAAGGCGAAGATGATGATGTCGACGAAGAAGTGGTCCGCAAGGTTAAAGAAGCTTTGGCAGATCTTGGCATCGAATACATCCAATTCTTTAGAAATTGCGATAAGCAAGGAAAAAAGAAAATTAGCATCCTCGAGTTGAAAGAAGGAATGAGAAACACTCTTCCATATAGCAGAATATCCCACAGGGATTCAATAAAATTCATGAGATCGCTTGATAGAAATTGCACTGGCATGATTCCCGAAGACGAATTTGTCAGTATTATGGTGAGAAAATGATTTATTTTAAATTTAGGATCTAATTCCCTTTTTAGTATAAACCTGAACCGCCAAAAAACATAACTCGATTGGTGAAGGATCAGTCAGATCCAAGAGCAGAAATCATGAATCCTCAAAAACTGCAATCTGTTGCTGGAAGCGGAAAAGAAGGAAATAATGATCTTCGTGATGCAATTCAGCTTCTCAAATCAGTCATCTATAATCCTCACATCTTTTCAAAACCTGAAAGCGTAAGAAAATTGTTGGGATCCCCTTTGAAAACTCATCATTTTTTAGTTATTCCAAAAGTTTGATCTGAACCAGGATCGAATCTTATCAAGAGAAGAGTTTTTAAAGGCATTGGATAGTATCGATGCAAAAGTCGATCTCAGCCAGCGGCAGAAAATTCTGTTAGTCACTCTTGCTGATAAATATAAAAACAATAAAATTGAATATGAAGAATTCTTGAAATTTTTGAATCAGATGAATAGTGGTTCGAGACAAATCCCTGATAAACGACCTCTTGCTCAAACTCGTTATCCTGCAAGCGGTATTATCAGTCTCAGTCCCACAAAAAATCATTGAATGGAAAGAAAGATGTATATTATTTTCAACATAATCAGAACTTTTTATATAATATTTGTCAAGATGTATCAAATAACATATTGGCATCATTAAAATTCTTGATCTCTTTTTTCTGATTTCTCTTTTTGACTTTATTTATCGTCTGAAATTATTGAGAAAAAAATGGAATTATTTGTTGATCAGGAAAATTTTTTTGAGAATTGGAAAACTGTGAAAATGTATTCATTTCATTTTCCTTCTTGCAAAAAACGAGTTTTTCATCTCCAACTTCAAAAAGCTCTATTCCAACTAAAAATAATGCTGCTCTAATTCATTTTCAAAGCAAAAAATCCAAACAAATCAACCAATTTTGAGGAGCTTGGTTAAGGAGAAATTAGAGGTTCAAATAGTGTTTTAAAGTGAGACAATTTG
>Ga0182738_1002922_pt1 | contig 19883 bp, 21 predicted proteins | sample eDN5th30CBELigMG_FD_128876 | JGI IMG/M metagenome (GOLD analysis project Ga0182738, IMG submission 128876) | Enriched Miracle-Growth compost microbial communities from Emeryville, California, USA - eDNA 5th pass 30_C BE-Lig MG (version 2)... ... | reverse complement strand
GCTTCGATCGACCGGATGTCGCTCCAGTCCAGGTTGCGCGAGATCGGAAAGCTCGAAGTCTCGGCGGCCGCAACAGCATGAGACCCGGCATGGACGTGATCATCTACCACAACCCCGAATGCGGGACCTCGCGCAACACGCTTGCGATGATCCGCAATGCGGGAATCGAACCGCATGTTATCGAGTACCTGAAGACACCGCCGACGCGAGAGCTGCTGCGTCAGTTGGTGGAGCGGATGGGCACGTCGCTCCGTAGTATCCTGCGCGAGAAGGACACGCCTTACGGAGAGCTTGGCCTCGGCGATCCCGCTTCGACCGACGAGCAGCTGCTCGACGCGATCGAGAAGCATCCGGTCCTGATCAACCGTCCGATCGTCGTCTCGTCCAAAGGCGTGAAGCTTTGCCGTCCGTCAGAAACGGTGCTCGACCTCCTGCCCGCCCAGAAGGGCGCGTTCGCCAAGGAAGACGGCGAGCAGGTGACTGATGCGGCAAGCAACAGGCTCGCCTGACAACCACGGGAAATTCCAATGTCGAACGCAACACCTCCGGCACGCCGGCTGTCCTTCCTCGATCGCTACCTCACGGTCTGGATCTTCGCGGCGATGGCGCTCGGCGTCTTCCTCGGAACCGCCTTCGAGACCCTTCCGGCCTCGCTCTACGCCATGTCCGTAGGCACGACGAACATCCCGATCGCCATCGGCTTGATTCTGATGATGTATCCGCCGCTCGCCCGTGTGCGCTACGAGGAGCTGCACCGCGTATTCGCCGACAAGCGCGTGCTGCTCCTGTCGCTGGTCCAGAACTGGATTATCGGTCCAACGCTGATGTTCGGGCTCGCGGTGATCTTCCTGCGCGACCACCCCGAATACATGACGGGCGTGATCCTGATCGGGTTGGCGCGCTGCATCGCGATGGTGCTGGTGTGGAACCAGTTGGCGAAGGGCGACAACCAGTATGTCGCGGGCCTCGTCGCATTCAATTCGATCTTCCAGATCCTGTTCTTCTCGACCTATGCCTGGTTCTTCCTGTCCGTCCTGCCGCCGCTGTTCGGCCTGGAGGGCAGCGTGGTCGGCGTCGGCTTCTGGACGATCACAGAGGCTGTCCTGATCTATCTCGGCATCCCCTTCGCCGCCGGATACCTGACGCGGCGCGTCCTGATCTCCAGCAAGGGGAGCAATTGGTACGAGGGCATCTTCCTGCCCAGGATCAGCCCGATCACGCTTGTTGCGCTGCTCTTCACCATCGTCGCCATGTTCAGCCTGAAGGGCGGCGACGTGATGCGGCTGCCATCGGACGCTCTGCTGATCGCCGTGCCGCTGGTCATCTATTTCGTCGTCCAGTTCGTCATCAGCTTCCTGATGGGCAGGCTGATCGCGGCCGACTATCCTCGCACGACGGCGATTGCCTTCACGGCTGCCGGCAACAATTTCGAGCTTGCCATCGCGGTCGCCATCGCCGCCTTCGGCCTCGCGTCCCCGGTGGCGTTCGCAGCCGTCATCGGGCCACTGGTCGAAGTCCCGGTGCTCGTCCTGCTCGTGCATGTCGCGCTTAGGATGGGCAGGCGCTGGTTTCCCGACACCGCGCCCGATACCATGCCGGCCGCCGCGACGGCCCGGTCATAGGAGAAACACTATGAGGCTACGCGAACTCGATGATCCCGACCATCTGCCGGCGCTCGATGCCCGGTTTGTCGCGGAGCGGCCCGGCCTCGGACTGGGGCCGGAGGAGCACGCCCCGCGAATCCTGCTGCTTTACGGCTCGTTGCGGCCGCGTTCCTACTCCCGGCTTGCCACCGAGGAAGCTGGGCGCCTGCTGCGCTTCTTCGGTGCCGAGGTGCGGATCTTCGATCCGTTCGACATGCCTTTTCCCGACCAGGTGGCAGGCGACGATCATCCGGCTATCCGGGAACTGCGCGAGCATGCGATCTGGTCGGAGGGAATGGTCTGGTGCAGTCCCGAACGGCACGGTCAGATCACTGGGCTGATGAAGGCGCAGATTGACAATCTGCCATTGAACATGGGCGGCATCCGCCCGACACAGGGTCGGACCCTGGCGGTAATGCAGGTTTCCGGCGGCTCGCAGAGCTTCAATGCCGTGAACACGCTACGGCTGCTCGGCCGCTGGATGCGGATGATCACGATCCCCAACCAGTCGAGCGTCGCCAAGGCCTATCAGGAGTTCGACGAAGACGGACGCATGAAGCCGTCGGACTATTACGAACGCATCGTCGACGTGATGGAGGAACTGGTCCGATTCACCATTCTCACCCGGCCGCATGCGGCTCGGCTCGTCGACCGCTACTCGGAGAGGAAAGGTGCAGGGAAGACGATCGATGCGGCGACGGATCTTTCCACGATCGCGACCATGCCACAGAAGCGCTCCGCATGAATGAAGGGGATCATGATGTCGTCGTGATCGGAGGAGGGCAGGCGGGCCTCGCCGTTGCCTATTATCTTCGTCGCGCGGGAATCGATTTCCTCATGCTCGATGCCGAAGACCGCCCGGGCGGCGCGTGGCTTCATGCCTGGGACTCGCTTCATCTTTTCTCGCCGGCGACCTACAGTTCGCTTCCCGGCTGGCCGATGCCGCCGAGCCGCTCTGACGGCTTCCCGAGCAGAGACGAGGTGATCGATTACCTGACGCGCTACGAGCAACGCTATGCGTTTCCGATCGAGCGGTCTTGTCACGTCGAAACCGTGGAACGGGACCCCGAACGGCTCTGTCTCCAGTTGAGGAACGGGCGGACCTTCACCGCGAGGGCCGTCGTCAGCGCAACGGGAACGTGGAGCGCACCCTACATTCCCGATCATCCGGGCCGCGAATTGTTCCGCGGCGGTCAGCTCCATTCGGCAGAATATCGCAGTCCCATCCCCTTCGCTGGCAAGCGGGTGCTGGTTGTTGGCGGCGGCAACTCCGGGGCGCAGATCCTCGCCGAGGTCAGCGCGCTCGCAGAGACGGTCTGGGTCACCCTGAAGGACCCTGTCTTCCTGCCAGACGACGTCGACGGGCGCGTCCTGTTCGAACGCGCTAGCGCGCGCGTGCGCGGTGACTTCGACCAGGCTTCAACCACGACCTTGGGTGACATCGTCATGGTCCCCCCGGTGAAAGAAGCGCGCGACCGCGGCGTGCTGAAATCGGTCCGCCCCTTCCTCCGCTTCACGATCGACGGTGTCTTGTGGGCGGACGGAACGGAGACGCATGTCGACGCCGTCCTGTGGTGCACCGGATTCCGTCCGGCGACAGGGCACCTCCGGTCGCTTGGCGTGGTCGGCCCTGATGGACGCATCGAAGTGGTCGATCAACGTGCGGTCGAGGAACCGCGGCTTTGGCTGCAGGGATATGGAAACTGGACGGGTGCCGCGTCAGCAACGTTGATCGGCGCGGGCCGCACGGCCCGGGAACTGGCACCTCGCATCAAGGCTGCCCTTCAGATGCCCGCATCTTTCATCTGAGGAAATAGCGGCGCCCTGCCGGCTCCTCCGGGCCGGTGTCCTGCGTGCGCGACAACGAACTGCGGGCTCGAGATTTTTTGTGTCGCCGCATCGCTGCGACCAAGCGACCGGGAACCGTCGGTCACCAGGGATACGGTGCCTACGGCGTTCCAACCCCACGAAACAGCTTCGGGTGCATGCTCGTTCACCGCGAGCCACGGAACGCTTGACGACAGGGTCGATACAATGGAGAGCATTCGTCAATAACCGCACAGAGAGCGAGGTCCGGTGGATGTTCGAATACCTCGCATGCTATTGCACGTGTGACGTGAAGTTGTTCGGGAGCCTCCCTGTACCGGTCGACGCCGACCCACTCGGTCGGCCTGGTTCCGGTTTCCAACGTGAGGTAGTCTCCAAGCTTGGTATCCGCAGTATCCAGACCTTGGATCACCGCGGCTACGAGACTGGGCGCACCTCGGGCTCTGTGTCGTCGGGCCTCATCGCGCGCTGGGCACGTGACCAGTTACCGATTTTTGCCGGCTGACGCAGATGGACCAGTTGATCGCCCAACTCGGCCTCGCACTTGCTATCGGCCTGCTGGTCGGCCTGGAGCGGGGTTGGCGCGAGCGTGACGCGCCCGACCGCAGCCGCACCGCTGGTCTCCGGACGTTTGGGCTGGTTGGTTTGCTCGGTGGAATCTTTGCTGCGCTCTCCGAGGCGCTAGGCTCCGGGGTGCTGATCGCTGGCTTCCTCGGCTTCGCCGCGATCTTCGCGTGGTTCTCGGCGCGCGAAGCCGAGCACGACCAGAACTTCAGCGTGACGGGCGTCGTGGCTGGCCTGATCGTCTTTGCCCTCGGCGCGCTGGCCGTGGTCGGTGACACGCGTACTGCCGCTGCCGGCGGCGCGGCACTCGCCGCCGTCCTCGCCAGCCGGGAGGTGCTGCACGATTTGCTGCGGCGCCTGACCTGGATCGAACTCCGCTCGGCAATGATCCTCGCTGTCATGACGGCCATTGTCTTGCCGTTGCTGCCCGATCGGGCGATCGATCCCTGGGGCGGCTTGAACCCGTTCGAAATCTGGTTCTTCACGGTTGTCATCGCGGCAATTTCCTTTGGCGGTTACGTTGCGGTGCGAGTTCTTGGCCAGACACGTGGCCTGCTCGTCGGTACGCTCGCAGGTGCCGTCGTGTCGTCGACTGCGGTGACGGTGGCATTGGCCCGCATGGCAAAGGCAGAGGGCAATGCGTTGCCGCTCGCCGGGGCCGCGGGGCTCGCAGCGCTGGTCTCGATCCTGCGAGTCTTGGTTATCGTCGCGATAATCGCACCGCAGGTTCTAGGGTGGATCGTGGTGCCCGCGCTCGCCGCCGCGATGGTCCTCGCGGCAAGCGGAGCTGTGTTGCTGGTTCGCAACGGCGTTCATCCGACAACGGAGAAAGGAGGCGAGCGCAATCCGTTTGAGCTCGCCTCGTTGCTTCTTTTCGCCGCTTCATTTGCGGTCGTCTCAACCGCGAGTGCGGCGCTCGCCAGCCGCTTCGGCGAGGGCGGACTTCTGATGACCTCTGCGGTGTCGGGCGCATTCGATGTCGATGTCGCAGTGTTGAGCGCACTGCGTCTTGTCGAGCAGACGGCAGCCATCAACACCGTGGGCGGAGCGGTGCTGGTGGCGCTCGCCGCAAATGCAATCGGCAGGCTGTCCCTGTCGATCCTTGCCGGCCCCGTCCGCTTCTCTCTGCCGCTTGCCATCATCACGCTGGCCGCGGCCGCGGCGGCCGGTGTCGCTTGCTGGCTCGGGATGGCCGTCTGACAGGATGGGGCGGGCTCCGGCTCAGTTGAGCAGACCATCAACCTCGGCCGTTGACGCGCGCCATGGGGTGATTCAGATCAACATCTTCGGCAATCTTTTGAAGTACACGATGATCGGCGCGCGTCGCACTTGTCGTGCTTAGGAAAGAGGTTGAGTGATGCTCGAATACAAGGTCGAACCCCGCCGGGTGAATGCCCACGGGTCTATCGCAACGGCAAAGACCGCGCAGATCCACCTTGAAACGGATCCCGCTGGTCAAACTGATGCCTTCAACCCCGAAGAACTGATGCTGGTATCGGTCGCATGAGCAGGCTGCACACAGAGAAGCATCTCGTCTCGCGGATCGGATGGTTGCGGGCGGCCGTGCTCGGCGCAAATGACGGCATAGTTTCCACGGCTAGCCTCATCGTCGGCGTTGCCGCCGCGGCACAGGGGACTTCGGAAATCCTTGTCGCGGGAATCGCCGGGCTGGTCGCCGGATCAATGTCGATGGCGGCAGGCGAGTATGTGTCTGTGAGTTCGCAGTCGGACACAGAGCAAGCCGACCTCGCTCGCGAACGGATGGAACTGGAAACACAGCCTGAATTTGAGAAGAATGAACTCGCGCAGATTTACGTCGGACGCGGTTTGTCGGATGAGCTTGCCCAGCAGGTTGCCGCACAGCTGATGGCCAGGGATGCACTTGGCGCCCACGCAAGGGATGAGCTCGGACTCTCCGAGGCGACAACGGCCCGTCCTATCCAGGCGGCATTGACGTCGGCGGCGACCTTCGCCGTCGGCGCGGCGATGCCGCTGGCCATGGTGCTTCTGGCGCCGGCCGCTTCGTTGGTCTGGGCGGTGTCGGCCGCCTCGCTGCTGTTTCTAGCGTTCTTGGGAGCCATCGGCGCAAAGGCGGGCGGAGCCAACGTCATGCGGGCCACATGGCGGGTCACTTTCTGGGGGGCCTTGGCGATGGGGCTCACCGCAGGAATCGGCGCGCTGGTCGGTCAGGCCGTGTGAGCGATGCTGGCTGCGGGCATCGGACCAACAACTGACCTTTGATCGCGATCGCTAGTCAGTTGAACGATTAGCTTGAACCGATTCCGACCTAATAGGACATCATCACAGGAACGGGACAGTTTTCGAGTATCGAGCGGGTCATCCCGCCCCATACCGTTTGATGCAGACGCGAATGCACGAATGCTCCCATGACCAGAAGTTCCATCTGCTCGCTGGCAAGAAACGAGCGTATCGGCTCGCCCTCGTCGTCGCCCGGTGGATTCGCGATCACCGCGATTTTCGGCTCAATGCCGTAGAGCCTGAGATAGTTGCCTAGCTCATCGGCTGATTGCAGTCCCTCCGATCCCTTGGTGTCCAGGACGGTCGCGATGCTGACCTGATCGGCCATCATCAAGAAGTCGAGGCTGTCACGAACCGCGCGCGCGGCTCTTGCGCTCCCATCCCAGGCGATGGCCACCTTGGCTGCTATTGGCCGACGCTCTTTCGGGGTTACAAGCACGGGTCGGCCAGTGTCGAAGATCGCGTGCTCGATCGCCGGACGGGCCCACGAGCGTGATGGCTCGGCCGCCGGAAGGATTGTCAGATCATGAACACGTGCCAATGCGATGAAGCGCTGGTAGCGCCCTTCGAAGGGCGAGCGGGCATGTTCAAGCGCCACAGCCACGTCCTTTTCAGCTGCAAGCTGGCGAACCGACCGCATCGCCTCTTCAGAGGCCTGTGCGATCCGGTCCTTCTCTTGTGCAATCCAGATCGAGGAGGAGCCAAGCGTCAGCGGGAATGGCTGCAGCAAGTCTGGAGCGAACACGTAGACCGTGAGCGTCGATCGGCAAGCCAGGGCCATGTCCATTGCACGGGTCAACGCCGGAGCTGACGCGGAGCTATCCGCATCTATGCCAACAAGGAGGCTTCGCAGACGGCATGATTCCAAGGCCATGTCCTTCCAGTTCTATCGTTTTGCAGCGCTATCGCTCCTGCATTGAGGCCTGGGCGGCCGAGCTTCAGTCGCCGAGGCTGCTGATATAGGCAAGGATAGCCTGGATCTGTTCCGGTGTTGCAACGAATTCGGGCATGTCGGGATGTCCCGTGGAGATGCCTTCGGCAAATGCTTCCTCGAGCGCATCAATGGGGTAGCGCTGCGAAAGCGTCCTGAATGGTGGGGCGTCGGAATGACTGCTCTCGCTGGTTCGATCCACGGCATGGCAGCGCGCGCAGTTGAGTTCCACCAGCGCCTTTCCCTCGGCAATGTTGTCTGCCCCGGCCGACGTCGCGACAAGACCGACAAGAATTGCCATTCCGACTATTTTGACCAACCTTTCGGACACTGACCTAGCTCCCTGATCGTGATTTCAGTCTCGTAGCACGAAAGAGTTCTACCTGTTCATTGACAATCACCTTGATAAGCTTCCTGTGTTGATTTCGATCAACGCTCGGAGAAATCGCAGCGGTATCTCAGACGTCGCACGTCCTTGAGCTGTTGTCCAAGTAATCGACACGCAGCGTACAGGAGGTCGACGGACGTACCCAGCAAGATGAACGTTGGACAAATTTTACCTTAGGGTCGGGAAGCGATGGCCTAATTACTGGTCGGTATGCGAGCGTGGAGTGACTTCAGGATGGCAGACGTAAGTGACACCCAACTCGGTCTAATTGACCGCTACTGGCGAGCCGCCAACTACGTATCTGTCGGCCAAATCTACCTGATGGGCAACCCACTACTTCGAGAGCCTCTTGCGGCCGAACACGTTAAGCCACGGCTCCTCGGCCACTGGGGAACGACACCTGGCCTGAACTTCATCTACGTGCATCTGAACCGCGTCATCAAGGAAAGGGATACGGACGTCCTCTACATCTGCGGGCCCGGCCACGGCGGACCGGCGATGGTGGCGAACACCTATCTCGAGGGCTCCTACAGCGAGATTTATCCGGAGATCTCGCAGGACGAGGCCGGACTGCGGAAACTGTTCCGCCAATTTTCGTTTCCTGGCGGTATACCCAGCCACGTCGCCCCAGAGACGCCGGGTTCGATCCACGAAGGCGGCGAACTCGGCTACGCGCTTGTCCATGCCTTCGGCGCCGCTTTCGACAACCCCGACCTCATCGTGGCCTGTGTCGTCGGCGACGGGGAGGCGGAGACGGGACCGCTGGCGGCAGCCTGGCACTCCAACAAGTTCCTCAACCCAAAGGTGGACGGCGCGGTTCTGCCGATCCTGCATCTTAACGGCTACAAGATCGCCAACCCCACTCTGTTGGCGCGCATGCCGAACGCGGAACTGCGAGATCTCTTCCGGGGCTACGGCTACGAGCCGCTGTTCGTCGAGGGTCAGGACCCTGTTCCGATGCACCGGGCCATGGCTGATACCCTGGACAGGGCGATGGACAGTATCCGCGAGATCCAGCTGCAGGCCCGCGCTGAAGACTGGTCCGGCGAGCGGCCGCGCTGGCCCATGATTGTCCTGCGCAGCCCGAAAGGCTGGACCGGACCGAAGGAAGTCGACGGGAAGAAGGTCGAGGACTTCTGGCGATCGCACCAGGTCCCGGTATCCAACGCGCGGGGTGATGCCGCCCACCGCCAGATCCTCGAAGACTGGCTGCGCAGTTATCGACCGCAGGAGTTGTTCGATGGCGACGGTCGCCTCCTGCCGGAACTCGCTTTGCTTGCTCCCGACGGTGACAAGCGGATGGGAGCGCTGCCGCATGCCAATGGCGGAGTGTTGAAGAAGGACCTCGTCCTGCCGGACTGGAAGAGCTTAGCGCTCGAGATCGGCCGACCGGGCGAGACGATCGCCGAGGCGACCCGCTTGATGGGAGCTTATCTGCGTGAGGTCTTGCGCCTCAATGCCGAGGCAAGGAATTTCCGCCTCATGGGTCCGGACGAGACCGCCTCGAATAGGCTCGACGCCGTCTTCGAGGTCACGGATCGGGTCTGGATGGAGACGATCGAACCCTATGATGTGCACCTGGCGCGCGAGGGCCGGGTCATGGAGATTCTATCGGAACATCTCTGCCAGGGCTGGCTGGAGGGCTATCTGCTGACCGGGCGGCACGGCCTGTTCTCCTGCTACGAAGCTTTCATTCACATCGTCGATTCCATGGTCAATCAGCACGCCAAGTGGCTGAAGGTCACCGCGGAACTGCCCTGGCGCAAGCCCATCGCATCACTGAACTATCTCCTGACCTCGCATGTCTGGCGGCAAGACCATAATGGTTTCAGCCACCAGGATCCCGGTTTTGCCGACTTCGTCGCCAACAAGAAGGCCGACACTGTCCGCCTCTATTTTCCGCCGGATGCCAACACGCTGCTGTGGGTCACCGACCACTGCCTGAGGACCTGGAACCGGATCAACGTGATCACGGCCGGCAAGCAGCCTCAGCCGCAATGGCTCACAGCCGAGCAGGCGGAACGCCATTGCGAGGCGGGCGCCGGGATTTGGAAATGGGCGTGCACATGCCCGGCCGACGAACAGCCTGACGTGGTGATGGCCTGCTGCGGCGACGTGCCGACACTGGAGACACTCGCGGCAGTCGATCTGCTCCGCCGCGAGTTGCCCGGTCTTCGCATCAGAGTGGTCAATGTCGTCGACCTGATGACCCTGCAATCGCACACGACCCACCCGCACGGATTCACGGACGAGGAATTCAACGCGCTCTTTACTAAGGCTAAGCCCGTGATCTTCGCCTACCACGGGTACCCATATCTCATTCATCGTCTGACCTATAAGCGGACCAATCACGACAACTTCCACGTTCACGGCTTTCAGGAGGAAGGCACCACGACCACGCCCTTCGACATGGCGGTCATGAACGAGATCGACCGCTTCCATCTGGCAATGGCCGCGGTGAGGCGTCTGAAGGACCTTGGCGCCGACGGCAACCGGGTGATCGATACCTGCGAGCATTCGCTTGAGGAGCATTCTCGCTATATCCGCGAGCACGGCGAGGACATGCCACAGATCCGGGACTGGAACTGGCCTCCCGCGACTGAAGCAAAGGCGGGAAACTGACATGCAACCAACGCTGAGCTTCCACGGTGCCGCGCATGGCGTGACCGGCTCCTGTTACGAGCTTGAGGTCGGCGACCGACGGCTTCTCATCGACTGCGGAATGTTTCAGGGCTCCAAGTCGGAGAAGGCGCTGAACTATGGCGAGTTCCCGTTCGACCCCGCCACGGTGGACGCAGTCATTCTCACGCACGCCCATATCGACCACAGCGGCCTGCTTCCAAAACTCTTGAAGAAGGGCTTTACAGGGCCGATCCACGCAACGCCTGCTACGATTGACCTTTGTTCCGTCATGCTTCCGGATTCGGCTCACATCCAGGAGATGGAGGTCGAGAACCTCAATCGACGCAACGCCCAGCGGGGGCGTCCGACGGTCTCCCCGATCTACTCACTGTCGGATGTGGCTGCATGCCTGCTGCAGTTTCGTTCGGTCGAATACGCTGCCTGGACGACAATCATGAATGGGGTGCGCGCCCGCTTCTGGAACGCCGGCCATATGCTGGGATCGAGTTCGGTCGAGATTGAAGTGGCCTCCGAGCAAGGTGAGCCCCCGCTTCGCATTCTCTTTTCGGGCGACATCGGCCCCGGCCACAAGCTCCTGCAGGCTGATCCGGAAGGTCCGCGCGACATCGACTATCTCATCTGCGAGGCCACCTACGGGGACCGCGATCGACCCGACGTTACCCGTGATGAGCGCAGGCGCCTCCTCGGCCAGGAAGTCACGCACGCCGCCAAGGTGAACGGCCCCCTGATCATCCCGTCCTTCGCGGTCGAGCGGACTCAGGAACTGCTCGTCGATCTGTTCCTGCTCGCGCAGAACGGCGACGTTCCCGCGAATCTCTCCATTTTCGTGGATTCACCGCTCGCAACCCGAGCAAGCGCTATTTTCGGGAAACACGCCGAAGAGATACACGACGGGGATATCCTGAAACGAGCTCTGGCCTCGAAGAATGTGCGCTTCACGGAAACCGTCGATCAGAGCAAGGCGATCAACAAGCTCAACGGACACTACGTGGTCATCGCCGCCAGCGGCATGTGCGATGCGGGGCGAATTCGTCATCACCTCAAGGCGAATCTCTGGAAGAGAAACGCCTCGATCCTGATGGCAGGCTTCCAGGCGCAGGGAACGCTCGGGCGGCTGCTTTTGGATGGCGCTTCGCGCGTGCGCATCCAGGGGGAGGAGATCAAGGTGCGGGCCCGCATCAGCCAGTTTGACCTCTATTCGGGCCACGCGGATGCCAGCGAACTGGTGTCCTGGGTTAAGGACCGCGTTCCGGTAAGGCATGCAATCTTCCTGACCCATGGCGAGGAAGATGGCCTGAATGGGCTGAAGGGCCGGTTAGGGGCCGCCCTGCCGGAAATCTCTGTAATCCTCCCGTTGATCGACGACGCATTCCAGATCGGACAGAAGGGCGCGCGACAGGTTGACTTGAACAAGCCACTTCGTCTGAAGCCCGAGAGCGTCGCCCGGCTGGACTGGCACAATGACCTGTCCAAATTCCTGATCGAGGTCAGCGAAACCGTGACTGCTGCCGCCGACGAAAAAAGCCGCGCGGTCATCATCCGTCGCCTACGGCGAGCCTTGGAGGCAGACCAGGAGTGAGCCTCCGGTCCCAATACCACCGGTGCCGTCGCAGTGCTGGCGCGCAACCGCACCGAGCCTTGTTGTACTACTTGTGCGTTGTCGGACCGCGGATATCGGCAAGAAACGCGGTCATCGGTTCAGATGTGAACCAGTTCACCGGTCCCTGCCGCCTCTATCCCGGCCGCGTTGGCCTCGTCGGTATCGATGTGTACTTCGGTGAACGCGTTGGCGCCCACGCGGACCAGGGTCCGGCCGAAGGTAAGGCTGCGATCCTCGTCGCCCACCCTTATGTCGACATAGTCGCCGTCCTGAATGCCTAGCCGCGCGGCATCGGCAGGATTCGTGTGGATGTGCCTGGCTGCGATAATCAGCCCGTCCGTGGCGATGCTTCCCGCCGGCCCCAGGATCGTCACCTGCGGTGTTCCCTCCAGCTCGCCGCTGTCGCGCACGGGCACGTCGATGCCGAGCGCAAAACTGTCGGTGCGGGATACCTCGATCTGCGTACGCTCCCGCAACGGTCCGAGGATCGCGACGCGCTCCAGTCTTCCCTTGGGCCCGACGAGTGTTACCCGTTCCCCTGCAGCCCAGTGTCCCGGCTGTCGCAGCCGTATCGCCTGATCGAGCATGTAGCCCTTGCCGAACAAATCATCCACCGCCTCGCGGGACAGGTGGACGTGCCTGGCCGACACCGCAATCGGCAGACGTAGCTCCCCACCGGACCTGCCGCCCGCGAGTGCTGCCGCCGTCTCGCGCGCGATCATCAACTGCTCGGCTGTCTCGGTGACGAAGACGCGGACCCGCGAACCGTAGGCCTGGATCTGTGGCGCTGCACGGTGCGACAGGCTCACGGCCATGTTGCGGTCATGGTCGAGCTGCAGGCCCATGAAATCCAGCCCGTCGCAAATGCGTCGGCGCATCGAGGGAGAGTTCTCGCCGATGCCCCCGGTGAAGACGACCGCGTCTAGTCCGCCCATGGCGGCCGCGTAGGCACCTACATATTTCCTGGCGCGGTATGCGTAGATCTCGATTGCCAACTGGGCCTGGGGGTCGCCCTTGGCAGCCCTGTCCTCGATGTCGCGCATGTCAGACGAGCCTGCCAGCCCCTTCAGCCCGCTGTCTTCGTAAAGAGCGTCCTCGATGTCCTGCACGGACAGCCCCAGCCTGCGGGACAGGAAGCCGAATGCGCCCGGGTCAACGTCTCCGGAGCGCGTCCCCATCACCAGCCCTTCGAGCGGTGTCATCCCCATCGAACTGTCCATGCTCTGCCCGCGGTTGACGGCGCAGACGCTGGCTCCGTTGCCGAGATGGACGCTGACAAGCTGGAGATCGGAAATCGGCCGGCCGATCTCCAGCGCCGCCCGCATTGCCACGTATTTGTGGGACGTCCCATGGAAGCCGTATCGGCGCAACCCCGCCTCCCGCCAGGCCGCCGGCACGGCGTAGGTCGTTGCGGAGGGAGGATTAGTCAGGTGGAAGGCCGTGTCGAACACCGCGACCTGAGGCAGGTTCGGCCACAGCCCGCGGCATAGCCGAACGGCTTCTAGGTTTGCCGGATTGTGCAGGGGAGCAAGCGGTGTCAACGCCGCGATGGCCTCGACCGTTTCGTCGTCGAGCAGCGTCGGCGCGGAGAATCGTGCGCCGCCATGAACGATCCGGTGTCCAATCGCATCGATCGAGTCCAGGTCAAACCGCTTCAGCGCGTCCGGTACGCCCTTCAGCGCGTCGCTGGGACTGGCGAACGCCGCCGCGCCGCGTTCGTCCGTCTCGCCGTGCCGGAAGCGGTATTCGCAGCTTCCGTTCTGGAAGCGTTCGTAGGAACCCTTGAACACCTCGCGTGTGTCATCACCTGCACTGAAGACGCCGAACTTCAGGCTCGAGCTTCCCGCGTTTAGAACAAGTACTAGCATGCCGTTCCCTGCTGCTTTCCGTCGCGTTGCGTTCTAGTATGCCGACAGGCCTATGGATGTCTCGCTTTCATTTCAAGCTTCTGGTTGCGCCTCGACAACGACTATCGCAGCGCAGGCGCTTATCATGGCTCGTGGACGCCTAGGCGGCGATATTGCCCAGCCCTGCCGCTGGGACACCACGGAGGACGTAGCATGTACAAACACATCCTGATCTCGACCGATGGATCCGAAGTCGCGCAGAAGGGGGTGGACCATGGGCTTTCGCTTGCCAAGAGCCTCGCCGCGCGGGTTACCGTCATCACCGTCACGGAGCCGTTCCCCTACTACGCGGCGGCCTCGTCGGCTGGATGGGCGCCGCTACCGATTGATATCTCCGGCTACGAAGAGGGACAGAAGGATCTCGCGGACAAGTTGCTCGCCGGCGTGAAGGAAGCCGCCACCAAACTCGGTGTCGAAGCATCGATCCTGTACGTACCGAACTCGCGGCCTGCCGAGGCGATTGTGGAAACAGCCCGAACGCAGGGTTGCAGTCTGATCGTCATGTCCTCGCATGGCCGGCGTGGACTTGGCCGGATGTTGCTGGGAAGCCAGACTGCGGAAGTGCTTGCCCATAGCCCCGTGCCCGTGCTCGTTGTCCGCTGAAGCCAAAGATAGCCGAAGAAGGACCGTCAACATGAAGATCCGCTCTTTCCTGCCTCTCCTTACCTATCCGGACGCGAGCAGCGAGGCTTCCATCCGCAATGCTGCCGCGCTGGCGAGTCTGGCCAGCGCGGAACTGCACGTGGTCGCTCTGGAGGCGGATATCCCTCCGGTCACCAGCGCGCTTTCCCGCGTATTGATGAACCTGCCGGAGGTCATCCGCAACGCGGAGACACTGAGCGCACAGGCAGGAGCAAAGCTCATGGATATCGCCCGCGGGAAAGCCGAGGCAAGCGGACTGCCGGTGACCGTCGGAACGCTAAAGGCCGCGCCTGCGCTTCTTGGCGAAGTCGCCGCATACGAGGCGCGCTACTTCGATCTCGCACTGGTTGGCTGGAGTTCCGGAAACCCGGGAATTCAGATGCTGGCGGAGGCAGTGATTTTCGGCTCGGGACGTCCGACGATCATCGTGCCCGAAGGTGCAGAGGCTAGCGGGATCAGCCGCATCGCGATCGCCTGGGACGGCAGCCGGGTGGCTGCGCGGGCTCTTGCGGATGCGACCCGTCTGCTGGAACGCGCCGAGGAGATGCATGTCATCACGGTGACGGATGAGAAACCGTTGGCAGACAAAGCAGCGGGCGACCGTCTTGCAGAAGGTCTCCGGCAGGCAGGCGTGAAGGCCAGCTTCTCGCCTATCCGGGCCGAGGACTGCCCCATAGCGGAAACCTTGCAGAGGCACGCCCTGGAACTCGATGCTCAGCTCCTCATCATGGGCGGGTACGGCCATTCGAGGTTGCGGGACTTCGTGCTCGGCGGCGCCACGGCAGGGGTGCTGCGCGATCTTCGGATGCCCGTCTTGCTTTCGCACTGAACGCGGCGTCTGGCGGTGGCGAGTTCGGTTGGAGAGGCTGCGGCAACGGAGTCGCGGCCGCCCGGAAGCCTAACCTGTTTGCCGCGGAATCTTCCGCCGATAAGGCTGTCGTCGAAGAGCGGGCGCGGAAAGGGCATGTCCTGAATTGCTTGCCGACGCGGACTTCTCCTTGCGATTCTGCCGCATCGGCGCCGCCAGCAGCCGCAGGCCGTTCAGGACGACAAGCACGGTGCCGCCTTCGTGGCCGATCACCGCAAGCGGCAGGGGGAGGTCGAAGAAAAGGCCGCCGGTGACCAGGACTGCCATGGCAATCAGCGCGAAAGCCAGATTCTGCCGGATGATTGTTGCGGTGCGGCGTGCCAGGTCATGGGCTGCCGCAAGCTGGCCCATTTCCTCCGAAAGCAGCGCAACATCTGCTGCCTGCAGCGCGACATCCGAGCCCGCGGCGCCCATGGCGATTCCGACATCCGCTCGTGCAAGCGCAGCCGCATCGTTGACCCCATCTCCAACGAACGCGACCTTGCCCGAAGCCGCCAATTCTCCGACCATGCGGACCTTGTCCTCGGGCAGCATGTCAGCATGTATCTCCTCCGGACGGAGACCTAGCTCCAAGCCGATCCTGACGGCAACCGGCCGACGGTCTCCCGTCATCATCACGATCCGCGTCACGCCGCTCTGTCGGAGCGCAGCAAGCGCTGCCGCGGAGGTCGGACGCACCCCGTCCGCAACAGTGACGGCACCAAGCACCGTCGAATCCTTTCCGAGGTAGATGACGGTTTGGCTGTCTGCTGCGAGGACCTCGAGCTCCGGATGGACGATCGAGGCTCCCATCTCCGACACCAGACGCTGATTGCCGGCCCAGAGCAGCCCTTCTGCGTGTTCACCAACGATGCCGGCGCTCGGCCTGGTGTTCACGTTCAACACGTCCGCCGCGACGACGGACCGGCGCGCCGCCTCCTGCCTGATGGCGGCCGCGCTGTGATGTTCGGATTGCGCCTCGATTCCTGCCAGCAGGGAAAGGAACGCCTCTTCGTCGCCGTCGAGCGCCACCACGCGGGTCACCACCGCCTTGCCGGTGGTCAGGGTTCCGGTCTTGTCGAAGGCGAATGTGTCGACCGCCGCCAGCGTTTCAAGCGCGGCGCCACCCTTGAAGAGCACGCCTCCACGGGCCGCCGCCGACAGGGCCGATAGGATCGCTGCGGGAACCGATATGACGATGGCGCAGGGGCTGGCGGCGACCAGCAGTGTCGCGGATCGATAGAGGGCATCCTCCCAGTCGCGTCCGAGCCAGTAGAAGGCGGCGAAGGCGAGCGCCGCCCCCGCCATGACCGCGACCGTATAGCGCTGGCCGAACCATGCGCTGAACTGTTCCGAAGGGGCTTTGGCTGCCTGCGCTTCCGTCACCAGCGCGATCATGCGGGCGACGGTGCTGTCTTCGATGGTCTTCGTGACCGCGACCTCGAGAACGCCGTCCAGATTGACGGTCGCCTCGAACACCTGCGCGCCCGGATCCTTTGCCACGGGCATGGATTCGCCGGTGATGCTTGCCTCGTCCAGAGAGCCGCGACCGCCAACGATCACCCCGTCGGCGGGGACGCGGGCACCGGGCCGCAGCACCACGACGTCATCGACCTTGAGATCGGCCGCAGGAACCTCGGAGACGGTGCCATCCGCTTTTTTTCTCAGTGCCGTTTCCGGCCGCAACGCCATCAGGGATTCGACGGCGCGGCGGGCACGGCCGAGGGCCTGTTGTTCCAGGGTTGTGGAAACGCTGAACAGAGTCAACAGAACCGCACCCTCGAAAGGCGCGCCAACGGCCGCTGCGGCAACCGCCGCCACAACCATCAGAAGATCGATGTCAAGGATTTGCTCCTTCCACAAGGCCTCGAGGGCACGCCACGCGGCCGGTAGGCCACCGGCGAGATAGACGAGGCAAAGTCCGGCGAGCGAGGATCTATCAGCAACAACCCCTGTGAGTGGCCAAAGGGCGGCTACGGCCAGGAGCATGCCCAGAACGGTCAACACCGTTAGGATCATCGGAGTGTCGAACGCGAACCGTCTTTGCATCAAATCTCACTTTCAACCAACAGGCGCCAACTGTGATCCGCGCATCCAGCTCTACAGATTAAGACGATGACTTTCTTCTATCTCTAGGGCAACTGCTTACGGCCCGATATCAAACCAATCAGTCCCGCCCACAAGCTGCTGGTGAGGCAGGGAGCGACCGAGGTTAAGGTCGAGGTCAATTTCGTCATGCGCGGTACGGTTCAGCCCGTGCGGATGGCATCGCTGACACCGAACGCCCGCGACACGCTGGAGGCGGACATCGAAATTCCGGTCGTGTCGCTCGAAGACGTCTATGGCGGCAAGCTCATGGCGGCGATGGACCGGCAGCATCCTCGCGATCTGTTCGATGTCATGCAGCTCTTTGCGCATGAGGGGATCACGGCCGGCATTCGCCGCGCGTTCGTCGTCTATCTCGCGAGCCATAACAGGCCTGTGCATGAGGTGCTGTTTCCGTCGCTGCGCGACATCCGCCACGAGTTCGAGCACAATTTGGTCGGCATGACCGCAGAGCCGGTTGAACTCGATGCGCTTCTGGCAGCGCGCGAGCAGATGATGCGCGAACTCCAGCAAGGGCTGACGGAGGATGAGAGGCGCTTCCTGCTGTCCCTCGTCACGGCCGAACCGGAATGGGCGCTTCTCGACATCCCGCATGTCGAGAAGCTTCCGGGCGTGCGCTGGAAGCTGCAAAACCTGGAGCGGCTGCGCAAAGCCAATGCTCGGAAATTCGCCGAGCAGTCGGAGGAGCTTGCGCAACGACTGGAGTAGGACGAATGCAGTGGCAAACGCCTCTGGCCCGATGTGTGATCGTTGTCAGGCGTCGCGGACGGAATCTTTCGAGGAGGATCGCCAATTGCGAAGAGAGTCGATACCATGCGGTGACGGCGAGCACTTTCGCCTTTGGAAACCTCAAAAAGATCGGTCGCCGTCACCAGCGATAGATGGCGGAATTATCCACAGGCCGCTCAGCCGAAAAAGCCCAATGTTTTCATGAGCAATTTATTTTACCGCTGACGCTGACGGACTTTTTGCCGCAAAAAATTATTTTTTGCTTTTCTTTTCAAATAGTTGACTGTCGGGGCAGATCATCGAGTGGGAGTGACGGATACAAACGGCGGCAATAGGGGAGTTTAGGCGGTGATTTGCTTTCGCCTTTCGCTCAATTGGCGCTCTCGCCCGTCTAGTACTCCATGGAATTAGCCTTCTCCAATTTTGTCTTGCAGGACCGATCTGCGCGCACCTTCTGGATAATGTAAAGCTCCTTCGAGCGGTGGAGGAACTCTAGGGTAAGATGGCATGTAAAACGGCGGTTTGCTTTGCCCCCAAACCCGGTCGGTAGGCAAGGCGGCTCGTATCTCGAGACCAGCATCCAGCGATGGCCCTCTACCGGAAATCGGCAGCGGTCAGCGTATAGGAGGTTTGGCGGCGATGGGAGTAGGCCTCGCGAGCGATATCATGGATCGAACTGCGCGCTGCATCGAAGGTCGAGAGATACATCTCCTCCGATAGCTCCATGCTGCGCAATCGGGGGGAAGTCTTGGCCAACGCCTCCACTTCGACAAAGAAGGGCACTTCGAACATGCCGTCGTGCCCGATAAAGCGAATGGCGTTGCGTACTTCGTCGAAGCTGCGGCTGGGGTTCAGGAATTCAAGAGTCATCGTTGATCTGCCCCTGCCGTTACAACTGGCAGCGGCGCACGCAAGCGTGCGTTCGCGTGCTCTTTGCGTCGCACATCATTCCGCCGATTGAGGGACAGCATGCCGTCGGTCGCGACCGAACGGCTAAGGCCGATCATCTCCTGTCCTTCCCGGCCGGCTGGTACGCCGGTAAAGACATTGTAGATGGTCCAAGACCGGTCGGCTTCGATGCGACGGCCATATTGTTCGTCGCCTGCCGCGCGAGCGGACGCCCCGACTTCATTGTCCCAGACGCTGATTGCGTTGTCGTGCGGCTGCCGTTCGATTTCTTCTATGTATCGGGTCATGATCGTGGCCTTTCTCCAGTGGTCACGTCGGCATCAATGATGCCGGACAACAGCGCGGCGCCGGATAGGTCGGTGATCGTGATGGCGTCGGGTCGTTGAGCACGTCGAGCGTCTGCGAAAGCAGGCGCGCTATGGTTAGAACTCGAGGACGAATTTCATGTCGCTACTTTCTCTTCCAGCCGGAGCAGCACTGCCTCAATGCTTGCCTTTGCCTTGAGAAGCATTGGTATTGGCGGCAACCTTGATCTGGTTGCCGAAGGTGCTTTCAGGATTTGGTGGAGCTTTTTCCTGCTTCGGCTTCCTGATCTCGCGATTGCTTCGTTTCTGGCCCTTAGCCATGTCCGAACGTCCTTTCGATGAGAGTTGCGCCACTGCCGGATTGCGACATGTCGACCGGCTCGAGGCTGTCCTGCGTTGTTACCCGCTCATAACGTTCGTCATCGTTGCGGATGCGATATTGCAGCGAATCTCCCCGTGGCGGCAGCGTGCCGGTGATGTGGTAGATATCGGCGGGCAATGCTGGCCTGACGAAACCGCCCTTGAGCCGTACAGCCTGCCCGATCGTGAAGAGATGTGCAGGAGCTTCTTGCCGGGCGGGTCG
>Ga0182738_1002921_pt1 | contig 19896 bp, 19 predicted proteins | sample eDN5th30CBELigMG_FD_128876 | JGI IMG/M metagenome (GOLD analysis project Ga0182738, IMG submission 128876) | Enriched Miracle-Growth compost microbial communities from Emeryville, California, USA - eDNA 5th pass 30_C BE-Lig MG (version 2)... ... | reverse complement strand
CGCCTGATGCCCGAGCTGATCCGGAGCCCCCAGGTGCAGGACGCGGTCGAGGCCACGCTCCGCCTGGACCACCCCGACGCGTACCTGGCCGAGCTGTCGCTCCCGGGCCGCGACGGCCTCCGGCCCTCGGCGCGCATCCTCGCGGTGCGCGGCTCGCCGCTCCCGGGCTCGCCGTCGGCCGGGGCGGTGCTGGTCTTCCACGACGTCACCGACCTCCGACGGCTGGAGCGGATGCGCCAGGACTTCGTGGCGAACGCCTCGCACGAGCTGAAGACGCCGCTGGCCTCCATCAAGGCCTACGCCGAGACGCTCCTCGACTGGGCCCTCGAAGACCCGGCCATGAACCGACGGTTCCTGGAACGGATCGACGAGCAGGTCGACCGGCTCGACGCCCTGATCCGCGACATGCTCAGCCTCGCCCGGCTGGAGGCGAATCAGGACGTCTTCCGCCACGAGCCGCTGGAGCTGATCCCGGCGCTCCGACGCTGCGTGGAGGGCCACCGGGACCGCGCCGAGGCCGGCGACATCGCGCTCACGATCGACGCGGGAGGGCTCGGCCCCGAGGTCACGATCCTCGCCGACGAGGAGGCGGTTCGGCAGATCGTCGACAACCTGGTCGACAACGCCATCAAGTACACCCCCCCCGGCGGCCGGGTCGCGGTGGCCTGCTGGGCGACCGCGGCGGAGGTGGCCGTCGAGGTGAGCGACACCGGCGTCGGCATCCCGAGGGATGACCAGTCCCGGATCTTCGAGCGGTTCTACCGCGTGGACAAGGCGAGGAGCCGGGAGCTGGGGGGGACGGGCCTGGGGCTGGCGATCGTGAAGCACCTGGTCTCGTCGCTCCAGGGGCGCGTCGAGGTCGCCAGCCGGCTGGGATCGGGGTCGAAGTTCACCGTCCGACTCCCGCGGTCCCTGGCCGTCGAGCCCCCCCCCGCTCGCGCGGGCGGGGGGGCCTGACCCTCGGGCTCAGCGGTTCTGCGTCTCGAGCCACTTCTCGCAATCCATGGCCGCGGCGCAGCCGGAGCCGGCGGCGGTGATGGCCTGCCTGTAGTGGGTGTCGACGACGTCGCCGCAGGCGAAGACCCCCTCGACGCTGGTGGCGGTGCCGTAATTGGGGAGCTTCTCCAGCAGGTCCGCCGGGGCTCCCGCGTCCTGCCAGGCCAGGGCGGTCCGGGTGACGATGTACCCTTCCGGGGTCATCGCGATCTGGCCCTTGAAGACCGTCGAGTTCGGGTCGTGCCCGATGGCCAGGAACAGGCCGGCGATGGGCAGGTCGCGGGTCGATCCGTCCTTGGTGGAGCGGAGCTTGACGCCCCGGAGCTGCGGGGGCCCGTCGCCGGGCTCGCCGAGGATCTCCTCGACGACCGAGTTGAGGGCCAGCTCGATCTTGGGATGGTCGTCGAGGCGGTCCTGCATGATCTTCGACGCGCGGAAATCCTCGCGGCGGTGGATCAAGGTGACCTTGGTGGCGAACCGGGTGAGGAACGTGGCCTCCTCGATCGCCGAGTCCCCGCCGCCGACGACGGCGATCTCCTTGCCTTTATAGAGGGCGCCGTCGCAGGTCGCGCAGGTCGTCACGCCGCTGCCGCGATAGGGCCCCTCGATCCCCAGCCATCGGGCCGCGGCGCCGGTGGCGACGATCACCGAGTCGGCCGTGTAGGTGCGGATCTCGCCGCTCGACGGGTCGCCGCTCGGGTCGTCGGTGGTCTTGACGGTGAAGGGCCGGCGGGAGAAGTCGACCTCGAAGGCCGTCTCCCATCGGGTGTCGGCCCCGAACCGCTGGGCCTGGGCGCGCATCTTTTCCATGAGCTCCGGGCCCTCGACGCCGTCGGGGAACCCGGGGAAGTTGTCGACCGTGGTCGTGAGCGTGAGCTGGCCGCCGGGCTCCTTGCCCTCGAACACCACCGGGGCCAGGTTGGCGCGGGCGGCGTAGATGGCGGCGGTGAGCCCGGCGGACCCGGACCCGATGATGATCACGGCCGAATGAGCAGCAGACATCGTCACCCTTTCCCAGCAAGGCGGATCGCGGACCGGACCGGGCCGCCCCGCTCGCCCGACGGGGCGGACCGCTCGCGGGTGGGACGGCCTCCGGGATCGGGGGGCGGGGCCGGGTCGCGAAAGGTCCCGCGACGCCGAAATTCCGCGCATTCTCGCCGATCGACTCACAATCCTAGGGGGTCGTGGCCTAGATTTCCAGCAGACACCCCGATGAGCGGAGTCGGCCGCTCCCGCGACGGGAGCATCGTGGGCAGGGAACGGCCATCAGGGTGCTCGGAGGTCACCACGCCATGCTGGTCTTGACGCGGAAGCTCATGGAGAGGCTCTACATCGGCGACGACGTCTGCGTGACGGTCGTCCGGCTGGAGGGGGGCCAGGTGCGGCTGGGGATCGAGGCCCCGCGCGAGGTCGCCGTCGTCCGCGCCGAGCTGGTGCCGGAGCGGGCGGCCGAGGCGACGCCGAGGCGGACGCCGGGCGGGGCGGAGGCGGAGTCGGAGCTGGCCGGCCCGGCCCTCAGGCGTCCACAAGCCGCGGCTCGTGGAAGCGATAGCCTACGCCGCGCACGGTTTCGATGAGGTCGCCGGCCTCGCCGAGCTTCCTGCGGAGGCTCTTGATGTGGACGTCGATCGTCCGCTCCAGGACCACGGCGTCCTCGCCGATGGCGGCGTCCATCAGCTCGTAGCGGGTGAAGGCCCGGCCGATCTGGCGGAGGAGGGTCTCCAGCAGCCGGAACTCGGTCGGGGTCAGGATCAGCTCCTGGTCGCGGTGGAAGGCGCGGTGGCTGTGGCGGTCGATCACGACCCCCTGGCTGGCGATCCGGGTCCCGGCCGGGGCCTCCTCGCGGGCCTGGGCGCGGCGCAGCTCCTTCTTGATCCGCTGGATCAGGACCTTCATGCTGTAAGGCTTGGTCACGTAGTCGTCGGCGCCGGTGGCGAAGCCCACCAGCTGGTCGGACTCCTCGGCGCGGGCGGTGACCATGACGATCGGCACGGACTTGGTGCGAGGGTTCGCCTTCAGCTCGCGGCAGACGTCGAGCCCCCCCTTCAGGGGGAGCATCAGGTCGAGCACGATCAGGTCGGGCGACTTGAGCTGGGCCTGCCTCAGGGCCTCGACGCCGTCCCCGGCCGCGATGACTTCGTAGCCCTCGCGCTCGAGGTTGCAGCAGAGGATCTCGGCCAGGGTCCGCTCGTCCTCGACGATCAGGATCTTGGGCTTGGGCATGGGCGGGGGTCGCGTCCGGGGCGCGGGCGGGCGGCCCGCAGGCGTTGATGGCCACCATCGAGTCTACCCGCGGCGTTGTCGCGGCCGTGAACGTTGCGCGAAGAAATCATGAATCCGCGCCGGCGACGAACGCCTGGGCCATGCGGACGGCCGAGCGTGCGAGGATCTTCGCCCCCAGCGCCAGCGCCCGCTCGTCGACGTCGAACAGGGGCGAGTGGAGGTGATGGGCCGGCCCGTCGGGCCCGGCGACCCCCAGGCGGAGGAGGCAGCCCGGGGCCCGGTTCAGGTAGCCCGAGAAGTCCTCCCCCCCCATGCTGGGGAGCCGGATCTCCTCGACGTTCCCGGGGCCGAGCACGTCGGCCGCGGCGGCGACGCAGACGGCGGTCACCTCGGGATCGTTGAACACGCCGTCGGTGCTGTGGCTCAGCGTGACCTCGAACTCGGTCTCGGTGGCCGCGCCGATCCCGTCGGCGACCTGCTTCAGCCGCTCGGCCACGCGCTGGGACGACTGTCGGGACATCGTCCGGATCGTCCCCCGGATTTCGGCCTCTTCGGGGATGACGTTACCGCCCGATCCGGCGTGCAGGCTGCCGAAAGTGACCACGGTCGGGTCGCGGGAGTCGACGCTCCGAGGGATCGCCTGATACACGGTGGCGACGAACTGCGCGGCGGCCAGGAGCGGATCGCGAGACAGGTGAGGCCGGGCCGCATGCCCCCCCACGCCCCGGATCGACACGCGCAGGTCGTGGCAGAAGGCGGTCATCTCCCGCCTGCGGCAGCCGACGCGGCCCACGGGCCGCTCCGGGTCGACGTGCAGGGCCGCGATCGCCCGGACCCCGTCCATCGCGCCGGCGTCGACCATCTCGAAGGCGCCTTCCCCCACCTCCTCGGCCGGCTGGAAGACGACCCGCCAGCGCCGAGCGGCGGCGGGCAGGGATTCCCGACACCCCCAGAGGGCTTCGGCGGCCGCGAGCGCCATGGCCGCGTGGGCGTCGTGGCCGCAGGCGTGCATGAGGCCTTCTCGGGTCGACCTATATGTCACCTCCTTGGCGTCGGCGATCGGCAATGCGTCGATATCGGCTCGGAAGGCGACAAGCGGGCCGTCGGCGTCGAGCGTCCCCGCCAGGACGCCCCGGCGTGAAGGGATCAGCGCATGAGGGATCCCGGCCTCGCCCAAACGGTCGGCGAGGTAACGGGCCGTCTGATACTCCTCCCGGCTGCGCTCGGGGTGGGCGTGGAGGTGACGTCGCGTCTTTCGAAGGCGTTCGGCCCCCGAGTCGATCCACCGGTCGAGGCGTTCTGGCCAGTCGATCATCCTTCGGGGGGCTCCGCCGATCCGGTTTGACGAGACGCTCAGGAAACCAGGCGAGGCTTTACCGCGCGGATCGTGTTGGTCAGGTGGTGGGTGCCGGGGACCCGGTCGATCCAGGAGGGGCGGACGCGGCTCGACGACGCATGGGGGCTACCCAGGCTCGGCCTAGCGACCAGGGTCTTGACGTCGGGACGACGCCGTCGGAACCGGGAGTAGAGGCCGTCCGCGTCCATCGGCCCGCCCTCGGGGCGCCCGGCCGGGCGCCTCGCAACCCGAATCGCCCCTGCGGCCGGGCCCCCCCCGGGGGGCCGGTCAGCCGATCCGGCCGGTGATGTAGGCTTCGGTCCGCTTGTCTTTCGGGTTGGTGAAGAGCAGGTCGGTCGGGCTGAACTCGACGAGGACGCCCGTGCGCTGACCGTCGGTCGAGGACTCGTCGGGCATGAGGCAGGCGGTCATGTCGCTGACGCGGCGGGCCTGCTGCATGTTGTGGGTGACGATCACGATGGTGTAGTCGTCCTTCAGGTCGTCCATCAGGTCCTCGACCCGCGCCGTCGAGATCGGGTCGAGGGCCGAGCAGGGCTCGTCCATGAGGATGACCTCGGGCTCGACGGCCAGCGTGCGGGCGATGCAGAGCCGCTGCTGCTGGCCGCCCGACAGCTCCAGGCCCGAGCGGTGGATCTTGTTCTTCACCTCGTCCCAGAGCGCGGCGCGGCGGAGCGAGCGCTCGACGAGCTCGTCCATGTCGCCGCGGTATCCGTTGATGCGAGCGCCCCAGGCGATGTTGTTGTAGATGCTCTTGGGGAACGGGTTCGGCTTCTGGAAGACCATGCCGATCCGCCGCCGGAGCGTCACGGCGTCCACCTTCGGGCCGGCGATCGAGACGCCGTCGAACCGGACGTCCCCGTCCATCCGGGCGTCGGCGATCAGGTCGTTCATCCGGTTGAAGCAGCGGAGGAGCGTGCTCTTGCCGCAGCCGGACGGGCCGATCAGCGCCGTGATCTTGTGGCGGGGGATGTCGATGTCGATGTTCTTGAGGGCGAGCGAACGGCCGTACCAGACGTGGAGGCCGATCGCCTGGAGGACGGCCGAGTCGTCGGCGCGGCCCGGGGGCGGGCCGTCGCCCGCCGCCGCGGCGTCGGGGACGGGCGGGGCCTGCTTCGCGCGGGTCTCGGAGGCGTTCATAAGCGGTCGCCGGGGTTGGAGGACGTGGGGCCGGCCGGTCGGCTCAACGGCCGCGACGGAAGCGGTTGCGGATCAGGATGGCGACCGCGTTCATGGACAGGAGCAGCACCACAAGGATCAGGATACCGCCCGCCGCGACCGCCTGGAACTCCCGATTCGGCTCCTTGGCGTAGTTGTAGATCTCGACCGGCAGGGCCGTGTAGCGGTCGAGGGGGCCCCTCGGCGCCCGCAGGAGCGACCCCGCGGCCCCCACCATCAGGAGCGGGGCCGTCTCGCCCACGGCGCGGGAGAGGCCCAGGATGGTCCCGGTCATGATGCCCGGGAGGGCCGCCGGCAGCACGTGCCCGCTGATCACCTGCCAGCGGGTCGCCCCCAGGGCCAGCGCCGCCTGCCGCAGCGAGGGGGGCACCGTCCTCAGGGCCTCCTGGGTCGTGATCACGATGGTCGGCAGGATCAGGAGGCTGAGGGTCATCACCCCGGCCAGGAGCGAAGGCCCGAGCGCCAGACCCTTGACCCCGAAGGCCCGCACGAAGAGGGCCAGGCCCAGGATGCCGTAGACGATCGACGGGACGCCCGCGAGGTTGGCGATGTTGGTCTGGATGAGCCGCCGGACCCGCCCGGCGGGCAGGTATTCTTCGAGGAAGACCCCCGCGCCGATGCCCACCGGGATGCCGAGGGTGGCCACCAGGGCCAGCAGCCACAGGCTCCCGATCACCCCGACGTGGTAGCCGGCCGCCGAGGGGTCGCTCGACTGGCGGTTGGCCAGCAGCCGCGACACCAGCGAGCCGAGCTCCCGGGCGTGGGCGCCGAGGTCGTACCAGGGGGCGTGGGGGGGGCCGGAGACGGCGGCGGACAGGATCGCCCCCATCAGCACCGTCAACACCACCACGCCGGTCAGCGTCGCCAGCAGGCAGGCCGCGCCGAAGATCGGCCCCAGCAGCCGCCGGAGCCGGCGGTGCGGCCGGAAGTCCGCGTCCGCCGCGTCGCTCATTGGTAGACCTCGCGATAGCGCCTGAGGACCAGGCTGGAGAGGACGTTGAGCGTCAGCGTGATCCCGAACAGCGCCAGGCCCACGGCGAACAGCGACAGGTACTTGGGCGAGCCGTACGACGCCTCGCCGCCGATCACCTGGACGATGTACGTCGTCATCGTCTCGACCGACGTCAGGGGGTTGAGCGTGATCTGCGGCATCATGCCGGCCGCCAGGACCACGGCCATCGTCTCGCCGACCGCCCGGCTGATCGCCAGGATGAACGAGGCCACCACGCCCGAGAGCCCCGCCGGCAGGACGATCCGGGTCGACACCTCGAACTTCGTCGCCCCCAGGCCGTAGGCCGCCTCGCGGAGCCCCGCGGGGACCGCCGAGAGCACGTCCTCGCTCAGCGACGAGACCAGCGGGACGATCATCACCCCCACCACCACGCAGGCCGACAGGGCGTTGAACTGCTCCACCCGCAGGCCGAGCGGCTCCAGGATCGCCTTCAGGACCGGCGTCACCAGCAGCAGCGCCAGGTAGCCGTAGACGATCGTCGGGACGCCCGCGAGCAACTCCAGCGTCGGCTTCAGGACGCCGCGGACGGACCTCGGCGCGTACTCGCTCAGGTAGATCGCGCTCATCAGCCCGATCGGCAGGGCGATGCACGACGCGCCGAAGGCGACCAGGAACGTCCCCCACACCAGCGGCAGGATGCCGAACCGGGGCGGGGACGCCTCGGGCTTGAGGACGGTCCCGAACAGGAAGTCGCCGATCCCGACCCCGGACTTCACGAAGAATTCCAGGCTCTGGACCGCCAGCACCAGCAGGATGCCGACGGTCGTCAGGACCGTGATCAGGCCGCAGACGCCGAGCAACACGGGGGCGAGGGCCTCGGCGAGGGCCGAGATCCGCGACTGCCCGCCCCACGCGTCGGGCTCGGGCGCGGGGGCGTTCGGCGGGGGCGTCGGCTCGTTTCGGGTCATCATCGTGTCGAAGGGGGCCGGGACGGGGAGGCTGGGTCGCTCATTGGGCCTCGGCGGGCTCGGTCGCCGCCGGGGTCGCCGCGGGGGCCGCGGCCTCGCCCGTGGACGTGGCCGCGGCGAGCGCCTCGCGGTCGGCGCGGACGTCGTCGGCCGTCGGAGGATCGTACCCCCCCTTCACCGCCAGCGTCGAGATGTTGTCGAGATAGTACGTCAGGAATCGCTTCACCTCGGGCCGGCGCGCCGCGGAGTTCTTGACGAACAGGTAGAGGGGGCGCGACAGCGGCTTGTACGACTTGTCGGCGATCGTCTCGGGGCTGGGGGCGACCGCGGGGGCGTCGGGCCCGTCCTGGACGGCGACGGCGTTGAGCCGCTCGCGGTTGGCCGCGTAGTAGGCGTAGCCGAAGTAGCCGAGGCCGTCGGGGTCGCCGGCGACGCCGTTGATCAGGATGTTGTCGTCCGAGTTCTGCTGCACCCCCTCGCGCTGGCTCTTCGCCTTGCCGACGATCGCCTCGGTGAAGAACTCGAAGGTGCCGGAGTCGTCGTCGGGCGAATAGAGCACGATCTTGCGGTCGGGCCAGGAGGGGTCGAGGTCCTTCCAGGTCTGGACCGTCGAGCCCGGCTCCCAGAGCTTCTTGAGCTGCTCGACCGTCATCGACTTCGCGAAGTCGTTCTTGGCGTTGGTCGCCAGCGTGATCCCGTCGTAGCCGACGAGCAGGCGGGTCCACTCGATCCCCTGGCTCCTCGCCTTCGACTCCTCGTCGGGCTTGGCGTCGCGCGAGGCGTCGACGATGTCGACCTCGCCCTGGAGATAGCGGCTGAAGCCGCCGCCCGTGCCGTGGTTGTCGACGACGACGGTGACGTCGGGGTCGACCGCGGCGAAGGCTTCCTGGGCCGCCTTGCTGATGCGGAAGACGGTGCTGGAGCCGTCGACGATGATCGTTTCCACCGGGGTCGAATCGCCGCCGCCGCAGCCCGTGAAGGCCGCCAGGGCCGCCGCGAGGGCCGGGAGCCAGGATCGTTCGCGCCAAGACCGCATGGGTCGCTCGTCCTCTGGATGGATCGGGAGGCGGAGAGGGGCCGGATCGCCTCCGAAAGGCGGCCCTGGTCCCCGGATCTCGGGCCCGAAGGCCCGCGACGATTGTAGCCGGCCCTCGTGAAGATTGTGTGAAGCCGGCGTGACGTTGTCCAGAGCGGCCGCGACGGGCGCGGACCGCCGCAGCATTTTCCCGGGCCGGGGGTTACAATCGGTGGCGGGCGACGGGAGGGCCGACGCGCATTCCTCGGGCGGATCGGACGGGCGTGATGATCGAGGTGAACGGGCGGGTGGCGATCGACGAGGCGGAGCTGGACTTCGAGTTCATCCGCTCGTCGGGCCCCGGCGGGCAGAACGTGAACAAGGTGTCGACGGCCGTCCGGCTCCGGTTCGACGCGACGACCTCGCCGTCGCTGCCGGAAGACGTCCGCCGCCGCCTGTTCACGCTGGCCGGCCGCCGGATCGGCGGCGACGGCTTCCTGACGATCCTCGCCCAGACCGAGAGGACCCAGGAGGCGAACCGCCGCGCGGCCGTCGAACGCCTCGTCGAGCTGATCGCGAAGGCCTGCGAGCGGCCCAAGCCGCGGCGGCCGTCGCGCCCCACCCTGGGCTCGCAGCAGCGCCGGCTGGCCTCCAAGAAGAAGCACAGCGAGACCAAGGCCCGTCGGCGGGACCTCGGCGCGCCCGAGGATTGACGGCGGCCGGGTCAGGCCGTCGCCACGCGAGGCTCGGGGACCGTCGCGGGCGCGGCCGCGTCGCCCCGCCGGAGTCGCACCCACAGCGCGACGCCCGCCGCGCACAGCCCCAGGCTGATGAGCTGCGAGATCGTCAAGCCGCCGACCAGCCCCTCGTCGTCGCCGCGGAGGACCTCGACGGGCCATCGGCTGATCGGGTAGGCGATCATCAGGAGCGCCATCACCTGCCCCGGGCGGCGTCGGTACGGCGTGTACGCGGCGAGCGCGACCAGCAGGACGAGCCCGGCCGCCGCGGCGAGGAGCTGGGTGGGGTGGACGGGGAGCGACCAGGCCGCCTCGGGGGCGAGGAGCCCCCGGTCGACCTGCTCGGCCCAGGCGTGCGAGCCGAACGGGAAACGGACGCCCCAGGCGGCCTTCGTCACCGCGCCGTGGCAGCAACCGTTGAGGTGGCAGCCGATCCGGCCGAACAACGCCCCGGCCGCCAGCCCGGGGGCCACCGCGTCGGCCATCTTCAGGAACGGGAACGGACGCCGGCGGTGATAGAGGAGCGTCCCCCCCAGCCCGCCGAGGATGCAGCCGTAGAAGACCCCGCCCCCCTCCCAGACGCGGAGGAGGTCGAGCGGCGAGCGGATCGACTGGGGCCAGACCAGGACGTAGAGCGCCCTCGCGCCGACGACCCCGCCGAGGAACAGCCAGGTCGCCAGCTCGTAGACCGCGTCGGCCTCGATCCCCTCGCGGCGGGCCCGCCGGACGGCGATCCCCAGGGCCGACGCGCAGGCGACCGCCATCATCACGCCGTAGGCGTGCACCTTGAGGCCGAACAGTTCGAACAAGATCGGTTGCATGGCCGAATCCTTCCGGCGGGGGGACGCCGCGCGTCGGGCGCGGCGGGGACCGCCGGGAGGATGCCAGCCGGGGCGGGACCGGGCAAGGCCAATCGCCGCGCCCGGGGGCGCCGATCAGGAGTTGAGGACGACCAGGCCGGGGGTCTTGATCTTCGCGCCGGCCGTCCAGCGGCCCCCTTCGCGGCGGATCTCGCGATAGAGCGTGTCGCGCTCGATGGGGACGCGGCCGGCCTCGACGATGAGGCGGCGGATCTCGTCGACCGTGACCTCCTGCGGGGTCTCGGCGCCGGCCTCGTGGTAGATCTTCTCGTGGACGACGGTGCCGTCGATGTCGTCGGCCCCGAACGACAGGGCGACCTGGGCGGTCTTGAGGCCCAGCATGACCCAGTAGGCCTTGATGTGCGGGAAGTTGTCGAGCATCAGGCGGCTGATGGCCATCGTCTTGAGGTCCATCATCCCGGACGGCTTGGGGATGTCGGCCATCTCGGAGTTGTCCGGGTGGAAGGCCAGCGGGATGAAGGTCTGGAACCCGCCGGTCTCGTCCTGGAGCTCGCGGAGCCGGACCATGTGGTCGATCCGGTGGACCGGGCCGTCGATGTGGCCGTAGAGCATCGTGGCGTTCGAGTGCAGGCCCAGGCGGTGGGCGTTGCGATGGACGTCCAGCCACTGCTCGGTCGACGCCTTGGCCCCGCAGATCTTCTCGCGGACCTCGGGGTGGAAGATCTCGGCCCCGCCGCCGGGGAGGCTCCCCAGCCCGGCGTCGATCAGCCGCTTGATGACCTCCTCGGTCGAGACCCGGGTGATCTTGGCGAAGAACTCGATCTCCACGGCGGTGTACGCCTTCACGTGGATCTCGGGGTCGACCTCCTTGATCCAGCGGATGACGTCGCAGTAGTAGTCGAGCTTCAGCTTGTGGTGCAGGCCGCCGACGATGTGGATCTCGGTCGCGCCCCGCTCGCTGGCCTGGCGGGCCCGCTCGGTCACCTGGTCGCGATACATGACGTACGCCTTGGGCTCGTCGAGGTCGGCCCGGAAGGCGCAGAAGTCGCAGGTGTAGACGCAGACGTTGGTCGGGTTGATGTGGGTGTTGACGTTGTAGAACGCCAGGTCCCCGTTCTTCCGCTCGCGGACGAGGTTCGCCAGCGCGCCGATCTCCAGGATGTCGCTCGAAGCCTCCAGCGCCAGGCCGTCCTCGAAGCTGAGCCGCTCCCCGGCCTCCACCTTCTCGCGGATCTCCTTCAGGCGCGCGCTGTCGTCGGCCATGTCTGCTCCCATCCTTCGCTGTTCGGTTCGGCCCGCGACCCCGGGCGGTTTCGTGAATTTTAGTCGCGATCGAACGTCTCGGCAACGCCGGCCGAGGCCCGCGCTACGTCGCCAGGTCGATCAGGGTCGCCGCGAGCAGCCCCACGCTGATGATCACGTTGACGTGGAAGAAGGCCGTATTGACCCGGTCCAGGTCGTCCGGCCGGACCAGCGAGTGCTCATAGACCAGGAGCAGGGTCGCCGCCGCCACGCCGGCGTAGTAGATCGTTCCCATCGGGTACGAGACGCCGAGCCCCACCAGCGCGGCGACCATCACGGCGTGGCAGACGGCGGCCAGCCGCAACGCACCGGACACGCCCAGGCGCGCCGGTATGCTGTTCAGGCCGACGCTCCGGTCGTACTCGGCGTCCTGGCAGGCGTAGATCAGGTCGAATCCCGAGACCCACCAGAAGACCGCCAGGCCGAGCCAGACCGGCGGCCAGGCGAGGTCCCCCCGCAGGGCGATCCAGGCCGCGATCGGCGAGAGGCTCAGCGACGCCCCCAGCCAGAAGTGCGCCAGGCTGGTGAACCGCTTGGTGTAGGAATAGCCCAGCAGCCAGAGCAGCACCGGGACGGGGAGCCGGAGCGGCCAGGGATTCGGCAGGAACAGCAGGGTCGACGCGACGAACGCGGCCGAGCACGCGACCGTGAACAGGGCGACCGCCGCCGGCGAGAGCGCCCCGCGCGGGATGTGCCGCATCGCGGTCCGGGGGTTCCGGGCGTCGACGTCGCGGTCGACCAGCCGGTTGAAGGCCATCGCCGCCGACCGGGCCGCGGCCATGCAGAGCAGGATGCCCAGCCAGTCGCGCGGCCTCCCCTCCAGCCCGGAGGGCCCCCAGGCCGCCAGGACGGCCCCCATCAGGGCGAACGGCAGGGCGAACAGCGTGTGGCTGAAACGCACCAGCTCCAGGTAATCGCGCACGCGCCTCATGGCCGTCGACATGACTCTCAGCGAACCTCCCCGCCGCGGGCCGAGGCCTGGTCGACCCCGAAGACCCGGATCACGAACCAATCTCCAAGCCCAGGCAACGCCCAGGCCAGCGCCCCCTGCGCGCGAAACGGCCAGACCATCCGGCGGCGGACCGAGAGCCGGCGTCGCGGCCGGTCGATCAGGCCGACGACCCGGCTCGCCACGTCCTCCACGTCGGCCGTCATCCAGCCCGAGGGGGTCTCGACCACCGGGTGCGCCGGGGCCCCGTCGCGGGCCAGCTTCTGGAAGGCGTCGGAGAACTCGGTCCGGATCGGCCCCGGCTCGACGAGGCAGACGGTCACGCCGTCGCGCCGGAGCTCCCGGCGGATCGCGTCGTTCCAGTACGCCAGCCCGGCCTTCGTCGCCCCATAGACCCCCAGGGCCGAATTCGCCACGCAGGTGATCGCCGACCCGACGTTGACCACCAGGCCGCGACGCTCCCTCAAACTGTCGACCAGATGCCGGGTCAGCAGGATCGGGGCCCGCAGGTTGACCGCGATCTGCCGCTCCAGGTCCTCGGCCGGGGCGTCGGCGAAGAGCGTCGGCAGGCCGAGCCCGGCGTTGTTGACGAGCACGTCCACGCCCCCGAACCTCGCGACGGACTCGGCGGCGACCCGGGCGCAGGCGTCGGGATCGGCCAGGTCGGCGGCGATGGTGAGGACGTCGAGGCCGGGCCGATCCGCCCGGAGTTCGCTCGCGAGGTCGTCCAGCCGCTCCTGCCGGCGCGCGACGAGGATCAACGCGCCCGCGCGACCTCGACGGGCCGCCTCGCGCGCGATCGCCGCCCCGAGCCCCGCCGAGGCCCCAGTGATCAGGACGACGCGGCCGGGGCGGCCGGATGTGGCGGGGTCGGCCGTCACTCCGCCCCCTCCCCCGCGCCCCAGCGCGGGATCAGGCGGTTGGCGACGCCGAGCTGGTCGCAGATCCGGCCGACGACGAAGGCGACCATGTCGTCGAGGCCCTTCGGCCGGTGGTACCAGGCGGGGGCCGCGGGGAGGACGACCGCGCCGGCCCGCGTCACCTGGGTCATGTTCTCCAGGTGGACCAGGCTCAGCGGCGTCTCGCGCGGGACGAGGATCAGCTTCCGGCGCTCCTTCAGGTGGACGTCCGCCGCCCTCGTGACGAGGTTCGTGGTGATGCCGTGCGCGATCGAGCCGAGCGTGCTCATGCTGCAGGGGACGACCACCATCCCGGCGGTCAGGAACGACCCGCTGGCGATCCCGGCCGAGAAGTCGCGATGGTCGTGGTAGACCAGCCGGCCCGGCGTTGGGCGGCCCAGCAGGTCGACGGGGTCGAAGGCGTCGAGCGACGGGGCGCGGCCGACCTCGGCCCGAAACACCTCGACGGCGCTCGGGCTCATGGTCAGGTGGACCGTCCGACCCAGGCCGAGCAGCGTCTCCAGCAGGCCGATGGCGTAGGGGGCCCCGCTCGCGCCGGTGACGGCGACGACCAGGGGGGGCTCGGCGTCGGCGGGGATCATGGCCGGGCGGCCGGCTTGACGCCGACGTACAGCGTCGCGATCCCGAACGTGAGCGGGTGCATTTCCAGGTCGACGAGCCCGCGCGAGGCCATCAGGTCCAGCAGCTCCTGGCCGTCCGGGAACTCCAGGACCGTCTTCGGCAGGTAGTGGTAGGCCGAGTCCTCGTTCGGCGCGACCGCCTGGCCGATCCGCGGCAGCACCTTGCGGAAGAAGGCCATGTAGAGCGGTCCCAGGACGCGTCCCCGGGGCCGCGAAAACTCCAGGACGGCGACCTTCCCCCCCGGCCTGGCCGCCCGGACCAGCTCGTCGATCCCGGCGACGGTGTCGCGGACGTTCCGCAGGCCGAAGGCCACGCTGACCACGCCGAAGGTGTCGCTGGGGACCGGCAACTTCTGGGCGTCCCCCTCCACCAGGGTCACGCGCCCCTCCGCCCCGGCCTTCCGCACCTTCTTCTCGCCGACGAGGAGCATCTCGCGGCAGAAGTCGGCCCCGACGATGGGCGACCGGCCCTGGCCCGCCTTGTCGTACTGGAGCGCGAGGTCGGCGGTCCCGGTGCAGCAGTCGAGGACGGGGACCCCCGGCGTCGGCGGGACGGTCCGGGTGGTGAACCGCCGCCAGGATCGGTCGATGTTCAGGCTCAGCAGGTGGTTGAGCAGGTCGTACCGCTTGGCGATCGACGCGAACATGCGACGGACGCGCTGGTTCGACTTGTCCTCGGACGAGGGGGGCGCTGCGGGGGCCGTGGCGGTCTCGGGGGTGGGCACGGGGCGTCGTCCGGTGGGTTCGGGGGTCCTTCGGCTTTCCCTCATTGTGACGGCGGCCCGCCCGATCCAAGCCGTGCCGAGCCGGCGCGGGCGGGTTCAACGCCCCCAGCCCAGCTCGCGGGCGGTCAACGGGTCGACGCGCAGTTCGGACAGCCGCACCGAGTCCAGTCGCATCACGTCACGCCGCGAGACCGAGCCGGCGGGGAAGTGGGAGAGCGGCCAGCCGTACTTATCCTGCGCGCCGAAGAGGTGCAGGACCTCGTGGGCGAGGACCGCCCCCTGGGGGACGGGGGGGCGGATCAGGGGCTCGGTGAAGTTGGCCTGCCGGGCGTGGCAGAAGGCCAGGCTCACGCCGTCGAGCTCGGTCCTGTCCAGCGGCACGGCGTAGGAACGCCCCGCGAGCCGGAGGTGCAGCAGCCAGGCGACGGCGGCGTCCGGGAGCCTCGCGGCGACCTCCTGCACGAAGTCCACGGCGTCCCGGAACCCCTGCGCCGCCGCCGCCCGGCTCATCAGGGTCAGGGCCCGGATCGTCGAGTCGGCTTCGAAGAGCCCGACCTCTCCGCCGCTCTGGGCGACGATCATCTCGACCTCGGGCGTCGTCTCCCCCTCCATCTCGAAGTAGACGTCCGCCAGGCCGACGCCGACCTCGACGCCGTAGCGTCCCGCCTGCTCCTCCATCCACCTCGCGGCGCGTTCGAGGGCGGCGAGGTGCCGGGCGATCTCGTCCTCGCTCCACGCCCGGCCGTCCGCGCCCACGAACAGCGAGACCAGGACGACCCGCCCCCGGAGCGGGGGGCAGGCGACCCTCCGCCAGGGCATCGCCGGCCGAGCTTCGGCCCTCTGCTCGTCCCGGAACGGCCCCGCGAATCGCGCGTATCGCGGGTTCGTCGGGTTCGATTCCTTCGGCCGGAGTCCCAACTCGACCGTCCCCAGCGGCGGATTCTCCACCGGCCCGGCGGCGATCGCCGGGATTTCCGGCCGCGATTCGCGACGGGCTCGGAGGGCCAGGCGGACGAATTCCGCGAGGAGAATCACCAGGCCGACGCCGAACAGCCCGACCCAGATTCTCAGGTCGACGGCCTCGGAAGGGGCCTGGGCAAGCAGGGAAGGCCCGGGAGCGATGGCGCGGACCGGCTTCATGTTCGACTCGTCGAGAAAGGGGCGTCGCTCGCGACAATTCGCTGTTTGAAGACTCGGCCCGATGCGGTATCTATCTTGGCTCAAGACGCGGCGCCAGATCCAGGAGGGGCGGCGGAACATGCACGAATGGAAGCGATGCCGGGGGTGGCTCGCCCTGACGGCGCTGGCGATGATGCCGGCGATCGCCGGGTGTCGGGAGGCCGCGCCCGTCGAGGGGCTGCCGGGCGTCCGCGCGTCGCTCGACGCCGCGGGCCGGCGGCTCAGCCAGGTGAAGTCCGAGCGCGAGCTGACCGCCGCGGCGACCCGCCAGGCCGCGCTCCTCGCCCTGCTCGAGCCCGCCGAGCGCGACGCGCTGGGCCGCGCGGCCGTGCGCTTCCGGGTCGACGTCCCGACGATGGTCGCGGTGGCCGCCCCCCCCGAGTCGGCCCCGTTCTGGCTCGCCGATCAGGGATTCCGGCCGGCGGGACTCTCGATCGAAGTCGAAGGCCGCCCCTGGGAAGTCCATCGCAAGACCTTCCCCGCCGGCTGGGTCGGCCTGGGCGTGAACGGGCTGGACCGATCCCCCCGCGACCATTACGTCGCCTTCGCGCGCCGGGCCGTCGCCGGCCCCCCGATGGACCCGTCCTCGATCGAGCTCGTCGCCGACCCGGACTCGCCCTGGAAGGTGGTCGTCGCGCGTGAGGGCGTCAGCGCGGCGCACGACGTCCACCGCCCGATCGCCGGCCTCCCGGCCGAGCTGGACGGCGCCGCGCTCCTCCAGCCGGCCCACGATCGCCGCCACGCCGCCCTGCTGGCGGGCGGCCGGGTCTGGAAGACGCACTCCGTGTCGAGCGAGCTGCCCGACCAGGTGGTGATCAGCTTCGGCGCCGACCCGACCCGTCAGCTCGTCATGAGCTGGAGGACCGCCCCGGAGGTCGCGTCGAGCGTCGTCCGCATCGCCCCGGCGAAGTATCAGACCCCCGAGGACGACCCGGCCTCCCCGGCCGACCTCGTCGGCGTGCGGACCGTCCAGGGGGACGCCCGGCCGATCCGGACCGACGGCCTGCTCAACGACCCGGTCGTCCTGCGGCACGAGGTCACGGTCGACGGCCTGGAGCCGGACACGACCTATTACTATTCCGTCGGCGACGGCTCCCCCGAGCGCTGGGGGCCCTGGCGGTCGATCTCGACCGGCCCCGCCCGGCCCAGGCGGCTGGAGTTCCTGTACCTCGGCGACGCTCAGACGGGGTTCGAGACCTGGGGCTCGCTGCTGTCGACCGCCTCGCGTCGGCACCCCGGGCTCGACTTCATCCTCCTGGCCGGCGACCTCGTGGACCGGGGGAACGAGCGGACCAACTGGGACCACTTCTTCCTCCGCGCCGCGCCGGTGTTCGACCGCACCCCGCTGATGCCCGCCGCCGGCAACCACGAGTACCTGGACCGCGGCCCCCGGATGTACAACGACCTCTTCCGGCTGCCCAAGGACGGCCCCCCGGGCCTTGAGCCGGGGCTGGCGTACACCTTCCGCTACGGTGGGGCGTTCTTCGCGGTCCTCGACAGCACCTCGGCCGTGATGAGCGAGGAGCAGGCGGCCCGGCAGGCCGAGTGGCTCGACGAGGCCCTGGCGAACGCCCGCGCCGACTGGAAGTTCGTCGTCTTCCACCACCCGATCTATCCGTCGCACCCGACCCGCGACAACCCGCTGATCCGCGAGGCCTGGGTCCCCGTCTTCGACCGCCACCACGTCGACATGGTGCTCCAGGGCCACGACCACGCCTACCTCCGCACCCCGCCGATGCGCAACCACCGGCGAGTCTCCACCTCCGAGGAGGGGACGACCTACGTCGTGGCCGTCTCGGGCGACAAGTTCGTGGAGGACCAGCCCCGCCGCGACTACATCGAGATCGGCCGCACCCGGACCTCGACCTACCAGACGATCGAGATCGACGAGCCCGCCCGCCGCCTCATGTACCGGGCCTGGACCGCCGACGGCGACCTCGCCGACAGCTTCATCATCCAGAAGCCCCCCGCCGACCCCCGCCAGGGGCTGGCGACCGACGCCCGCGACCCCGAGGTCCAGCAGGCCGCCGGCGAGGCCCCCGAGCTCCGCTGAATCGCGGCCGGGGGAGGCGGCTCGCGCGCTCGGACGACGCTTGCGGCGTGCGTCCCGAAGGGCGACGATGGGGCTCCCGTTCGCCCGTGCATGGGCCGACACGACCCCCGACGAGGAGCCGCCCGATGCCCCGCCTCCGACTGGCCGCGATCGCCGCGATGGGACTTCTCGCTTCCCAGGCTTCCGGGGCCGAAGGCCCGGCCGACGACGGCTTCACGCCCCTGTTCAACGGCAAGGACCTGGCCGGCTGGACGGTCCCTGAAGGCGACGGCGGCCACTGGAAGGTCGTCGACGGCGCGATCGACTACGACGCCGAGAGCGAGGCGAAGGGGGACAAGAACCTCTGGACCGAGCGCGAGTTCGGCGACTTCGTGCTGAAGATCGACTGGCGGATCAAGGAGACGCCGTTCATCAACAAGCACGTCCCGTACATCCTGCCCGACGGCACCCACGCGAAGGACGTCCACGGCAAGCCGCATCAGCTCGCCCTGCCGGACTCGGACTCGGGCGTCTTCCTCCGGGGCGACGGGAAGTACCAGGCCAACATCTGGTGCTGGCCGATCGGCTCGGGCGAGATGTACGGCCTCCGCACCGACCCGGACGTCTCCCCCGAGCTCCGCGCCGCCGTCACGCCCAAGCACCAGGCCGACAGGCCCGTCGGCGAGTGGAACACCTTCGAGATCACGGTGAAGGGCCGGACCGTGACGACCGTCCTGAACGGCGTCGTCGTCGTCGATTCCGCCACCATCCCCGACCTCCCCGCCAGGGGCCGCCTCGCCCTCCAGCACCACGGCTCCAAGAACGCCGCCGGCGAATGGACCGGCCCCCCCAGCCTCGTCCAGTTCCGCAACATCGCGATCAAGGAATTGCCCTGATCCGGCGGCGCCGCGACCTCGCGCCCGCCGAGGATTTCCGATAAGCCGACGCCCCCAGGTCGCACCGGGCGGGAAACGTCGTATAGTGGAGCGGAGCCCCTGTGCGCCTGAGGGGCGTCGCTCCGAATTCCGGCGGATTGACAGCGCGGCGCGGGCGTCGGATAGTGAATCCGCTGGCGGGGTCGTGGCGTGGGGTCGAGCACTTCTGAGGGTTCCGGCGGCGCCGGGCGGGGGGAGCGTTTCATGCGTCTGCGACTGGAGGCCCGCCGGGCGGGCGCGGGGTGGCTGGCGTTCTCGGCGGCGACGGCCCTGCTCGCCTGGCTGGCGATCGGCGCGGGGACGAACCTCGCGGCCCAGGAGATGGCGAAGGAGGAGGCCCCCGCCCCCGCGGAGGCCCCGGCCGAGCCCGCGCCGGAACCGGCGGCCGAGGCCTCCCCGGAAGCGGCGGGCGACGAGGCCGCGAAGGCCGAGGGCGCCGCGACGACCGAGGCCGACGGCGCGACCCCCCAGGCCCCGGAGAACATGCTCCAGTGGGCGATCCGGGCGTCCGGGCCGATCGGCGTCTTCCTCGTCTTCCTCTCGGTCTACTTCACCGCGCTGGTGATCCGGCTGTTCATCGAGTACCGAGTGAGCGAGGCCGTGCCGCCCCCGCTGGTCGAGAAGCTGGAGGCGGCGATCCGCGACAAGAAGTTCCAGGAGGCCTACGACGCCTGCCGCGACAACGATTCGTACCTGGCCCGCCTGGTCCGGGCGGGGATCGCCAACCTCCCCTTCGGCAAGAACGAGGCCAAGGAGGCGATCGCGATCGCCTCCGAAGAGGTCTCGACCGAGCTCGACATGCGGATCAGCTACCTGGCGACGATCGGCACCCTCGGCCCGATGATCGGCCTGGTCGGCACCGTCTGGGGGATGATCCGCAGCTTCCAGGAGATCGCCACCGCCGCCGGCAGCCAGCCCCGGCCCGAGAAGGTGGCCGAGGGGATCTCGACCGCCCTGTTCATCACCCTGGAAGGCATCACGCTCGCCGT
>Ga0182738_1002920_pt1 | contig 19899 bp, 8 predicted proteins | sample eDN5th30CBELigMG_FD_128876 | JGI IMG/M metagenome (GOLD analysis project Ga0182738, IMG submission 128876) | Enriched Miracle-Growth compost microbial communities from Emeryville, California, USA - eDNA 5th pass 30_C BE-Lig MG (version 2)... ... | reverse complement strand
TTTTTTTTCGAACATTCTTTAAACTCATTTTTAATTTTGTCCTTAATTTCAGTGCTTCCCTGAAACAAACTTTTGAACATCTTTTTAGGCTAAATCTTAATTTTTGTGAGTTAGTTCAAGCTTCAAGTTAAACATACAAAGATTCTCTTTTGATCTGGTTCCCTTCACTCGAAGATTCTCTTCCGTTATCAATACTTATAAAAGCTTTCTCCGATTTCATAATAATAATAATAGAAAACTCTTTTCGATTACCTTTGAGCCCTTATCTCAATGAATGTCATAAAGAGGTCCCAGAGAGCTCCGATCCCTCAATCATACCCTTGCTGTTTGGTATTTATCTGCTCCAGAGGCTCGAAGTTTGAATTATGATATATTCAAGGATTTTGAATCCCCTCAAAAAATAAAAGCTTCCTTGGAGCTTTTTCTGATAGAAAACGACTGAGAGGCAAAAGTTCCGCTAAAAATCTCTCTTTTACGACGGCTTAGATCCCTAAGCTGAGAGAAAAAAGTCAAGAGAAAATGTAATGCGCAATTAAAAAGAAATAAAATCGAGGCAGTTTAGGAGAGGATGAATTTGATTGGCTCGTCCTCTAACGGTTTCGACCCTAAGAATTAGACATTTAGAATAAAGCCCTCCTTAAACTTAATCAAGTATTATGCGCGCATAAATATAATTATCAATATTCCAGAACATTTTGCTTTCGCAAATTTCCATATGAAAAGCTTTTCTGCTGCTCCCTTGAAAGAGAGATAGTCTTTGATTTTCACATTTGATCATGTTCCTTACTCTTTTATATCAGAGAAGAGGATTTAAGCCAATTGAGTTCCTGCATAATTATAAGACTTGTTACCTTCCACAAATAGAATTTTAATTTGCGGGATTTTATTCTCTTTGTACTCTTCTCAAAAGGGACAAAAAATCAAGATCAACAATTTTCACAAAAGACATGTATTTTTAAAACTTTCTCCCATCAATACACAAAATCTGCTCATCAGATAACCTTGACATCTTTCAAAACAGCTTTTCAGCTTGATTAATTCCTCAACAAGCCATTTTTGGAAAATGAATTCAAAATCTCAGGACATCTGGATCCAGGATCTCTCAAGCAAGCTTAGAATCCTTCAGAAGATTGAGAAAAGATAATAACAACATGATTCAAAAGGCTCTGAAAGACTTCAAGAGATTGAAAGGATTCAGAGACCTTAGTAGAAAGGGAATTAAAAAATTCTTAAGAAACCAATCGTGGAAAGTCCTATTTCAGAAGCTGCTCAGTCGAAACCACAGATCATGATTAAGGGAAGGCAGCAAAATTATGGAAATACATGTTTTAAATTTCTTCATGATTTGGCAAAGATGATCAAGACTCATTGGAGAATATATACAATTTCAATATATTTTTTGTAAAAGACCTTTGTATTTATTTTTCCAATATAAATTGTAAAATACCATCTTATTTTCTAAGCTTTTTGTTTTTCAATTTTATATCTCTTTATTTATTTTGTAAAAGTTGATTTTTGAAGCAAGAAAATCCCTCATAGAAATTTTGCTGTAAAGGAGAACACCAAATTATTTCACAGCAAAAAAAAGTTTTTCAGTCTCGGTTGTCTTGTTTTATCTTTCAGGATTTGACCCTCCAGAGAACCCCACCCAAATTGAATTATTTTCAAAAGAAATGCCCGTCCTTTGTAACAATACTTCCTCAAATTTATTCAAGTTCAACAATGCTCTTCTTATTTTGACATCTGAGGAAAAGAACTCTGGCTATTCTTATTCTTGGAAGAAAATTAGAAATATTTTCTTTCAGAAATTGGATATATTTTTTTGTTGAGAAATATGAACATTGCTCAAGAATCTTTATGAGAATTTTGAAAAGCCTGCTCATAAAATCAACGAAAGGATTTTTTCATCCCAGAAGAAAAGTGTTAAAATCTATTCCAAAATCAATTCCAATCATCAACAATAAAAATAGGAGCTTATTGGTAAAATAATAAGCTTAATGGTTTTTTCGGTATCTTTGAGGACATCATTGACAATGGAACTTTTTTGCGGAAAATTTGATTTGAATAAAATGAACAGCAGGATTCGTTTATTATAAATAAAAAAAATTCCGGAACTACTAAAAAAAGAATAGCAGCATAAAATGTCCTGAATAAAAACTTTTTAAACTTATGTTCTCAACTCTCCCTCTTGTGGTAAATATGGTTTTTGGTAAATAAATCATGAGGTTTTCAAAAGAAGATAAAGTATAAAAATTTATAGTCTCAGATTTTTGGGAAGTTCACCTCGTTATCCTTAAGAATAGAAAATTATAGTGTTTAAAAACCAACCTTGGGATCATCCTTTGAAAGCATTTGCCCAGTTTGGTAACTTTTTGGAGGAAGTAAAAGGGACTTTTTTGAAGCTAAAAGACTGAAAATAAATTAAAGAGACTATTTATATTGACACAACTTTATAAAGGCAACCAGCCAAACAAAAATTTTCTCTTTCAGAGTATTCAAATAAGAAAATAGGTAAAATATTCTGGTTCTCTTATTCTTCTAAGGATCTTGAACCTTGCCTTTAGGTGATTTTTCTTATCTCCAACTTTACTGTGATAGATCCAATTTACACTAAAATATTTCACAAAAATCTCTGCAGAGTATTGGAAGGCCTCTTTAATTGCTATAACCATCTCATCATCTGTCTCATCAGCTAAAAGCAAAGCTCTTAAGCTTGAAATTCCGTCCATATTTTCTTTTCTTTCAACAAGATAATTTCGAAAGTCCTTATAATCAAGATCAAGCTCTTTTAATCTTGTTTCAAGGTATGGAAAAGCCACTTTAGAAATCGTAAATGTTACCATTGCCCTCCCAAAATTCTTCACAATGTTCTTTGTTGAGTTTGTCGACTTTTTCTTTAACAAAAGCTTTTCATTCATTAGAGGAGGCTGCTTTTTCTTTAGATTCGGAACATCATTTTCGATTTTGACTTCTATCTTTATATTAATACCCTGGTCAGGTTTTGAATCTTCAGTAGACTCTTCTACCTTGACTTGCAGAGACTCTTGTAAGGAGTCTTGGGCCTTTTGAGAGCTTTTGAGGATTTTATTTTTGAGATAAGGCATATAATACTTGAAATAAATTTGCATGTGTAACTTGAAGGAGTTAAATTTTATTTCATGTGAAAACTTCGACTTTTTAATTCTATTCTATTAAGCTTTTCATTTCCCTTTCATTGAAAATTATCTTCAAATAAAACTCAATGATGCTCCCAGATATTCAGAAAAAACGTTAAGAGTCTAAAATTTGCAGCACCAAAGAAAAGTGGAAGGATTTTTTTCCCTTCTTATACCGTAAAGATGCCTCACAAAATTTCTTTTTGTTCTAGAAAATCATTTTTTTGAGTTGCTTATCATAAAAACTGAAAACGCTCGCTTGTTATTCTATAACATCTCAAGTTTTAAAATTAGTTTAATGAGATATCATATGGAAAAAGTCATCCAAAGACATGAGGAGGTTCAAGTCAACCAAGTCTTGTTCAAAAATGTTTCTCGAAGCAATTCCAAAAAATTCTATTGCTAATTTAAAGTCGAAAAAGAGAATGGAGGTTTTTTTTCTTTCTTGAAAAGGAACAAAATTTTTTTTCAGTTAAAAAATATTTCAAACCATTCAGTTTCAGCTTTTTAAACGAAAAGCCGTTCTTTTTAACTGCCTGTAATTTGTTCTTTTCCTTTGATTTTCTTTCAAATGCTTTCGGTTGAAAAGTGTTGAGTTTTCCCTTCTTTCAATAGCCAGGTTTGATTAAGGACAGTTAATTCATTTGCCATTTCAAAGACCTCCTTTATCTTTGAAAGAATTTCAAGTTTTCCAAAAGGAAAATTCCAATTCCAAATTAAAGATAGAAAAAGATAAAAGTTAATTCAGTCAAGCGGTTATTATATTAGTCTTTTTCCCAAGATTCTGGAAAAAGATTTGTTCTCAACACTCAACCAAAATCAGAAAGACTTGAGATCATCATTTTCGACTTGGCATCTCACTGCATAGTTAGAAAATAAGCAGAGACTCAAACGCAAGGCATTCAATGAGAAACTTTGAAAAGTCTTTATTAGAAATATTATTATATGAATTTCGAAAAAATTCGATTTGATTAAGGAAAAACTTCAAAAAGCTTTTTCAGAAATTATTGAGAAGAACCTAGGCTTTTTATTGACTGTCTGTAGGATTGTTACCAAGTTCTTGCCTTTGAGATTTTTTTTTGAATTTTTCTCGACTTTCATAAGGGCTGAGGTCGGTCCGAAAACTTGGGAAACTGTTGACTAGATAGTTTGATTTTTGAAAGTGAAATTTTGGGGGTCTTTCATTAGAAAAGGGTCAAAATTCTCAATATTACAGTCCTTCAAATCGATGGGATTTTTTCCAGAAAACAATGTTTTTAAGCAAGCGCTTCCCCATTCCGGGATTTGCTCTAAATCGAACCGAAAAAGGGGTATATTAGAACAAAGGAAGTTGAAATTCAAGGATGAAAGTAAGGTTCAAAAGGTACACCTCAATCTTTCCCTCTTTTCTCCTTTTTATTCAATTGACAATTGATAAAAGATGAAAATTATTTTCCTTGAGCTCTCCAATAATGAGGCTCAAAGAAGAATCCTTCAAACAAAATTAGCAAAAAAAGGTTCCTCTCCTTTCTAAACTTGAAGTTTGTAAAATTTATGATTTTTGCTTCACATAAAATTACAATAGAGCAGTGAAAAATACAGGCTAATATACTTCTATTCTCTCCAAATCTATTGATGTTGGAAGAGAACAATCACTTTTCACCATCATATTTTCAAAGCTTTAATAATACTTCAAGTAAATAGACATAAATAAAAGTTCCTATTCATATTTTCTTCGAGTTGATTCTTTTACTGTTTCTCAACTCTCCATAAAAAGATGAGACAGTAATTCCAATTCGCATTGGTAATCATTATTTCAAGGAAGTACTTTCTTGCACAAGGAAGAAGGAGTGCCTCAAGGTCTTTCAATTTTCATAGGCTCTTGAAAAGAAACTCTCCTATTTGCTATTTTTATCTTCAAAGTCATTATTTCGACTTTTAATCTATGAGCAAAATCTCCTTTTCTTGATAATTAAGATCTCCCTGACACCCTAAAGAAAACTCAATCTCAAAACTCAACAGTCGCAATGGTTACTTCTTCTTTTGGTTGTTACCTTCTTCCTTCAATTAGATATGGATTACCTTGAATAATTGAATAAACATCTTTGCCATTTTTTGCTGAAAGCTGAAGGACTTTATTGAGTCTTGATTAATTCATCAATTTGGTGGAGAGCATATCATAATCTGGGTTAATGTGATTGAATAGAGTTCCGTTGACTTTTTTTAATCTGAAGCAATCATCTTGGCACAACATCTTTTGAGTCTTTAAAGCAGAAAATTGGAGTTCTTTGTTTTTTCGAGCTCAATTTTTCAAGATTTTCAACGAGACTTCATTTGGTGATGGAATACAATCGCACAGGAATGTGATAGATTGGTGGGTTGAGAGAATGAGTCAAAGTTGTGATGATGAATTTAAAATTTCAACTTTTACCTTTGGTTTTAAAATACAGTTAGATATAAAAACTTTAATCAAGGTTCGAAAATGTCTTGAAAATTGAGCTTTGATGTATTTTAAGCAAACTTAAAGGTCTTGGGGAATTATCTGAACCTCAGCTCTTTCTCTTTTTATGTCGTAATTTCGTTATGCTCCATACAAAATCTTTCTAAAGTCTGGGTATAAAATACAGATGATTGATGATCAGTCTCGCTTGCTTTTTATTTATTAAGAAATGGGGATAACATTTTGTTGTTTTACTCCTCTGGTAAAATAGGAGAGTCTTGAGATGACTCTATTTTCAAGTGTCACAGCACTTCTATTATGGACTCTCAGAAGACCAAAATTTTTGCGCGCTATAAAAAAGGTACCCATAATCTCTGAAGGTAAGTTCACAGTGAAATACATAAGGATATCCGAGGATAAGAGGGAAATCATCCAAAGCCTTTTTTTTATTTGTCAAAAAAAATTTTAAAGATGCCAGAAGAGAATAAAATGAAAACAATAAAAATGATCCACGAGGGACCGAATCAGAGGGGAGACAGAGAGTTCAAATAAAAATACACGATAAAAAAAAATGAAACACATATAAGTCCATTCCACCATAGTTCAAATCTGAAGATAAAGAACATTTTCCCTCTTGTTGAAAAACTCTTTTTTTACACAAAAAAAAATTGAAATAAGAAATTGTGGCTTCTCAGCAGCATGAAAATGCGCCAGGGAGGGCTTTTCTCTTGAAAAGTAAAAGAAGCCTTTCATCTTTCAAGAGCTTTTCAATGAAAGTGTTCCCTTGAAAAGCAAAGAGAAAAGTTCGAGAACAAAAAAAATTTTTCCATTTTTGACCTTTAGAATATTAAAAAAGTTCACATTTCAGAAAACGTTAGAGTCAAGTATAAAAAGAAAAGGGAGAGGACTCCGCAGAAAAAAAGAGAGCCAAATTATCCTTAATTTTCCCTTTAAAAAAATTTAAACATAACAGAGAGACGAAAAGGGAATTTTTTTCGTAAATTCTCTTCCTCACCCCATTTAAATGCAATCCAAATCTTCTCAATACAAAACATTGACGGATAAATCTCTCTATGTTTGTTTTCAGGTCCTCAAACTCTCTCAATACTCCTTTGGATAAGAATAATTTGAAGTTCTGAATGGAGAATTGAATATCAGAATTTACAAAATACAGTTAGAACTAAATTCTTGATTAGTTTAAATTAATAGATGACTTGGTTCAAAGCTTTTGACAAAAAAACCTCTGGTGAAACTTCAAAATTCTCCCTGAGATAGCCTTAAACAGTCTCTCATTCGCCCATTTCTTGGAGAAACAAAGTGGCTTTGACAGGAAAAGCCTGGAGAAAACTTGGGCTGCTTGGAAAAATACTCTCGGGGAGACACTCATACAACCCAGAAATTATTCAATTCTTTAACTCAATCCGATAAAATAGACGATAAAAATACTAGAAGGGTCCATTTTCTTCTTTTAATTTATAAGTTTTATTGAGTTATCACAAATCTCTCTTAATAATTAATTCTTTCAGGAAACCTATTTTAAATTTTGTTTCCCATACATCCCGACTCATTACACTTTGTAAAACCCTCATGCCTTATCTCAGGAAGAAACTAGCCTATGCACATAAGAAAATTTGCCAAAAATACGAAAACGAAGTCGAAATCAAAATCGAAAACGATGAATATGCTTTCAATCCAGCAGATCAGACTGTGCCAGGCGATATTAAGGTCAAAATAGAACCTGGATCGCCTGAAAAGGAATCAAAAGTGCCTCAGCAACTCTCGGAAAAGTTTGAACTAAAGAGGAAATCTGCAAACTCAACAAAAAACATTGTAAAGAATTACGGCAGAGCCATGATAAATTTTGCTACTTCTAGGGTGGCTTTTCCCTACCTTAAGAACAAGCTCAAGGAGGAGAGTTTGCATTACAACAGTTTTAAGAAATATCTTGAAAATAGAAAAGAGAATATGGATGGCATTTTAAGTCTTAGAAATTTACTATTAATATGTCCAGAAGACGAACAAAAAATCTCTTCAATCAAAAAGATTTTCCAGTACACATGTGAAATCTTTGTCAAGTATTTTAGTGCAAATTGGATCTACAACAGCAAAGTTGGAGATAAACTAAGCCACCTCAAAGCCCGATTCAAAATTCTTCGCAGAGTAAAAGATCCAGAACACTTTACTTATTTTGTAATTTAATCTCCTCTCTTTATGAATTTTATAATCTCATTTTATTTCTCTCCCTTTCATTAAACTGTCTCCATATCCTGTCAAAAATGAGTGTTTGAATTGTTTGTGTCATTATGTATATTCTGTGTGTTTCATAGAGCATAAACTAAATAAAATCCTAAAACTCTCGCAGATGAACAGGAAAGATTTTAGTGTTGAACAGATTGAGTCTATGGTTCACAAAAATACGAGATCATTCCTTCTAGAAAATGAATCTTTAATGTAATTAAGATCTAGAATTTTAAGAAAGAAAGGAAGAATGATCCTTTGTGGCAATAAACAAACCTGAAAAACTTAGTTGAGTTCTATTTTAGCTCTTCAAGTTTCTTCAATGTCTCAACTCTTCTTTGATACTTCACAAGATAGCTATTTCTCTTTGCAATTCTAAACAATTGATTCTCCATTTGGTTTATTCTGATCAAAAAATTTTATAAGGAGATGCCAAGGGCAACCTTTTCGGCTTATCTTCAAGTTTGATTCATTGCATTAAGAGAATTATTCTTAAATGAAGAGGCTTACCAAGTGAACGAACAAAAAAATTCTAGAAACATCACTTAAAATTAACCAAAAAATTATTCACAACTCTTTTCATTCAAACCAACATATCAATTCAAGAGATAAAAAGAGGCTTTTGACCTCATAAATATTCTAGATTTTATGTTCCTTCTCTGAGATTTTCTCCATCAATATTCGACAAATACGTCCAGACTTGCCTTCAAAAACAAAAATCAAAGTCTACATTTTTGAAAGGGAAAAAAAAGTCGAGAAAAGCCATATTCTTACCTTTGACATTTTCTATGTGAGAAGCCTCCAATGAGCTAATTAAGGCTTTAATCAACAAATCTTCAAGTTTTCAGCTAGATCTTTCTCATTATTTCAAAAGACGGTTATAACCTTCCGCAATCAATCTCACTGGTTCTATTTACTGATTGGAAAGACCAGGCTCTTAAGGTTCTCGGAAGATTTTAGGTCTGTCTGTATCATTGAAAAGCTTCAAAATGACCTTTATGAATTTCAAGGATTGTTAATTTATCTCTTGAGAAAGCTCGAGAAAATTAAAAATTTTAAAGAGACAAAAAAGAAAATTGTCTGTGTGGGTTTCAAGTCTTTAAAGAAAGTTGATTAATCAAATCCTTGTTTCGAATTTTTACGAAGAGACTGGGTGTTTTGGGTTTAATCCTTGCCAGTTTTGGGTTAGAAATCAGATTCTGCCCGAAGTTCAATGAAAACTTTAAAAGAGAAAATGCTCTCAAAAGAGTCAGTTTTGAAACGAAAAACTAAGACAACTGAGGGAAATGGTATTTCTATTTTCGATATTTTTCTGTTGGCGTGTTCTCTGAAGAAATGGAAATTTTTTTCTTTTTATCAATTCCTCAGTCATTTTTCAAGTTTTCTTCAAACCAGAATGTTCAACACCCCTCTTCGAATTCTTTACCTCTCTCAGGACAGCATCTAAAGCTTTATATCCCAGATCCTCAGTCCTCAACCAACTTATATCAGGCAAATCGATTTTTTCTGGAGACTTCTTTTTTCTTCCCACTCCTCTGAAAGTTCTTTCATAAAAAAAAAAAAAAAACTCCTCTCCTAAGAATATGCTCACAAAACTGTAAACTAAACTTCCTGTTGTTTAAAGCGTTATTCTCTATTCTAATCCCTTGCCTGACATCTGAAGGAAAACTTTAGGTTTTTTTTTTATGTTTTTGTGAAGAAATAAAATAACTTCACTTCAAATGGCCACTTCTTGCTCTTGATTTTGACTTAGAGAATAGTCTTCTTTCATGTCTGAACAGACTGATACTTAAAAAAAAAAATTCTCACAAGAAAAATCTTAAGAAGAAGACAAAAATCTTCCAGAAGCTGAAAGATTAAACACTCAGGAATGAGAATGATTTTGGTCATTTTGAGAGAATTCTTCTGGATTTTTTCCTCTCCATAGGAGCGATCCTTCTGTTAAATATTCAGACTCTATTATCTTCTTTTTTCTCAAGTCAGAAAAATATTTTAGTTCTCTAAAATCATCTTGCAATCTAATGCTCTTAAACCCCTCGTCCTTTAGAAAATAATATTTATACCTGTCATCTCCTAGGATCTCGATAAAGGTCTGGGGAATAAGCCGAAAGCCATGCCAAAAAATAAACTTGTTGAATAATACATATTGTGACAAAATTCAATGGTCAATTCTCTTGCAATAGTTTTTCTCGTTCTAACTACCCTCAAAGCCAATCTTGAGTGCAAATTTTTGTCATCACTCTTTATCATTCAAAAGTGAAGAATTGATAAAGATTCGAGAAAAATTTGAAAAAGGAAAACTATTTAATAAATTAGAAAACCGAAAATATTAATTTTCTCAAGCAATAATGGCTTTCACTCTGACTTTTGAAAAATGATTTCGAGTATTTCTCAAAATTGAATATGATCTGGTTTTCCCCTGCCTTTAAAGAAGATATTTTGACTTCAAAAAATAAATAAAACCAGACATTTCTTCTCCACTTTGTCTCTGTTATTTTTCTTCTAGAAAATCGAAAGCCCTCTTTCAAATTGATTGAAATTTCCTATTTAACAGACTTTATATCTTTTATGTTTTAATTAGCTATGGATACAAAACATCTAGATATTCAAAATGCCTTTGAAAATAATCACCTAATAATCACAGTAATAATACTTATCGATATGAAAAATATCTTTAGGGTTTCTTCTAAAGACATCATTTAAATATTCACCTGAAAAAACATTTACAAACTGAGGTGGTATTGAAAAATCAAAAACCACTTTTTTATCTTGAAACTCGAGCTTTTTACTGTTAATCCTTTCCAGTTCCTTAAAGCTTTTTATTGTATAATCTTGCTCAATATTCAACCTCAGGTAATCAACCTTATCGAAATCCAAAGCTAATTGATCCAAAAATCCCAATAAATCTCCGACTCGCTCCAGATCTGTCTTCATAATTATTGAAACAAATCTTTTGTTCTTACGAGACTCCAGGAAATAATGAATAATTCTCGAAATTTCTTTGGTTATTTTTCCCAGAAGTTCCTTATCAGGTTTGTCAACAAAGCTGATTTCAAAGATTGTCCTTTGAGAACTCACTTCATTGAGCAACTCCATTGTTCTCCTTATCAAGTTCATCTTTTCAGAATTAAACCAATTGAGTGAATTGATATTGAATTGAAAAATAAATTCCTGAAGGAGACTGGGGTTTTTCATGGCAGAGAAGTAATTTATATTGGCTTTTTGAAGATCTGGACAAGAATGAGGACTGAAAGCAATCGCTTTTAGACTCAGAACAAGGCCTTGATTTTTATATAAGTCCTGACTCCAATTCAAAAAATTCATATAATTCTCATTCGTAAAGCCTGTTGGAATTATTTGAATCCTGGGAGAAGTCCTCTCCAAAAATTCTGTGATCTCTTGCTGAATACACTTACTTTTTAAAATCAGGTCAATATCAAAATGGGAAATAATTTTGACATTGTAAACCTTCAAATTTTTTATCAGTTCAGACAAACAGCCTTTCAATCGATAAGGAAGTTTGACTGATTCCCAATTCGGAAATTTTTCCAGAATCCTTCTCCATTCCTGCAAAGAAAAATCCTCTTCTTCATAATCAGAGAATACAAGTTTTATTTGACTTTGCTTCCCATTAAAATCAGCCAAATGTGACCCAAAGTCCCGAAATGCCTCAATAAAAGCTTTGTGATTTAAACTTTTTATTGGAAAATTCTTTAATTTTCTAATCTGAAATTCAAGTCCAAACTCTGGCTTTGAAGGCTTCAGATGATATCCAGTCGTCTCACGATTCACTTTTATGTGGCGAAATTTCTCCAAGGATTTCAACCCACATAAAAACCCTCCAAATAACTCTTGAGACCTTACTGAGGATCCGAAATTAATTTTGTCTGCTTGCAGACTTTTTAAATTAACCAAAAGATACTTCATCTTCCAAAATTCATTGAGATCTTGTTTATAAATCTCTTTCAGTTCAATCCCTTGAAGACACTTCGAACACCTTAAAACTCGCCTTATCTCCAAGAAATTCTCAAAGAATTTCATAGTTCTTAGCTTCTTCAGAGCTTCCTCTCCCATTTTCGTTAAATATGCTGGCATAATAGCTTCAAGCTCAACTCCCTGATTTACCAACTTCCTCAGATTAATCTTATTGGTTTGGATTTCAGAAAGCTGAAGGTTCCTGATCCGGATGGCTTTCTTTCGAAGCTCTCTCAAATCTTTTTTACATTGAATTATGGCATTAATTTGAGAGGGATAGGATCTTATCAGATTTGATATTTTTCCTTTCTTCAAATCCAAAGGAGGGTCTTTTGAACCCTTGTCTGGAGTGTATTTGAATGATTTATGTGGAAACATTTTTTTATTTTGAAATAAATTGTTGATTGTTTGAACTCACGAATTCATTGATCTCGATTTCTGTTTAATCGAAATTTCTTCAGAATATAACGCAAAAAATTCCAGTTACAATAACCCAGAATGTTCCAAAAAAACTTTTTTTAATAGTGAGAAATATGAGAGCTATTGATGCCTTCTTGATGGAGTACTCTAAATCTTTGTCATATTCAAAATTTATTTTCTGAGTCTTCAACCATCTTCGTGAAATTTCACAAAGAATTTTTTTTTCAAAATTAAAAAGCACTTTCTTGTTTTTCAGCAAAGATAAAATGAAATCATAGCTTTGAAGTCTTTCCAAAATTCAACCAGAAAATCTTGAAGGAAGCGATAATTTCACTGGTTGAATTTGGCAAAGATTTAGAGTGCCTCTTTAAAAAATATTTCTTGTCTCACATTTCTCTCTCAAAAATGACAGCAATGAATTCTAAACAAAATATTTTGGTTCAAATAGAATTTTTTATAATTATTTGAAACAATGAAAAATTTTTCATTTATCAAATAGACATCAAAATATTCAAATAAATTCATAATTTACTAAGAATTGTATAAAAGAAGCATAAAATAATTTGGTACAAATCTCAATATTTTACCTTTTTTCTTTTAACTCTGAGTGCGAATGAGGCAAAAGTAAGCAGAGAGTATATGGTATTCATTTCCAGTATTTTTAAAAAGACCCGTCATCAGCCAACCTTCTTCGTTAATAATAGTCCTAAAAGATTGAATAACAAATTCAAGAATCCTTCTTTACATCATTAAACGTAGGCTGAGGAGTCAATCTCGGTACAGATTCTCTTTTAGTTTTGGTCATATACAAAACCCTTATGGCGGAAAGAGTTGCTATAAAGCCCATAATTGCCAAGAAAACCTGCGAATAATCATAGCTTCCCATTTCATTTTTTATAAGGCTCACAATAATTGGATATATAAAAATACCCAAATTATCAGTCGCATTTACTATTCCTGTTGCTATTCCCAACATGTCTTTTTTCACAATCACATACACAGATGGCCACATTGTTGTCGCGATCAAAGCGTAAGCCAGCCCAAATAATATACAACACATTATCGGAGGCGAAAATATTGCCAATATTTGGTTTACAAAAGAAAGAGCCGCTCCTGCCAGCAAAAACACAGCTCTATTTCCGATTTTATCGATCACAAATCCGAGAAAAGGTGATGAAAGGGCCGCTGTAATTCTGAAAAGAGAAGCAATTCCAGCAGACTCTACTGCACTCTCCCAGGCTGGACCTGTTCCTCCCTTCTTTTTGGTGATATAACTGGTACTTATCATCATAAAACTGAGGATTGTCGGCAAAGTTATTGCTCCAGCAAACGTCACAAACCAATAAATTGAATGAAACTGGCTTATATTTCTAAAATAAGTCTTTATAGCTTCCCATTTAGTTGGAGCTTCTTCTACTTCCTCAGGCTCGACTCCCTCGGCAAGCTCAGTCAATCGTGGTTGAGCTAGAAATTCAGTCTCTTCTTGCTCTTCTTCGAAGATCCCCATTCCTCTTTCAAGTTCGGCTTTTATCCTTTTATTCTTTATTTCAACAACCTTGTCTGTTATGCAAGCAATCAATATGATGGCTGCATTAAAGAAACAAAGAAATACTCCAGCTTTGAAAGCCATCGGGAAACTATTCACCTAACCATTGTCACACATATTACTATATCATTAAATCATACTGCTATTCTTGGTGAAACTAATGCATTTATCACGCCTCCCATATGCAATGAACACTCCACCAATGCCTACAATGGTTATTTTCTTTGTCAAAATCGCCACTTGTTACGATTACGAAGGACATTTGGTCAGGAGAAAAGTATTCTCTGAGGAATAATCCTTCAATAATGTGGAGAGATTCACCAGAAGCCCCAACAATAACTCTCCCCACATAAAGCAAGATAAAAGAGAGCTGTTTTATTCCAGAATAGATAATAACCGTCCCGACAGCCACACCCATTGCCATCCAGGCAAAATTTATGCGGACTCCAAACTAACGTCAAATAAGCACATATTACCTACGAAAAATTACTTTATCGACCAAGAGTCCCAAGACCAAAGGGAGAAATATATTGGGAAGAGCCATAATGCTGTAGAGTAAGCTGTAAAAGATCTCGAATCGTTTTTCAGAGTATTTTCTGGCGAAATATTCATGCATTAATTCTTTGAGAGCTGATGGAGTGTCAAAAGAATATTCGAAGCCAAAAGCGCCGACGATTGACATGCAAAGAAGAACCCAGCGAAGCCCTTTGAAGTGAGCTCCTTTTAACACGTGAACATGCTCTTTTTGGAAAGGCATAAGATGAGAATGAGAATGAGATATTTCTTTGTGGAAAATTTAATTAAAGTACTCGTTTTTTTTCCTTTGCTTTGGAAAAAAACGAATAATTTCTTTGAAAAATTAAAAATTTATCTCTATGATTATATCTTAACAGCAAAGTTCAAGAAAGAAAGCGATAAAAATACTTGAAACCTTTTAAGTCCAACAAATTATCATTTGGAGTCATTTTATGAAGCATAAGAAAGTCGTCGCAATAAGTGACGCTTTTTTATCACCAGTAAAGGTAAATAAAAATTGATTCACTAATGGCAGTTTTTGCTATTTCTGTCCTTTTTCTTCGAATTATTACATGAAAAACTTGGTTGATTGGTCAAGACAAGATTTGGAAAAAATAGAAGCTTAATAGCAACGTATGAATTTGAAGTTATAATCAACTTTATCATTTTAGAAATTTAAATGTCAACTTGTTCCTTATAAGCTTTAAGCAATATCCCTTGCATATGAAATCGAACTTTCTCAGGCTCTTGTACAAAAGGTTCAAAGCAAAGATCCTCTGAAAGGGGATATTTTATGAAAGAAATCAAAAATCGAAAGATATTGTTTGAATTAATTAAGAGGGCCAAAATTTTTTCGTTTAATTTGGCTTAGGGACAAAGAAGCCAAAAAAATATTTTTGGATTAAGAAAAATCTCTGATTTTGAAAATTATTTTACTTGACTCATTGATGAATTTCAGCTAAAATAAAGAGCTTAATGTTTCCAGAGGCTTTGCTCGACATTTTCCCACTCAGAGTCTTTCAAAAACTTCGAAAAAAGTTCATCAAAAATGTAAAAAAAGCGAAGGCATTGTGATCTCTATACTTCTTCCAATGAGAGATTTTTTGGAGAGGAAAGAAAATTTTTTTTTTGAATCTGACAATTTAGTCCTTCACATAATTTTCTGATAAGATGAAGGAAAAGCTTGGGAGCCTCTTCTGGAGCAAAGATTTAGTTTGGATGAAAATCCTTTTTAATTCTAACAATTGCAAAACCTTTCAACAAGAAAAAAAAATAGTAAAATTCTTTGAGAAAATTTTTTTTTGAATTCGAGAAATTGTTAAACACCATGCTACCATACAATGGAGAAGGTATAAACATCTTACAACTCATAAAGATATGATATGAATTTATTAAACATGAGATTAACAGGTAAAGAGTAATGCTACATGATTTTATAACAAACTCAACACATGTTATAAAATATTTTTACCCGTCTAAACTAGATTTTCTGTCCCAACAGGACCCAATCACAACTCCTCTTATTTATAATAGGAGATTTCTTTTTGGAGAACACGCTTTTCGCCATTCACGGTATATTCAATATCCAAGACTCCAGTTATCTTAAACTTAATGGGTCCGCCATTGCAAATATCATCTGATCCACAGCTAGAGGTATCTCCCTTGCATTTGACACCCAAATTAATATCAAAATCTACATCAACATCAATTGCTGGATTAGATGGGCAGGTCTCAGTATTTTCTTCAGAACTTTCCTCTTCTTCATATGACTCTTGTCCTTCTTCCTCTGTTTCATTTTCCTCTTCTACAGTCACTTCTACTTCGACATTTTCACCTGTATTTCCTTCTTCAACAACCACAACAACAGTCTCCTCTTCTGAAGATTCTTCTTGTCCTTCTTCTTCTGACTCATTTTGCTCTTCTTGGCTTTCCTCTTCGCTCTCAACTTCGACCTCGACCTCCACATTTTCGCCTGTGCTTCCTTCTTCAACAACAACGACAACAGTTTCTTCTTGGCCCTCTTCTTCGCTCTCAACCTCGATCTCTGTGGATATATTGCCTTCTTGGCCTTCTTCTTCACCCTCTACTTCGACTTCTGTTGATGTGTTATTGTCTCCAGATGATGAAGAAGAGGAGGAAGATGAGGACCCTGAGCCAGAGCTATAGGTGTATGTTTTTGAGTATGTTTTGGAATAAGAGTAGCTTTTTTGCATTGTGGTAGCTACCAAAGCAAGAACTAAGAGCAAGCAAAGTAAGTTTTTCATGATGGTTTAGAATAGATGATCAGGTTATATTTATTTGTTTGTTGAGTTTGAAATTTTTTTTATTGTTTAAAGAAATTCAACAAGTTTAAATAGTAGTTGTTGAACTATTCGAATTTTTATAAGCCATCAAAATTTGCCAAAAGAGAACATAAGAGCTCAAAAATATTTTCAAACATATTAGAATTATTAATTTGTTCAGCTTGGGGACAAATTATCAATTTCCCAGGAGCTAAATTCAAAATTAACTATTCAACTCTCCTATTCTACTTGAGAAAATCATAAACTAAGACCTTGAGATTTACTCCTGTCCTTCATATATCAACCCTAAAAACCATTTTCAGGTTTGGGTAGGGTCCCTATTTTGTCTCCTTCTATGAAACACTTGGATACTCACATCATTGAGCTTCTTATTTTTTCGATCTTCTTCATTCAAAAACATGTGGGATAAAATTATTTTCGAATTCAAATCTTCCATATTAGGCTCAACAGTTTTATCCCTTTTTTGGAACAAATTCTCTCTCTCTCAACATCTTTCCCACAGTTTTATTTGTTCTGAACGTTGTGATCATCTCATCCCAATCTCGAAGTAAACCTCTTCTTTATTTCTCAGGAAATCTAAATAAAAAACCAGATTCTCCCTTTGCTGATAGTATACCTCATGAGTTAAGGGCACACTAAATTTATGAAACAAAGTTATTAATTTTGCCTAATTTAGCCTCAAATTTGAATCAGGAGGCTGAATTAATTAAAGCATCCCGAATGGAACTTTATGATGGCATCTAATAGCTTCTTAAAACTTTTTTTAATGGAGTGACAAAATTTCGTCACCTCATTCACATTTATTTTGAAGGAATGACACTTTTTGTCAATTCTAAACACTTCCAAAGAAATTTGGATAGCTTTTTGATTATTAATTTTTCGCAAAGAGTTTGAAAATGGCTATATGTATTTTTTTGTCTCAATATCAACAAATCTGCAATGATAATGAAGAAAAATATGTTTCCCATCATGCATTATCAGATGTCCTCTCGAGTGCTGATGAATACTTTCCTGAAAAATCTCATGTTTATCAGATCTCTTTGAATAGACTGGACCGAATTCAAGTCCTCAAAAAAATTCTTTCAGCTTAATTCTCGCCTTTCTTAATCTCGAAAAATTTGAAATTGTTTGGAACAGATCAGATTTCCAAAATAGCCCAATCTGTTGGACCAAAATTTGAATATTGTCTTGAAAGAAAGAATACTTTTGAGAACTAAACTCGGCATAAAGGTCATTAATTCTTGACTGCTCTTCTCTGTCCTAATGAATATCTACTCCTGTATAACCTAGTCTCTGGTGATAGATTACGAAGATTCTCACTATAACTGTTTTTTCAGTGAATATTCCATTTTTAGTTTTGACTCTTTGTTGAAAATCTATTTGGGCCTAAATTTAAACTTTTCTTCTTCACAGCCATTTGGCCAAAACAAATTTTTCAGCATATAATTTATAATTTTGCACTCTTTAAAATAATAAACATTTTTTTTTAAATCAATTTCTTCAGCTTTCCAACAAGCAGGTGAATCCTTGAAATTGCAAAGACAATTTTTCCAAAATATTTCTTGAGGGGACTCTAAAAGAATTCTTCTGAGAGAGTTTTCGAATTAGGAATGTGCTGCTTTCTCGTGAGGAACAGATTCCGAAAAAACTCAGGAAAAGTTTTTGTGAATTTTCTACAGAAAAAAGAGCAAAAGATGCATTCAGGTTTATTTCTCAAATTATGAATTTTTTCTGAAGATATCTCGAGAGTGTAAGAAGTTTTTTTCATCTTTTTGATGGGGAAAAACCTTGAGAAAAGCTCTCTGGAGGATTCGTTTAAAACCTTTAAAATCTTTGTTTGCAATCAGAAAAAATTTTTCAGGGAGTATTCTGAATAATAATTCTTTGATTTCATTAATCTTTTCCCCTGAGTAGTTTTTTATATTATTTCTCTGAGGACTATGAAAAGAATATTCTAATTATTTTTTGTCAGGTATTGGCAAAGAAAAGGAGAGTATCTTTTTTCTAGTTCTATCCAGAGGGTTCAATAAATGTAACCAGGCAGTTTTATAAAAGTAATTTCCATTTTCTTTTTCAAGATCAGCAGAAGAAGAGAGAACAACTTTTTCTCCCACAAAATATTTGTTTCAAAGTAAGCTTAGTAAAAACCTCTCATGAAAGGAAATTCTTTCAAGTTGCAACTACTATGATCCTCATACAGAAGAAATTTCGATTCAAATAATTTCTCTCTCCATTGACAAAATTGAAATCATTCATGATCGCAAAGCTCAAAAAAAATTCTCAACCATTTTTCTGGAGGAGAAACAACTTTTTAACTTTCCTCTCTCTTTAAAGCTTTTTTTGGCTGAGATTCAACAAAATAACTGAGAGAAAAAATAAATATCAATCAAAATTAAAGCTAGAGAGTTTCAGATCTCAGAATATGCGAAGGATGGCAAGACAATTTTTTTTAATGAATCGATATATCTCCGATACCTCTCAAACTTCACTGAAAGATCTTTCCTATTCCTCCACCAAAGGTTCATGTCTTCAACCCCTTATGCTTTTTGTAAATCCAACGTGAGACTTTTGTGAAAGGGAAAAATTTCTGATCAGCTAACCGGAAAACTCACAGAGAAAAATTTTCATGTTGTCAGATGGAGCTTCTTGATGAATCTTTCGGGAGAAAAAAGCTTTTCGATGTTGGGGAGGAGATAAGCTCAAGAATTTCACACTAAGCCGTCAAATTGATCGAGTAAAGTTTTATAGGGACTCAGTTTCAAGTTTGAGAAGAACAAAGACCTCTTTACAAGTATGGGAGATATTATAATTTTTTTCAAAGCTGTTTTGGATCACTTTAAAGAACATAAAACTGGCTGAAATAATAATTTTAAGTTGGACAAAAATAAGTTGAAAATTTTTGAAATTAATTTCTCCTCGAAAATTAACTAAAATCTTGCCTTTTTGCTTCGAGAGAAAATATCCTGAAAAGATGAGTTTCTCAAACCCTCTTCTGTTCATCATCTCTGAGAACGACCTTTTATTCATTAACATAGTCGGAAAAAATGCAAGCTTTTAATAAAAACTTTTTGAAAGAAAGTTTTACAAACGATCTTTTCAGAATTTCTTCCCCATTTGGCTGAGAGAACAATCCTGGATCTCCTTGATAAAGACTGGGTCTTCAATTTGTGATAATTTTCTCTTTGAGATTTTTTTTGAAATCATTTTTTTCAAGAGCAAATCTTCATTGAAAATATTTTTCAGCAGAAAATTTTTTGAAAAAAAAATTGAGAGATATTTTTGAGGATTCGCAGAGAGATTTTCAAAGACCTGAAAAAAATTTTCAAA
>Ga0182738_1002917_pt1 | contig 19927 bp, 20 predicted proteins | sample eDN5th30CBELigMG_FD_128876 | JGI IMG/M metagenome (GOLD analysis project Ga0182738, IMG submission 128876) | Enriched Miracle-Growth compost microbial communities from Emeryville, California, USA - eDNA 5th pass 30_C BE-Lig MG (version 2)... ... | reverse complement strand
TAGACAAAAAGCAGGAGGGGCTTTTTGTCTAAGTGTTGAAAAATAGAGAGGAATCAATTGCTTTTTCGTATGCTAACAAAGGATAAAGTTTGGCTCTTATGTATAGTTTGTTGTTACCACAGCTTTAATACACTTCGTTTTCAACATTTCTTTATCAAATTAATTCAAAATAGCTCTCTTTATAATTACTGTTTAGAGTTTTTATATATCTATATCTAGGAGTTGTATGCTTCTTCCTATTCCCATCGATTAAAAACTTTAAAATCAGGCGAATGTTAATCGTCAAGGCTTAGCGAGTTATCGTTTTTGTTCATAGATGATTCATTTTTTGTTATACTTACTAAAAGCAGTCTTCTAAGACTTAATAACCTTTTTAGGAGTACAAGAATGAATAAAGACTGGAATACGATAGATTTTTTAAGACATGTTCGCCATGATTGGCTAAATAAAATTCAATTAATTAAAGGGAATTTGGATTTAAATAAACCAGAGCGAGTAAAAGAAATAATAAATGAGATTATTACAGAGACAAAACAAGAAGCTAAGTTGTCTAATCTAAATATACCGCAATTTGCTACAAAGTTATTAATAGCAAACTGGGAAAATTATTATTTTAGGTTGGAATATGAAGTGTTGGCAGAAGAAAAATGTCAATTAACAGAAGACGAAACGCTTACTCCATGGATAACCTTGTTTTTTCAGACATTAAATCAGCATAGTAAACCTTTTGCAGACAATCACTTATTCATTTCCATTCATTCCATGGTGGAAGGGCTTCGGTTGTATGTTGATTTTAACGGCCAGCTATTAAATACAGAGTCAATAATGCCATTTCTTCAACAACCGTTTTCCAAACAATTGGCGGTGGAAAATATAGAAATTAGTGATAAAGAGCTGGTATTTGAAGTCTGGATGATTAGAGAGAAAACAGGTAAATAATAAGAAGAACTTGTTGACTAAAATCAATTAGATTCGGTCAAATTACTTAAAAGAAAAATTGTGAGTTATAGAAAAATAGTAGCTGTAAATGCCTGTAAGTTCGAAAATAGGATATCCTAAAGCTTTACAAGTAAAATAAATCATAAGATATTCTCATGTTCTATACTAAACATGTAAGCTGCATATGTTTTTCTTAATAGGAGGAAATGAATTTATGTTTGTGGATCAGGTTAAGATTTATGTGAAGGGCGGAGACGGCGGAAATGGTATGGTAGCCTTTCGCCGAGAAAAATTTGTCCCTAAGGGTGGACCTGCTGGTGGAGATGGCGGTAAAGGAGCAAATGTAGTATTTGAAGTGGAAGAAGGTTTACGGACATTAATGGATTTCCGCTATCAACGTCATTTTAAGGCACCGCGTGGCGAGCATGGAATGTCTAAAAATCAGCATGGGCGTAATTCTAAGGATATGATTGTAAAGGTTCCACCTGGTACAATCGTATCAGATGCAAATACGAAAGAAGTGATCGCTGATTTAACAGAACATGGGCAACAAGCAATTATTGCACGAGGCGGTCGTGGGGGAAGAGGGAACTCCCGCTTTGCAAGCCCATCTAACCCAGCTCCTGAATTATCGGAAAATGGCGAGCCAGGTCAAGAAAGAGATATTATACTGGAGTTAAAAGTGTTAGCAGATGTTGGTTTAGTCGGTTTTCCTAGTGTAGGTAAATCTACATTACTTTCCGTGGTATCTGCAGCCAAACCGAAAATTGCAGATTATCATTTTACAACGATTGCGCCTAATTTAGGAATGGTGGAAACAGAAGATAACAGAAGCTTTGTAATGGCAGATTTGCCAGGACTGATTGAAGGAGCACACTCTGGTGTTGGATTAGGCCATCAATTCCTTCGTCATATTGAACGGACAAGAGTTATTGTCCATGTCATTGATATGGCTGCTACAGAAGGCAGGGATCCATATGAAGACTATGTTACAATTAATAACGAGCTTCAAGAATACAATATGCGTTTATTAGAAAGACCGCAAATTATTGTTGCCAATAAAATGGATATGCCAGATGCAGAAGAAAACTTACAAGCGTTTAGAGAGAAACTGCAAGATGACTATCCGATATTCCCTATTTCAGCGATAACAAGATCTGGTTTACGTGAACTCCTTTTTGCTATTGCTGATAAATTAGAGAATACATCAGAATTCCCATTAGAAGAAGTGGAAGAAGAAGCAGGGATTCACCGTGTTGTGTACAAGCATGAAGTCGATGAGAGACAATTCTATATTACAAGAGATCCAGATGGAAGCTTTGTCCTATCTGGTGAAGGAATTGAAAAACTCTTTAAGATGACAGATTTCTCCCGTGATGAGTCTGTTCGTAGATTCTCTCGCCAAATGCGCGGAATGGGTATTGATGAAGCATTGCGTCAACGTGGTGCAAAAGATGGCGATACAGTAAAATTAATGGAGTATGAATTTGAATTTATCGATTAATAAATCGAAATAAGCCTAAGAACATTAAAAGTGGTAATAGAAGATCTTCCCTTTCGTTGAATGGATTAGACGGGAGGGGAGTTTTTCTACAGAAAAGACGAATGAATATATTTAAAATAGCTTTTTTAATAATGGATAAAAATTGAAATTTATATTAATCATACATAATGAAGTTTCCGTTATGCCTTGAGGGGTGAGCAGATGAAACATAGTAAATTGGATCAGAAATTTTTTTTAGTAAGAGAAGATGTACTTTCTGAAGCGATGCGAAAAACCTTGGATGCAAAAGAACTATTGGAAAGAGGAAAAGCAGAATCAGTACATGAAGCTGTAAAGCAAGTCGATTTAAGTCGCAGTGCATTTTATAAATATCGAGATACAATTTTTCCTTTTCACACAATCGTGAAGGAGAAGTTAATAACATTATTCTTTTATATTGAAGATCGATCGGGAACTTTATCCAAGCTATTAAGTGTGGTTGCTTCTGGAGGATGTAATGTACTTACGATTCATCAAACGATTCCGCTTCAAGGAAGAGCAAATGTGACATTATCTCTAAATACAGCAGAAATGGAGATTTCTATTGATATGTTGCTAGAGCGTTTGCGTATGCTTGAATTTGTCGAAAAGGTTGATGTATTAAGCTCCGGAGGCTAAATACTTCTAAAATGGTTAGAGTAGCTTTAGCGTTCTTGTAGGAAGAAGGCTTATTTAAGTCTTTCTTCTTCTATAATAGATAAATTCAGAATAAATAATTTTTTTGGAGGAGAAATAGGTGAAAGTAGGTTACTTAGGCCCAAAAGCAACATTTACAAATATGGCGGTAAATCAGCAATTTCCTGGTGTTGAATCAATCCCATTTCTTACGATTCCAAATTGCTTTGATGCTGTTATGGAAGACAAAGTGGATGTTGCTTTAGTACCGGTTGAGAATACATTAGAAGGTTCTGTCAATATCACCCTAGATTATTTAATTCATGAAGTGTCTTTACCTATCTGCGGAGAAGTGACCGTTCCGATTAAACAACATTTAATGGTTCATCCCCTTCGCAAAGATAAATGGAGAGAAATTGAAGTTGTTTATAGTCATTCCCATGCAATTGCTCAATGTCATAAATTTTTACATACAGAATTTAACGGGATTGTTTGTGAGTATATGACCTCAACAGCAGCGGCAGCTCAGTTTGTTAAGGAGAACTCAAATATAAATGGTGCAGCAATAGGAAATTCGCTAACAGCTGAAGAATATGGGCTTGAAATAGTGAGACATCATATTCATGATTCCAATAACAATCATACAAGGTTTTTAATTCTTTCAAAGAATCCTGTAAGCTATACGGCACCTTCAAGTAATTCGGCAGGTTATAAAACGAGTTTAATGGTCACTTTGCCATCTGATCGTTCTGGTGCCTTACATCAAGTATTATCCGCTTTTGCTTGGAGAAAATTGAACTTGGTGAAAATTGAATCGAGACCAACTAAAACCGGCTTAGGAAATTATTTCTTTCTTATTGATTTAGATAGAAAAATGGACGATGTTCTAATACCTGGAGCGATCGCAGAACTGGAAGCAATCGGTTGTGAAGTAAAGATACTTGGAAGTTATCCCTTTTATAATTTAGAGAAATAAAATTAATCTATTGAAAGCTTTGAGTATAAAAGGAGAAGGGCTAAAAAAAGAGGCTGGGACAAAACTAAATAGCCAATCTGTAAAGACGAACAATCTCTAATTTAGCTCTTAAATAAAGACTATTTTTTCATATTAGTTATTTATGGTTATAAATATATTCAAGTGTAAAAAACAATTCGTTCCATTGCGCTACGGACACTCCCTTTTCGCGGGGAGGAAGCCTGAGCCTCCTGTGGGATTAGCGAGACAGTTTGAGACCCTGCAGGCGGAAGCAGACCGCGGCTCGGCGCTCGCTCCATGGAAAGCAAGCTGTCGCCTCGGAAAACAAATGAAATACCCGAATTTAAAAGTCGGCCACCAACAATTATGATTATATTGCAGTTTTTCAGTGGTCTCAAGCGAAGTATATTCAGGCTGCGGATAATTGCAACAAACTTCATGGAACATCCTTTTTAAACGAATAAAAAAACCCAAATGATTATACGAACCTTTCATTGGCATCTTCGTATAATCATTTGGGTTTATTTTAAGCTGGAATACTTATGTCTCAGCCTCTTTTTTCAACTTCTTTAAGTCTCTTCTTTGATTAAAAAATGTGCCTTGCGTAAAGCCTCTTCTGCCTCTATCAATGTGTCAATAGAAGGTGCAGTAATGGTATGTAAATGGATACCAGAAGTTAATTCTGATAGATAGGCTGCGTTTGTATGCTTTATCTTCTTCATAAATTGCTTAACTTCTTTTCGATTAGAAACGAGAATAGAAGCTGTTAAATCCCCATAGACTGGATGTTCAATTTTAACATCTTTAACCGTTACTCCATTATCAACAAGGATATTTAATTCTTCTTCTGTTTTCTCTGGAGGATGATTACAAGCAATAATTCTCTCATAAAGAGATGGTTTTGATTCCTGTAAATATAAATAGCCTTGACTAGTAGCCAATATCGGTTCGTTTTTCGCTTTTAGAAGGGTAATGTCTCCGACGATGATTTGTCGGCTAACATTCGTCAGTTTGGAAAGTTCGCTACCGGTATAAGGGCGATTATTTTCTTTTAATAAGGAAAGAATGTAAGCTCTTCTTTCTTCTCCAAGCATTTTCTTTGATTCTGTCATCTAATCTCTCCTTTAATGATTCTTTCTTTTTAGTAAAAGGTTATACGTATACTCTTGCTATAGTTTAGAGTTTTATTAAGAATTGCATTGTTCAAAAAAACAATAACAGACAAAATATATAAGATGCCATTAATTAGCTATATTCAGGCTGCAAAAAATAGCAAAAACGTTTGCGAAAAGTCTCTTTTTAATAAAGAAAGGATTAACTATAATTTTTCTTTATATATTGGTGGATTTTGTTTATATATTCTTTCCTTTCTATTTTATCAAAAGTCTCTATAAATTGAATAAAATAAATTTGATTTTTGAAAGGTTCTTGGTAACAAAAATATAGTTGAAAAGAAGGACAAAGGATCTCCTATCTTTATGTTGCTAAAACACATAATTTGAAAAAAAGCGCATAGATTTTTGAATAGAATGATAACCATTTTGCATTGTGAACATAGACTATATGGACATATGCATAGGAGGGAATCTATAGTGAAGATCCATATTGTTCAGAAAGGGGATACTCTTTGGAAAATCGCAAAAAAATACGGGGTGAATTTCGAAGAGTTAAAAGCATTAAATTCCCAATTGAGTAATACAGATATGATTATGCCCGGCATGAAAATTAAAGTTCCAACTTCAGGAGGAAATATAAAGAAAGAAGCTCCTCTTATGGGAACAAAAAAAGAAATGCCGATAGCAATGGAGCCAATTGTAAAGGAAGCACCGAAAAAAGAAATGCTTATTAAAGAAATGCCCAAAAAGGAAATGCCGAAAAAAGAAGCGCCAAAGGAAAAACCATACACTCCTAAAATGCCTACGCCAATCATTCCAGAAATTGATGTAACTAATTATTATTCCATGAATATGACGAATGTGGACGTAGATGTTGATGTGGACATGAAAGAAAAGGTAGTTTTGCCACCAAAGCCTGCACCAGCAGTACCTAAAGAAAAGGCAGTAAAGCCAATAAAGGCAGTAAAACCCGAAAAACCAGTAGTTCAACAAGATGAGTGTCCGCCTATTGTGCCTTATCAGCCATATTGTTATGAAGTTTCTCCAATGATGCCAGGAAGCGGTTTTCCTCCAGGAGTATGCCCTCCAGCTGGAATACCAGTAGAACAACTAGGTTCACAAGCTACGCCACTACCAGGTGTAGATTTTACAGATAAGCATAAATGGGAAGAGTCTTCATCTTCTTATTCTGCTTATACACATGGGCAAGCGCCGGTACACGGCAGTAATGTGCCCCCTGACTATTATCAGCAGCCATTAGTGCAGTACGGTCAAATGCCTGCGGAACACCAGCACCATAAAAAAGAAGAATCTTCAGCCATAGCCGGATTAGGACATCAACCCTTTGTCCCTACCCCTACGCATACAGCGCCAGTATTACCATCCTATAACCTTCCTTATAAGGAGGATTGTGGATGTGGTGCTCCATCATTCCCGCAACAACCAGCCTTTCCAGCAAGCGAAGGTTTTCAATTAGAGGGAATGGGGCAAGGATATGCCCCAGAAATGGGAATGGCGCCAATGCCGCAAGGATTCAGCCCAGAAATGGGACCGATGGCAGAAGGATATGCCCCAGGAATGGGAATGGCGCCAATGCCGCAAGGATTCAGCCCAGAAATGGGACCGATGGCAGGAGGTGCACCAGGAATGGGAATGCCAGCAATGCCACAAGGATTCAGCCCGGAAATGGGGCCGATGGCAGGAGGATATGCACCAGGAATGGGAATGCCAGCAATGCCACAAGGATTTAGCCCGGAAATGGGGCCGATGGCAGGAGGTGCATCAGGAATGGGAATGCCAGCAATGCCACAAGGATTTAGCCCAGAAATGGGACCGATGGCAGGAGGATATGCACCAGGAATGGGAATGCCAGCAATGCCACAAGGTTTTAGCCCGGAAATGGGGCCGATGGCAGGAGGATATGCACCAGGAATGGGAATGCCAGCAATGCCACAAGGTTTTAGCCCAGAAATGGGACCGATGGCAGGAGGTGCACCAGGAATGGGAATGCCGGCAATGCCACAAGGATTCGGTCCAGAAATGAGACCGATGGTAGGAGGATATGCACCAGGAATGGGAATGGCGCCAATGCCGCAAGGATTTAGCCCAGAAATGGGACCAATGATGCAATCTCCTTATCCTCAAGGTATGGGCGGGAATACACCAATGCCTTATCAGGTAGAAAATAATAGTCCAGTTGGAGATACTCCATCTTATGAAGCAAGTATTGGGCAGCCAGTTGCACAAGAAATGGTCCCGCCAGTTTATGGACCTGGAGGCAATGCACCAGTATTTACCCCTCCGTATAATCCTACTATAGGGCAGCCGCCATTTATGAATCCTTATGGCGTTAATCAAGGGACTCCATTTGGAATGCCAAGATACCAAGAGGACGAAAGCAGTGATTTATGATTTTTATCATAGAGGGGACGATACTTTTTATTATCGTCTCCTTTCTTTATTAGAAAAAAAAATTCCTGCTAAGATTTTAGAAATAAGCAGAATTAGGAATGAGGTATACTTAGTTAAAACCAATCAATTTTGGATGATTTTAAAAGGATATAATAGCTATCAAAAATTAAAAATTCAAGAGGCTTTTACAAGAGCGCTAAAACAGGAGGGCTTCACACATACGTACCAATTTTATGTGTTCGATGATGAACCGATCATTATAGATGAGATGGTGTTTGGTATGATTGAATACATTCCTCCTCATAAAGATTCCTTTACATATAGTAGTAAAGGCAATAGAAGGGAAGCCCTTCAATTATTAGAACACTATTATACAGTTACAGAACGTCTTGTAGAAATTTATAAATATATTTTGCCTTCCTTTCATTTAATGAAAAAATTAGAACAACGGTTAGTGGAATTTCGAAATAATAAGTCAATAATAGAGCATTATTTGAAAATGGAAATCGTGGAGGAAATTTTCGAATGGGCTAATATTTCCTTTCTTTATATACAAGAGCATAATGAATATCTTCATTCAAAATCAAATGTTATATTGCATGGGGATGTAGCCCACCATAATTTTATGCGTGACATTAATAATAAACTATATCTAATTGATTTTGATTTAATTAGTATTGGTCCAAGAGTGGGCGATTATTTGCAGTTTGCTAATCGGATTTTGCCGAATATAGGTTGGTCCCTCCAACAATTACAAAAGATGAGTGGATATTCTCAGTTATTTAAAGAGGAATGGTTTTTAATCGCTTTAATGTATCCAACAGATATTCTTAGAGAATGGAATAGAATAATCAGAAACAAACATCTTTCAAATGACTTTTTATTAAAACAAGTGCTTGACTTAACAACAGATCAGTATGAAAAAAGAAAGAAATTTTACCAAAAGCTAAGACAAATTGTAGATATATAATCGGGCAATTCTATAATGGCTAGACTTTACAGTATGATTCTCTCCGAAGAGCAGAAGATAAAAAAGAGCAACGTCTTGCTCTAGATTTAAATAAAGGGGAGAATATTACTGTGAATAAAAATAAGTTAGTTGCTCCAGTTCTTTTAACGGTAACTTTTGGCTTGGCTGGCTGTGGTGTGAACGATGACCAAACCGCAGATCAAAATCGTCTCAATAATGCTAGACCGATTGGATATTACTCCAATGAACAACATGATGTAAACAATAATAACAGTTTTACAACAGACAATGACGGACCAATTACAGAAATGATGGACCATACCTTTGGGGATGAAGATAATAAAAATGGTGTTGGTGTCCAAAATGTAAACAATAAAAATACTACGAGAGAGAATAGAAATAACGATAATCAAGATAATCGCGTTTCATATGATACAGAGTTAGCTGAAAAGGTATCAAATGCAGCTGCTAAAATGGATAATGTAAAAAATGCACGTTCAATTGTTTATGGAGAAAACGTTTTGGTTGCACTGGAAGTAGACGATACGAAAAGTGTTGATCAGACAAAAGCAAAAGTAAAAGATAAGTTAAATGATTCTTTAAATGGAAAAGATATTTCTGTAGTGACAGATAGAGGAATATTTACGAGCATTGAGGATATAAATCGTTCAATAAAAAATGGTCAACCGCAGCAAACGATTAACAATAATATAGAAAATATCTTTAATCGCTTAAATCCGACAAAAGAAAACAGATAAAAAAAAACTAACTTCGAAAAGGTTCGCCCCATTCGAAGTTAGTTTTTTTTTATCTGTTCTTTATTGGAAACGAATTGATTGGTTTCATTTATCACAAATAATGGATTTAAAAGACATTTTTTAAGTAGTTAAAAGTGTATATTTATAAAACTGTTCTATATAATGAATTTATTTGTTGAAATTACGAATGAAAAGAGTTATGCTTTATAATGAAATATTTATTCGTTATAAAGAACTTATTAATCGGTTTTTTCATAGAGGCAAAAAGTGCGGAGGGATTCAAAGTGAGAGTGTTAATTACAGGTGGACAAGAGAGTGAAATGGAAACTGCTCTAAAGGAACAACTTTCAAAGAATAATGTTTATTGGATAGTAGCTGGAAAGCAACAGAAACATAGTGAAATTTCAACTCTAGTACATAATGATGTATACACTTTCTTAAACGGGATGGAATTAGCCGACATACTGATGGAGAACCAGGTAGATTGCGTTATCCATCTATCTAACAAGGCCATAACATCCAACAGCATGAAGGATTCATTTGAACAGTCAGAAGAGAATATTGCTTGTACGATTGAAGTGCTCGAAGCATGTGTGCAAGCAAAAGTACATAAAATCATCTTTCCCTCCACAATTGCTGTTTATGGGGACATAGAAGGAGCTATAATGGAAGATAAGCTTTTGCAACCTGTACTTTTTGAAGGGCTTTCTAAGAAGATTGAGGAGAAATATATACAAAACTACCACACTCTTTACGGTCTTTCTTTTACAATTTTACGCTTTCCCATAATTTATGGAGCAAGTTCCAAACATATGAATACAGAGAGTATGATAGAATCAACGATTAAAAAAGTGATTGAAAATCGTCCACCTATCGTATTTGATGATGGAGAACAGAAGAAGCACTTTCTTTACATAAGTGATGCCATTCAAGCAATTATCTCAAGTTTAAATAATGGAGAGAATCAAGTATATAATATTTGTCCTAAGGAAATATATTCTATGAAGGAAGTTGTCTCCATTATTCATTCTTCTATAAAAGAAGATGTACTTCATTCGTTAGAAGAAGGGGAGAAAAGTAGAATATCAACAACGAAGGTACAAATGGATCTGAAATGGCATTCTCGTGTACCATTTTCGGAGGGAATTCGTTTAACAATCAAAAATATAAAACATCAAGCTGAACAGATAAATAGAACATTAAAATAAGATTGCTATGAATTTGGAATGAAAAAATTATTTATGGTGAGAATAATAGAGAGTTAGGTTATTTCAAACCTAGACTTTAGATTGACAGTACCCTATTTCCTTGGAAATAACGAAGCTGTTTTGAGTAATGTGAAGAGGTGGTTATAATGAAAACCAGATTCCTTTTATTTTCAGCTGTTCTTCTTGTCAGTTTTATAACAATCATTTCACCAACTGGACAAGTTTATGGAAAGAGTGGAAGCACACATTCTTTGAATGAAAATCCTAAGAAATTGGAAGTGGTGTTGAAAAGGATTTATTTAGATGGAGAAGTGAGCGAAGAAGTGGTAGAAGAAACAGTATGGTCGATGGAAGATTTCTGGTCAAAGTACGATAAATGGCAGTTGGTAGATATGACAAGTAAAGAGCTTGTATTTAAACAAGAAATCGACGATATATCTCCACTATTAAAGGCTAATGGATATTTTGGCATTAATGACGAGGGGATTTTAACCATTTATAATGGAAAACCTGCTCAGGAAAACATTATTCAGTCTTTTTTCCAAATTGATCTAAAAAAACTGGAATCAAAGCAGCAGGAAGACCTACAAAAAGGAATTCCCATTAAATCAAGGGATCGATATGTAAAAGTACTTGAAACCTTTAAAAATTTAACAACAATCGAAACGACAAATTAAGAAAATCACCCCCAGTGAACAGAAGAAGCACAGAAAATAGTGCCATTCTGATCACTGTTTTTTTGTTTTTAAAGAATATTATGAAAATCATCTATAATAGCAGTTCAATAAAATAGTATGATAAAATAAGCTTTAGGATTTATCCCCCACTTAATGGGAAGTGAGACCCCAACTAATGGAAGTGTTCTTTATAAGGGAGAGAATTTAATTTGTATGAATATATAAAAGGAAATGTAGAATTTGTTGGACCTGAATATATCGTAATCGAAAATAATGAAATTGGTTATCAGATTAAAACACCTAATCCATTTTCATTTTCAGCCTTTTCGGGTAACAAGATTACAGTATTTACCTACCATTATGTTAGAGAAGATAATATTAGTTTATATGGTTTTCGTTCACAAGATGAAAAAGCCTTATTTACAAAGCTTCTAAATGTTTCTGGAATTGGACCTAAAGGAGCATTGGCTATTCTTGCATCTGGAGAACCAAGTCAGGTTATATCTGCAATAGAAGCAGAAGATGAAGCGTTTCTTGTGAAATTTCCAGGCGTTGGAAAGAAAACGGCAAGACAGATGATTCTGGACTTAAAAGGGAAATTAGCTGATTTTATGCAAGATTCCTCCCCAGATTTATTTACAGTAGATAAGCAATTAGCCAAAGTAGAAAGTGATTCAGCAATGGATGAGGCCATTCTAGCGTTAACAGCTCTTGGATATTCAGAAAAAGAGGTGAAGAAAATTTCTCCTCATTTAAAAAAGGAGCAGTTAACAACAGATGGATATATCAAGCTGGCATTAAAGCTTCTGTTAAAAAGATAAGATGTTAGCTTTTTTAAGATTCTTGTTTTTCCATAGGGAAAATCAATAGATTGAATAAAGAGTAGTAGTAAATACGTAGATTTACTTGAGGACTTATGGAAGGGAGTGAATGGTATGGATGATCGAATCATTTCAAGTGAAGCAGATACGCAGGATTTATCGTTTGAAAAAAGTCTGCGTCCTATTCAATTACATGAGTATATTGGTCAAGATAAAGTAAAAGACAATTTAAAGGTGTTTATTGAGGCTGCTAAATTTAGAGAAGAAGCACTGGACCATGTTTTATTATATGGACCACCAGGACTTGGGAAAACTACGCTTGCGACGATTATTGCTAATGAGATGGGTGTTAATATTAGAACCACTGCAGGTCCAGCGATTGAAAGGCCTGGTGATTTGGCAGCAATATTAACTGCGTTAGAGCCCGGGGATGTGCTGTTTATAGATGAGATTCATCGGTTGCCACGTGCAATAGAAGAAGTTTTATATCCAGCGATGGAAGATTATTGTTTAGATATTGTTATTGGGAAAGGACCTAGTGCTCGATCTGTTCGGCTTGATTTGCCCCCTTTCACCCTCGTTGGTGCGACAACAAGAGCTGGTTCTGTTTCTGCACCGTTAAGAGATCGGTTTGGAGTTTTATCTAGACTAGAATATTATGAAATAGAACAGCTCAAAGATATTGTTGTGAGAACAGCTGATGTTCTACAAATTGGGATGGAAGAACTTGCTGCATGGGAAATAGCAAGACGTTCGAGAGGGACTCCCCGAATAGCCAATCGCCTTTTACGAAGAGTACGTGATTTTGCCCAAGTAAAGGGAGATGGGATGATTACTAAAGATTTGGCGGACAATTCACTTGAACTTTTACAGGTTGACCGTTTAGGGTTAGATCATATTGACCATAAATTATTACTAGGAATGATTCATAAATTTAAGGGGGGACCAGTCGGATTAGAAACGATTGCAGCAACTATTGGAGAAGAAGCTCATACAATTGAAGATGTTTATGAACCATATTTGCTTCAGATTGGTTTCTTGCAACGAACTCCTAGAGGGAGAAGTGTTACACATCTTGTTTATGATCATTTAAATATTAAACCTGAATAAATTTTCTAATCTATAGGCTGTTTTCGAAAGGATTGTTGTTTTTTCAATAGGAAAAAAGAATTAGTTTGCTGCGGGTAATCGCAACAAACTTTACGAAAACAGCCAATCTATAAAATAAAACAAATGATATAAAGGAAGAGAATGATGAATGAAATTTCCAAATATATAATGATCATCGGCATAATTGTATTTCTGATCGGGCTTATCATGCAATTTGTCCCTATTGGAAAGCTTCCTGGTGACATTCTAATAAAAAAAGAACATTCGACTTTTTATTTTCCGATTACAACTTGCATTGTAATTAGTATTGTTTTATCGCTCGTTTTTTATTTTATAGGAAAATTTCGTTAAGATTTTAATTGCATGAAAGAAAGAATAGGTGACAGACATGAAAGTAGATTTATTTGATTTTCATTTACCAGAAGAATTAATCGCACAAACTCCTTTAGAGGATCGCACAAGTAGTCGATTAATGGTTGTAAATAAAGATACTGGTAAATTAGAGCATCGCAAATTTAAGGATATTTATGAGTATATCAATCCTGGTGATTGTCTAGTATTAAATGATACAAGAGTATTGCCAGCAAGATTACATGGCGAGAAAGAAGAAACTGGAGCACATATCGAGGTGCTTTTATTAAAGCAACAAGAGGAAGACAAATGGGAAACACTTGTCAAGCCTGCTAAAAGGGTAAAAGAAGGTACGATTATTACCTTTGGAGACGGTAAATTAAAAGCTGTGTGTGTAAAAGAATTAGAGCACGGAGGTCGGATTCTCGATTTTCAGTATGAAGGGATTTTTTATGAGATTCTAGATCAACTTGGTGAGATGCCGTTGCCGCCATATATTAAAGAAAAATTAGACGATCAAGATCGTTATCAAACAGTTTATGCAAAAGAAAGAGGCTCTGCGGCTGCTCCGACAGCTGGACTACATTTTACAACTGATTTATTGGATGCTTTGAAAGAAAAGGGAGTACATATTGCATTTATTACTCTTCATGTTGGTCTTGGTACCTTCCGTCCTGTTAATGTAGAAGAAGTAGATAAGCATGAAATGCACGCCGAATTTTATCAAATTAATGGAGAAACGGCATCATTATTAAATAAAGTACGAGCAGAAGGTGGGCGGATTCTTTCCGTTGGGACAACGTCTACTCGAACACTTGAAACAATTGCATCCGCAAATAACGGAAAATTTGTAGAAAGCAGTGGATGGACAAGTATCTTTATTTATCCTGGCTATGAGTTTAAAGGAATTGATGGAATGATTACGAATTTTCATTTACCTAAATCAACTTTGATAATGTTAGTTAGTGCACTAGCTGGAAGAGAAAATGTACTTCATGCCTATGAAACGGCAGTAAAAGAAAGATATCGATTCTTTAGTTTTGGCGATGCTATGTTTATACGTTAGATAAAGGAAGATAGGTTCACGAATTACTTGAGTTTCGCAGTGATATTCATTAGAATATATAGTTGATTCTATAAGTTTGTTTAATAAATATCATTATGTAAAAAACGATAGGAAGTTGATGAATCGATGGAAGTTTCACTTTATATAAAGGAGAAAATAATTTGACAGCAATACGTTATGAATTCATAAAAACATGTAAGCAAACAGGTGCTAGATTGGGCATAGTACATACACCACACGGTTCTTTTGAGACACCTGCTTTTATGCCGGTTGGAACGTTAGCAACCGTGAAGACGATGGCTCCAGAAGATTTAAAATCAATGGGAGCAAATATCATTTTAAGTAATACCTACCATTTATGGCTAAGACCAGGACATGAAATCGTGAAAGAAGCTGGTGGTCTTCATAAATTCATGAATTGGGATAAGGCGATCTTAACGGATTCTGGTGGGTTTCAAGTCTTTAGTTTAAGTGATTTCCGCAAAATTGAAGAAGAAGGCGTGCACTTTAGAAATCATTTAAATGGGGACAAATTATTCCTTTCTCCTGAAAAAGCAATGGAAATACAAAATGCTTTAGGGTCAGATATTATGATGGCATTTGATGAATGTCCTCCTTATCCTGCGGAATATGAATATATGAAGAAATCGGTGGAACGAACTTCCCGATGGGCAGAGCGTTGCTTAAAGGCACATAATCGTCCAGAAGATCAAGGATTATTCGGCATTATTCAAGGTGGAGAATATGAGGAACTTCGCAAGCAAAGTGCAAGGGACCTTGTTTCATTAGACTTACCTGGGTATGCAGTAGGTGGATTATCGGTTGGTGAACCAAAAGACGTTATGAATCGTGTACTTGAGTTTACAACCCCTCTAATGCCCGATAATAAGCCACGATATTTAATGGGAGTAGGTTCACCAGATTCTTTAATTGATGGTGCTATTCGTGGGATTGATATGTTTGACTGTGTATTGCCAACAAGAATCGCAAGAAATGGAACAGTGATGACAAGCGAAGGACGACTAGTCGTTAAAAACGCTAAATTTGCAAGAGATTTTGGACCTTTAGATCCAGAATGCGATTGCTATACTTGTAAAAATTACAGTCGTGCGTATATTCGTCATCTTATTCGATGTGACGAAACATTCGGAATAAGGCTTACATCTTACCATAATCTATATTTTCTGTTAAACTTAATGGAGAATGTCCGAGATGCGATCAGAAATGACCGTTTAGGAGATTTCAAAGAAGAGTTTTTCGAACGTTATGGATTTAATAAACCGAACGCTAAAAACTTTTAATAGAAGAACTTGAAAGGAGGGGAAATATAAATGGCACAACTTGCAAGTTTATTACCGTTTATTTTAATGTTTGTATTATTCTATTTCTTGCTAATTCGTCCACAGCAAAAGCGTCAAAGATCTGTACGCGATATGCAGAGTAGCTTGAAAAAAGGGGACAAGATTGTCACGATTGGCGGCATGCATGCTACAATCGATGCAATTGATGAGGGGACAATTGTGTTAAAATCAAAAGATGGTTCACGCTTAACTTTTGATCGCAATGCAATTCGTGAAGTTGTAGAATCTTCCGCAACAGTAGCAAGCCCAACTTTAGACAAAGTAGAAGAATAAGAGCAAAAAGTGCAGTCTTACCAATAAGATTGCACTTTTTTATTTTTTTAGTTGCGGTAAATATACATTTTTAAGTGTGTTATTAATTATTTTTTGAAAGATTTACACCCAAAATTCCACCCATCATACAAATAAGCGTATAACATACATGATAAATTGTTTGCTCCATCGTAAATAGCTGATCAGATCCTAAAAAGGAAAATAAAAAAATGATGGTAGAATAGATTAGCCCTGTAAGACCGCCTAGAAACCAGCCTTTTTCTTTCCCTTTCCCACCTGAAATAAAACCACCTGCAAACAAAGTAATAAACGATACAGCAGTAATAATATATTGCAGAGATGATTCTTGAATAGATGTAAATCTTAATAATAAGGAAAAGAATAAACTACTTGTTATTAACATAATGAAAATGGCAATTAAACCGTATAATACAGAACTGCCAACATGCTTACTCTCTTCGATTGTAAACCTCTCCTTTCCATCCCATCTAAAATCTTCTATAAAAGTATTCTAGTACAAGCATATTCAGTACAAGTAAAAATAGAATTAAAAAATAGTTGAAATCGTATTTTTCTAGTTAAGATGTGCAAAATGAAAGGATCACCTTCAGATTATCCCCATTTAGATAGCAGTTTTTAAGTGTTTGGTGATGTGTCAACGTGTTCTTTCTCGTATTATTTTTTCTGTATGGTGCAGATTAAATAGGGAACATATTTGATCGGAGGAGATAATGTGGAACAATATTTGATCATTTTGTTTAGAACGATTTTGATATATGTGCTTATCGTTCTTATTTTTCGCTTAATGGGAAAAAGAGAAATAGGAGAATTAAGTATATTAGATTTAGTTGTTTTCATCATGATTGCTGAAATAGCTGTTGTCGCAATAGAAGATTATCAGGATCCTCTATTGCCAACTTTATTGCCAATGTTTATTCTTTTATCCATTCAAGTGTTACTAGCATTCTTATCCTTGAAAAGCAAAAAAATGCGCGATTTTATTGAAGGAGAACCAACCTTTATCATCAAAAATGGCGAAATTGATGAAACGGCAATGAAAAGTCAACGATATAATTATGATGATTTATTAATTCAGCTGAGAGAAAAAAACATCCGCAATATTGCAGATGTAGAATTTGCGATATTGGAAACATCAGGAAAATTATCTGTATTTGAAAAAGAAAAAAATAAACTATCTATTACCATCCCACTCATTATGGATGGGATCATTCAAGAAAGTAATTTAACAAAAATAGGCAAAACAAATTTATGGCTTAGGCAGCAATTAAAAGAAAAAGGCTATACCAATATTAAAAACATATCATTTTGCAGCTTCCAAGATGGGGAATTTTATATTGATTTAATGGATCATTAAAAAATGTTCTGACTATCGTTTACATGATAGCAAAAGCAATCAGTGGAATGTTATTCAACATCTGCTGATTGCTAGTAAAATAAATATTTAAGAGAAAAAGTGTCCAAGCCATGGGATTTTTGCTAAATCTTTTTTGGTCATTAAACGGAAAAGGAAAAGCAATACTACATAAAAAATACAGATGATGCTTGTAATACTAATTAATTGCAATAAGATAGAAGAAAATGAAATAGTCTTGACTAAAATGGTTCCTAAATATGCCGTTAAGGAAATACTAAGTAGCATTTTTAGATAATCTTTGACAATTATAGAAAAGCTAATTGTCTTTAAAATTGTTGCAAAATGGAGCAATGTTACTAAAACAAACCCCACAATTAACGCAATCGCTACACCGTATATTCCGAATTCGGGCCTACTTGCAAGAAGCAAAATCAACCCTGTTTTTACACCGGCGCCAATAAAACTATTAATCATTGCTGCTCTGGCAAAATTCAAGGCTTGCAAAGCTGCTTGGAGAGGTCCTTGATAATAATTGAGAATAAAAAAAGGTGCCATTAATTGAATGAAAGAGGTTCCTCTTGTACTTCCATACATAATGGTCATTAAAGGCTCTGCTAATACATAGAGAACAATAATGGCGAGGCCACCCGTCATAAAGGTAAATTTAAGTGCTTGCTGTAATAAATGCTCAATTAGCTTTAATTGATTACTTGCTTTGGCTTCACTAATTGCAGGAACAAGAGAAGTTGATAAAGATTGAGTAAAGAAGGATGGCAGCATCAAGAGTGGAAGCGCAAATCCAGTTAATACCCCATACTGTTTTGTTGCATTTATAGCAGAGAGACCTGCTATAGATAAGCTGTGAGCAACAACAATTGGTTCAATAAACCAAGCGATGCTTCCAACCATTCTGCTCCCTGTAGTCGGTAATGCAATAGTCATTAGCTCTTGAAAAGTACTTTTCCCATTATGTACGTATTGAAAGAACCTTTTCCGTAAATGGAATGTTTTTCTCCATTTAAAGGATGCTAGTAAATAAAACAAGGAAGCAAGTTCACCAAGAACAGAAGCTAACATTGCGCCAGCTGCAGCATATTCAACACCAAGTGGTAAAAACGCTTTTGTTAAGGTGGCAATCAATGCAATACGAATGACTTGTTCAATTACTTGCGAGGTTGCTGCAGGCTTCATGTTTTGTCTTCCTTGAAAATATCCTCTTAATACAGAGGAAACAGCAATAATTGGTATGATTGGCGTAATCGCAAGAAGCGGCCAAAGTGTCCGTTCATCTGTAAACAATGTTTGAGAAAGATAAGGAGCCAAAAGAAATAAAGCTGGTGTAAATAGGAGAGTTAAGCCTAGGGTTGTACTTAATGAAACAATTAATATGCTCTTTACTTTACGTAAATTACCCTCCGCTTCCGCTTCTGCCACATTTTTAGAGATGGCAACAGGTAGTCCAAGTTGAGTGATGGTAACAACTAAAATCATTGTTGGATATACCATCATATAAAGCCCAACCCCATCATCTCCAATAAACCGTGCAATCACAATCCGATTTATAAATCCTAATACTCTGGTAATAAATCCAGCTATAAGTAAAATCATTGTTCCTTTTAAAAACTTAGACATTTTATTCCCTGCCTTCTCAAATAGCGAATAATACTATACAATTATCTATATGCAACAATGTGGACAAAGCATGACAAGGTTTTTTAAAAGTAAACGTGTTGATTGAAAAGAAGCTATTTTATAAAGGGTTGTTTTCAAAATATTGTTGCTTTGGTAAGAGAGATTGCTCATGATTATAGATTAAACATAAAATGACTGTAATGGAGTGGATTGGAATGTCGTCAACACATATATATGACCAGTATCGTTCACAAGTAAAGCCTGCATTAAATAGTAAAATCGAAGAGTTTCATTTACTTGGTTATGACACCATTAAGGAAGACGAGCTGTGGGTGTTTTTGACAAAGAAAAAATGGAAAAAGCCCTCTGAAGTTATTAGAATCGCAGAATTAGTGCAGGATATACTTAATGTTAAGGTAGCAAACTTCATGAACTATGCCACTATCGAGGCATTCAAAACAACAGATTTGCTTTCTGTCTTATCAGAAGAAGAGAAAAAAGAATTATTGAAATAAAGAAAGCTTCTGTCGAAGGAATAATCAAAAAAGCTTCCTCTTAACTTCTTTTGGAGCTATTTTTAAAGGGTTTAGATAGGAAAGAATAGGGATGAACAAAAAGGCGTTAAATTTATGTGACAGGTAGAATAATTTTACTAGTATATTTTTCTTATACAAATTGACAGTCATGATAAACTGTTCCATAATGAGTTTATTCTAAATAATTTG